>ERZ773217.1216-NODE-1216-length-21088-cov-3.837731_pt1 | contig 21088 bp, 16 predicted proteins | sample MGYA00580995_ERZ773217 | MGnify/ENA primary metagenome ERZ773217 (study PRJEB29015, sample SAMEA2737772) | human gut metagenome | biome: human gut; feature: human-associated habitat; material: faeces | place: China | collected 2012 ...
TCGGCCAGGCTTTCCTGGAACTGCACCCAACAAAATATGCAGAAGAGCTTGTTAAGAAAATGGAACAGAGCGGCGCAAAAGCATACCTGGTAAATACAGGATGGAACGGAACAGGAAAACGTATCTCCATCAAAGATACTCGTGGTATCATCGATGCAATCCTTAACGGAGATATCCTTAATGTTCCTACTAAGAAGATTCCATTCTTCGATTTCGAAGTTCCTACAGAGCTTAACGGCGTAGACACAGGTATCCTTGATCCTCGTGACACATATGCTGACGCTTCTGAATGGGAAGAAAAAGCGAAAGATCTTGCTGGAAGATTCATCAAGAACTTTGCTAAATACGAAGGAAACGCTGCTGGTAAAGCACTTGTTGCAGCTGGTCCTCAGTTATAATTATAATTGCTGAATTAAAGTTAATTATAATTAAATTATAATTTTATTGTCCAAATGAGTACGAAAGGGATGCGAGTAATTCGCATCCCTTTTTCATGTTGTTTCGGTGGTCAAGCGGATATTCGCAATCCGCTTCGCTACAGGGCTCTGAGTTTTTCTGCCACTTTCTCATATGCGGGTACCGGAACGTGATATTCTTCTCCCATTCTTACTACTTCGTAAACTAATCCGTCAATTTCGGACTGTTTTCCTGCCATGATATCCCGCTGCATGGAAGTGGTTGCTTCCGGTGCGAGGTTGGAAAGGATTTTTAAATTTACTTCTGCCATATCTTTCTGGAAAGGAACTCCCATGGCTTCTGCAAGTGCTGCGATTTCTTTTATCATGGTCTTAAAAAGTTCTCTGGCTTCGCCTTCTTTCTGGAAATCTGCGGCAGTTGCGTGGTAATAGAGTCCTGCTGCCCCGATCGGGGATACATAGGAAAATTTCTCCAGTGCTTCACGGCGGATGTTTTCCGAAAGAGTCCCGTCGATATGACTGTCACAGAGGTCTTTCTGAATCTCTTTCAGTTCCGGTCGGAATTCTGCTTTGTCTCTTACGCCGAATACAATGTGCAGGATCTGTCCATGCTGGAGAAGTTTTCCCGGTTCTTTAATGTTGGCAGAAACATAGATGCAGCCGTCCGTTACCAGAAGATCCGGCAGTTCTTTCTGCATTTTTCCACCTGTTCCATATATATTCAACACTGGAATTACGATAGTATTTTTCCTGGCAATGCGTTTGATAAACGGAATCGTTTCCTGTAAGGAATAGCCTTTTACGCAGACAAAAATTACGTCCGGATGCTCTGCATAATGCTCCATATCTGTAGCAGGAATGCTTATGTTTTCCTCTGTTTTATCCCACATTTTCTCCAATGTAAGACCCTGTTTCTGGATCTTTTTCAGGTGTTCGCCTCTCGCGATCAGGGTTACGTCCTTGCCTGCTTTTTTCATATAATATCCGGTAACACCACCGGTTCCTCCGGCTCCAATGATTAAGTATTTCATATTTATTTTCTGCCCCGCTTTCATTGTTTTGATTCTTATATCATAGCACAATTGCAATTTTTCTTCAGTATATTTTATGCATTACGCTGACATAATTTTGCATTGACAGTTTATTTTTTGCCCTGTAATATCAATGGTATCAATATCAGAATATATTACACAGGAAAAGTATTAAGATGGAACGATATCTGGAATTTAGAATAGATGAACAAACTACAGAACTTAAAATGGAAGCATTTCTGAAAAAGAATGCAGGACTTACAAAACGGCAGATCAGCCAGGCGAAGTTTCGACCGGACGGGATTACCAGAAACGGAGTTCGCTGTCGTGTAACTGAGACAATATATCCAGGCGATGTGATCCGCATTTGTCTGGAGGAAGCCGGGACTGCTTCTGCGCATCTTGAAAATTATAATGACGGAATCAGAAGTAAGGATTTGTCGGATTTCCATTCCAACAGAGCTTCAGCTCCAGTTTCCGAAACTTCTTTTTCTCTGAATATTTTATATGAAGATACGGATATTCTGGCGGTTGATAAACCGGCAGGAATGGTTACGCATCCAACGGGAATGCATTATACAGACAGCCTCTCCAATCTTGTTGCCGGTTACTTTCGAGAGAAAAATGAACAGGTCTGTGTCCGCCCGGTGGGGCGGCTGGATCAGGAGACTTCCGGGATTGTGGTTTTTGCCAAAAATCAGGTAGCAGCTTCAAGGCTTCAATCTGTAAAATCTCCATGCAAAATTCACAAGCAATATCTTGCCGCTGTATCCGATACTTTGCCTGTAGATATGCCTGGTGTCTGGCATACCTTAGATTTACCGCTGATGCAGGACCCGGAGAATCATCTGAAAATGAAAACTGCTGCTGATCTTTCCTTACATTCATCTGCATTATCGGGAAAAATCAAAACAGCAGTTACTCATTATCATACTCTTTTTTCCAGTCAGGACTGGTCGCTTATCACACTTAAGCTGGATACCGGACGTACCCACCAGATCCGTGTCCATATGGCATCCACAGGACATCCTTTGCTTGGAGATACTCTTTATCATTCAGACGATAAAATATCTTCCTGTGCTTCCTTTTCCAGGGCAGCCCTTCATGCATGGAAAGTTTCTTTTCAGCATCCTTTCAGAGATGAAATGCTCCTTCTGGAAGCACCATTACCTTTCGATTTTCGTGAACTGGTTTCACTTTCAGGGTCTGATCTGTTGTCTATTTAAGCTTCAAGTTCTTTGATCAGATTTACCATTTCAATGGCACTGAGTGCACAGTCATAGCCTTTATTTCCTGCTTTTGTACCTGCGCGTTCAATTGCCTGCTCGATGTTTTCTGTGGTAAGTACTCCGAATAATACCGGAACTCCTGTTTCCAGTGATACTGATGCAATCCCTTTGGAAACCTCATTGCATACATAATCATAATGACTGGTATTTCCACGAATCACAGCACCTACGCAGATAACCGCATCATACTTTCCACTTTTTGCCATTTTAGACGCGATCAGTGGGATTTCAAAAGCACCTGGTACCCACGCTACCTGGATGTCCTCTTCTTTTACATTGTGACGTGTCAGCCCATCCATGGCACCACTTACCAGCTTGGAAGTTATAAATTCATTGAAGCGGGCTGCTACAATTCCTACTTTCATTCCATCTGATACTAATTTTCCTTCTAATGTTTTCATTTTTTCTGGTCCTTTCATCTGTAAATTTATATTTTTTAACCTGTACAGGTTTTTATATACGGTAAATTTTATTTTCGGGAACGTTATCGTTATATATGAAAATCCCCGCTGTATTTAATACTTCAGAATATGTCCCATTCGTAATTGTTTTGTCTTAAGATAACGCAGATCATACGCTGTGGCATTCATCTGTATCGGAACTCTCTGTTTGATCCTGATGCCAAATTCTTCCAACTGATAAACTTTATCCGGGTTATTTGTCAGCAGCCGCAGCTCTTTTACCCCAAGATTTCTCAGAATCTGCGCACCAATGTAGTATTCTCTTTCGTCTCCGGCAAATCCAAGTGCCAGATTTGCTTCGAGTGTATCCATTCCCTGTTCCTGAAGTTCATAGGCACGAAGTTTATTGATCAGTCCGATTCCTCTTCCTTCCTGTCTCATATAAAGGAGTATCCCTCTGCCTTCTTCCTCAATCTGGGCCATCGCCGCTGCAAACTGCTGTCCGCAGTCACAACGCTGTGATCCAAAAACGTCTCCTGTCAGGCACTCTGAATGCACACGGCACAGGACGTTTTCTCCATCTCCGATTTCACCTTTTACCAGTGCTACATGATGTTCCCCATTCAGGCGGTTTACAAATCCATACGCCATAAACTCTCCGTATCTGGTCGGCATTTTTGTGGTCGTCACGCGATCCACCAGAATATCATGGCATTTACGGTAATTCTGAATATCTTTAATTGTTATGAATTTAAGATTCCACTTTCCGGCAAGTTCCCGTAACTCAGAAGTCCGCATCATAGTGCCGTCTTCTCTCATAATTTCACAGCACAGCCCGCACTGTTTTAACCCTGCAAGTCTGCACAGGTCTACAGTTGCCTCTGTATGTCCGTTTCTTTCCAGAACACCGTTCTTCTTCGCCAGAAGTGGAAACATATGTCCGGGGCGTCTGAAATCTTCGGGTTTTGCATTCTCATCCACACATTTCATGGCAGTAACAGAACGTTCTGCCGCAGAGATTCCTGTAGTGGTGCTGATATGGTCTACGGAAACAGTAAAAGCAGTTTCGTGATTATCTGAATTTTCTGCTACCATCTGCGGGAACTGCAGTTTTCTTACATATTCCTCAGACATTGGCATACAGATAAGTCCTTTTCCGTGAGTTGCCATAAAGTTAATATTTTCTGTTGTGGCAAACTCTGCTGCACAGATAAAATCTCCTTCATTCTCTCTGTCCGGATCATCCGTTACCAGAATAATTTTTCCATTCCGAAGTTCTTCCAGAGCTTCTTCTACTGAATCAAATCCGTTCATTTTTTCTCTCCTTATACAATATATTTTTCTGTTGTTAAGAGGGCAAAATCATTCGTATTGGCTGCTTATCTGGTTCGTGTCAGGCAGATAAAACATCCACTGTACAGTTCTGCATCAATCGAATAACCGCTTTGTGATTAATTCTGTCAAAAGCCATACTTATTCAGAAAATCCCGTGTAATATTACTTTTTATCGGCTGTTCTTTCACAGGCGTTATTAATTTTTCCACGTATTTTCCAATTATGTCTGTCTCCAGATTAACGATATCTCCTTCTTTGCGTTCTCCGAGGACTGTAATCTTTACTGTATGAGGAATTGCAGAAATGGAAAAGTCTGTTTCTGAGACTTTTGCCACTGTAAGACTGATTCCATCAACTGTTACAGAACCTTTTGTCACAATATATTTCATAATTTGTGGTGAAGCCTGAATGGTGTACCAGACAGCATTATCATCTCTGCGAATTTCCGTGATTTTTCCTGTTCCATCCACATGCCCGGCAACAATGTGTCCTCCAAATCTTCCATTTGCAGGCATTGCCCTTTCCAGATTTACATGCTGTCCCAAAGAAAGCTGAATCAGCGCAGAACGATTCAATGTCTCATGCATCACATCTGCTGTAAAACCATCTTCCAGACATGCAGTTACAGTGAGGCAGATTCCATTTACAGCTACACTGTCCCCTGTTTTCAGATCATCCAGAATTTTCTCTGCCCGTATCGTAAATACTGCTGAATTTGCTCCTTTTTTTATTTTTTTCACAGTTCCCAGTTCTTCAACAATTCCCGTGAACATTACTCTTCACCTCACTCTCTATAAGAAAATCATCTCCTATTCTGATTATTTCGCTGTTTTTTAATAATATTGCGCTGGCAGGATCAGGAAATCCTTTTCCTTCTATCGGTGTCTTTGCACTTTCTCCCCCAAAAAGTTTGGGTGCTATATAGGTCTGGACTTTCTGAACAATACCGCTTTCGAGTGCTGACCAGTTTAAAGTGCCTCCTCCTTCCAGTAAGATACTGTCTATCTTTGCAGCTCCCAGAAGTTCCATTAATCTGTTTAAATCTATGTGTCCGTTTTTCTCCGGAACATACAGAACCTGGCATCCCAGTTCTTCATAATTCTTTATCTTCTGCTGGTCTTTACTGCTGCTTGCAAGGATTGTAGGAATTGTCTCTGCTGTTCTTACAATCTTAGATGTCAGTGGTGTTCTCAGATGGGAATCGCAGATAATACGCACAGGATTTCTGCTGTTTTCCAGTCTGCAGGTGAGCATCGGATTATCTGCCAGCACAGTTCCCACCCCAACCATAATTCCTGTATATTTCAGTCGCTGTTTCTGTACATGAATTCTGGCAGCTTCTCCTGTCACCCATTTGGATTCTCCTGTATAAGCGGCAATTTTTCCATCCATAGTCATTGCATATTTCATGACCACATACGGTTTTTTATTTTGGATGTAATAAAAGAATGCTTCATTCAATTTATCACACTCTTCTTTTAAAATATTTTCTGTTACTTCAATTCCATGATCCTTCAAAATCCGGATTCCTTTTCCTGCAACCAGTGGATTAGGATCTGATGATCCGATGATCACGCGTCTGATTCCGGCCTCCAGGATTGCATTCACGCATGGAGGCTGTTTTCCATAATGGCAGCAGGGTTCTAAAGTAACATATATAGATGCTCCTTCGGGTTCTTCCGTACATGCTGCCAGAGCTTCTCTCTCCGCATGGAGTTCACCGTATTTTCTGTGATATCCCTGACCGATGATCCTTCCGTTTTTAACGATCACAGCACCTACCATCGGATTAGGTGCTGTAAAACCCATTCCTTTTTGCGCCAGTTCCAAAGCCATTTTCATGTACTGCCTGTCCTGTTCCATATCCGTTATATTTTTCAATCCATCATCTCCTGCTCTTTTATAACAATTCCATAAAAATTCCATAAAATAAAGTCCCGGTGTTTTTTCAACATCCAGGGCTTGGTAATTAATATTTGATATGAATTATCTTCCGATGAATCTGACTCTTTATTTCATCACTGAAATCACTTTAATTGATATAAAAAAGCTCTGGAATAAATTAATTATTCCAGAGCAGTCAGCTTTCACAGATCAGTTAATTCTTCTGTATCTCTACTGTTATCTTCTTTCATCCAGACTGTACTGTCGGCTTCGGAATCGCACCGAATCATGCCTTACGGCTCGTGGGCTTTACCACCGGTAGGGACTTGCACCCTGCCCTGAAGATCTTATTTTATTTTTATCAGCAATTTTTACGATTTACCTTGCTGATATCTGACAGTATACTCTCAACTTTTATCTCTGTCAAGATTTTTTTCAGGAAAGTAATCTTCTTACCATATCTGCATTAAATGTCACACCTGTCAGGTGATCTACTTCAATCTGATACAGGGCATTGGCTGCGATATGCTCTGCTGCCTGTTCCAGATCACGAATACCGCTTGTATTTTTATGCAATTCAACGATGGCATTCAGACCCTCTTCTGTTACTACGCATTCTTCTGCCTTGAGGCTCATGCGTTTCAGAACTTTCGGAAGAACGTATTTGGAGAAGATGATTTTCTTCTCTTCTGATGTATAATCCGGGATATCGATCACCGCGAAACGGGACATCAGAGGTGCACTGATCTGGGATTTATCGTTTGCCGTAGCAATAGGATAAACGCCCACTGTGGGCACCATACATTCCATATAGTTATCTGTAAATCCAAGGTTGTCAAGCAGAGTAAGAAGTACGTCTGCAGGGTTTCCGTTGCCCTTACCTGACGCTGCTTTATCAAGCTCGTTGATAATAAATACAAGGTTGGATTCTCCTGCTGCTGAGAAAGCTTCCATGATGATTCCGGGCTTTGCGTTTGCATAGATTCTGGAACTTCCTGTAAGCTGTTCCGGATCATTGATGGAACTCATGTCCAGAGTTGTCCAAGGCAGTTTCAGGATACGGGCAACTGCGTATGCAATCTGGGATTTACCTGTACCTGCAGGGCCTACAAGGAGAAGTCCGTATGCAGGAAGTGTATGTGTACGGTTAATCTGGATGATGGTTTCAATAATACGCTGCTTTACAGATTCCATTCCGTAGAGTTCCTCATCAAGAATCCTGCGCGCTTCCTGAGGATCGATTGCCTCAAAGTAGTTACTCTTCCACTGTACATTCATCATAATGGAAAGTGCTCTCTGAGCATGACGTCTTTCCTCCGGTGATACCTCATGGGAACGGGCAACTGCAAGATTTCTTCTCGCCCAGAGACGGATATTGTCCGGCAGGGTTCTGCCTGCGCAGGTCATAAAATCAGTGATGCTCTGAATGCTTGTCAGCTTCATCTCGTCCCCTGTTTCTTCCTCATCTTCATCCTCAACAATCTCTGCAGGTGCACTGCTTGCAAGAAGTCTCTCGATCATAAACTGAAGAAATCCGTCCTCTGCGGAAAGTTTCGTGCCGCCACCAAAAGCAGTTTCACGAATCTTATAAACTGCATAACCATTCTCTTTATTCTCTCCTGAAAGGCGCACATTGATATGATTCTCCCCAAGCCATTTCAGAAGACTTACAAATCTTGAATCAATACTGATGATATCTGCACTGAAAACGCCGTCATCCTCTTTAAATTCAAAGGATGTACGTTTGATTGGATTAGTAAAAATACCGCAGGAATGATGTTTCCACTGACGGCTGCTGTTATCCAGAATCATGATCGGTTTCTCAGGGGAAGTCTCCTTTTCATTAGACTGGAAAGTAGTGTAGGTACATTCAGACTGTACACCTGGTTTCTTGTCTGAAGCACCGCTGAAATCAAATACTGGCATGGTAAATACTCCTTTTATCTTATCATACAACGCATGACATATTTCTGTTACGCATCTCTGCAATCCTGCCGGAAGCTATTTATTATTCTAGCAGAATCTTTTCTTTTAATCAATTCTGTAAATGTATTTATTGCATAAATATTCAATAAATTATATCCTCATTTATTCCCCCAAAATCATTGACGGTAACATTCGCAGGCCTTATAATAGTAGTAACTGAGAATTTCCAGAAACTCTCTGGAAAATCGGAATTTACTTTTAGGAGAGCAAAATGAGCAAAATTATTTTAACCGGTGACCGCCCAACAGGCCGCCTTCATGTTGGACATTATGTTGGTTCATTATCCGAGCGTGTTCGTTTACAGAACTCCGGCTTATATGATGAAATTTATATTATGATTGCAGATGCACAGGCATTAACAGATAATGCTGAACACCCTGAAAAAGTTCGCCAGAACATCCTTCAGGTTGCCCTGGATTATCTTGCATGCGGCATTGATCCTGAGAAATCCACTATCTTTATCCAGTCCATGGTTCCAGAGCTTACAGAGCTTACTTTTTATTATATGAACCTTGTTACTGTAGCACGTGTACAGCGTAACCCTACAGTAAAAGCCGAAATCCAGATGCGTAATTTCGAGGCAAGCATCCCTGTCGGTTTCTTCTGCTATCCGATCAGCCAGGCCGCAGACATCACTGCATTCCGCGCTACTACTGTTCCGGTTGGCGAAGATCAGCTTCCAATGCTCGAGCAGTGCAAGGAGATCGTACACAAATTTAATACTGTTTATGGCGAAACTCTGACAGAGCCTGAGATTATTCTGCCATCCAATAAAGCCTGCTTACGTCTGCCAGGTATTGACGGAAAAGCAAAAATGAGCAAATCTCTCGGAAACTGCATCTACCTTTCAGATGAAGAAGCAGATGTTAAGAAGAAGGTTATGTCCATGTTCACAGACCCGAATCATCTTCGTGTGGAAGATCCGGGACGTGTGGAAGGAAACCCTGTATTTATTTATCTGGATGCATTCTGTAAACCGGAATATTTCGCAGAGTTCCTGCCTGAATATCAGAATCTGGATGAACTGAAAGCTCATTATACACGCGGCGGTCTGGGTGATGTCAAGGTTAAGAAGTTCCTGAACAAAGTACTCCAGGCAGAGCTTTCTCCAATCCGCGAGAGACGTAAATACTGGGAGCAGCATCTTGATGATGTATATGATATCCTCAAAGAGGGAAGCAAGGTTGCTGAAGCAAAAGCTGCACAGACACTTCATGATGTTCGTTCAGCAATGCAGATCAACTACTTTGATGATAACAGCTTAATCAAATAATTGTATGCCGGTGGCTACAGCGACCGACAACAATGCGTAAATAAGAAATTCAAACGCAAGATTGTTCAAAAATCAACTTATTGACACATCAAAACAGGTTCAGGCAAAAGCATTCTGCTCACGTCTGAACCTGTTCTGTTATTTCTTCACTGACTTTCTTTTCAATCTATTTTACAGATAAAATCTATCCGATATCTTTCATATCCGATATCTTTCATATCTGATACCATTTGATCTCATTTGCCTCCATATGTAACCGGAAGCTGCTTCCATCACCTCTGTAAACTACTGTATCCTGTGGTTCGTAAGTGTTGTTGACTACGCAGTATTTTCCATTTTTTACGTAAGCATGTACTTCTACATTGTAGTTGGTTGAATACCAGCAGTGAAGTTCTTCCTCTGCGGATGCTGACCAAAGGACTGCACGATAAAGCACGCGGCTGTTCTTAAAGCTGTATGGAAGTCCGCTGATATAAACGCCTCTTCCTTTACCGAAAGTCTTTACAGCCATCTGCACTTCCTGGTCTTTCTGGATTAAGATTTCTGTTTCCGGTAAGGCATAAATGTTCTTCTTACCTTCACCGAAATCAACCTCGCCTTCTGCATCTTTAAGGATGAAATGATCTCTGTGTTCTTCCCAGTTATATTTATCTGTATTCAGGTTAAATCCATGTTCTTCTTCTACTCCAAGTACATCATCTAACTGAATGAATCTGCCCTGCCACTGATGTGCTGCCGGTTCTCCTACACCGATAAATCCACCGCCATTATATACAAATTCTCTGACTGCTGTGATGATTGTTTCGTCGATCCAGTTCTCGCCGCCTGACTGTGCAGTGTCCGCATCTCCCACATTGATCACTACGTCAAATTTCTTCAGAATATCTTTGTCTGCTTTGATATCGTCAAAGCTGATAAATGATACATCAAACGGTGCGCCGCTTAATGCTTCGATAATTCCGAAATAAGAATAATTCTGCTTGTAATAGATGGCGTGATGTACCATATGGTTACCCCATGAGCGCATCTTTCCCCAACAGTTCAGGACTGCTACCCGTTTTACGCAATAAGGAGTCGTTCCCTGAATGTTATCATATAAAGTGCGGAACTCTTCGCAGACTTCTTTGATATACTGTACAAAATCCGGGAATTCCAGGGCAAGTTTCAGATATCCGCCGTATCCGATTCTCTGAATCGGGCTTCGAAGGATTGCTCTTCTTGCGGTTACCCAGTTCACTTTTGCCTCCTTTACAGGATCGCCGCCTTCATGGAATGTATCCGGGAAAAAGTATGGCAGGAATCTTCCTTCTGTATATTTTACATTCTTAATATCACTGAATAGACGCAATGTCGCACCATTTCCAACACTTCCAACTACAGCATCCAGTCCGATGGATGCAAATTCGTCCATAAACGGTTCCATGCCAATCCAGTGATCTCCCATAAACATCATGGCTTCTTTTCCGTATTCATGTACGATATCTACCATCTCTTTGGCAAGTTTCGCAACTTCACGTCTCTGAAATGCCTGAAAATCTTTGAATTCTTTTGAGGGAATCCGGTAGGTATTGTTCATGTATCCCTGGTCAATGATATATTCCGGTCTGAAAGGATAACCCACTTCTTTCTCAAACTGCTCCAGAATATATGGGCTGACTGAAGCGGAATAGCCAAACCAGTCTACATATTTCTCTCTTGCAAGTTCATCAAATATAAGAGTAAACTGATGGAAAAATGTAGTAAAGCGCACAACATCCACATACTCATGAGTATCCAGAAATCTGCGCAGACGTTCCAGGGAATAAGCTTTTGTTTTCGGCTGGCGCACATCAAATGTAATCTGCGGTTCCACATCTTTCCAGTCATTTACTACTGCATTGTACATGTGTACCGGATCCCACATGATATATGCCAGGAAGCTTACAGTGTATTCATGAAACAGCTTTGCAGCTCTGATCACTACATTACCGGTTTCTTCATCATAGCTCCAAAGCTCTGTTGATACCGGTTCCCCGGTAGTACGGTCTATAACTTCCCACCATCTGTAGATATCATCTCTTGTATTCACCGCCAGCATATCCGGATATAAATGATCCATCAGATGAATTTTCAGCTTATCCTCTGTTGCTGTATGGAAGGATGTCATGATATACATCTGCTGGATTTCCTCAGGATGTGCCTTTGCCCATTCATTATCCTTACGGGTTGTATAATAGGTTGCATATATCTTGGAGCCAGTATCTTTTAATTCCTTCGGAAATTCTGTTCCGTCACAGTCACGAATCGCATCTGCACCCCATTCATCCAGTATCTCCAGTGTCTGTGGCACTACGTCCAGATTGGTTGGTATTGTTACACGGCCTTTTTTCATTGTTGTTTGTCTCCTCTCTGTATAAACCTGTCTTATTTTTTTACTTATCTGACCTGATTCTGCTCTTTCTTGCGCCTTATCTGTTTATAGAATACGTTCTTTCCAAAACATTTTCAATTCTCTTTTTGCTTTGTTTTTTAGAAATCTTGCTGTGCGCATTGAATTATGATATTATATAAGAAATGTTATCAGAAATTTTGAAGGGAATTCTGTTTTTAGATATTATGTTCTATATTATTTTGATTTTTATTGTTTTTTTATGCATTTAGTCCAGTCGCAACAACTAAACGCAGAACAGATTCCCTCTATTATTTTTGTTCACTTTTTTATATCAGACAAAATTGCTAAATTATGGAGGCGAAACTTTTTTATGAGTACACATTCTCTTCGCTTCAGCCCTGAAGATACTACTCCACAGAAGATCACACTTCTGAATGCATCTTCTTCCCTCTATGAAGGTGACTGGCCAAGCATTCCCCACTCCCATGCCTTTACTGAATTATTCTATGTGCGGGACGGACAGGGGGAATTCCTGCTTGAGGACAAAATCTACCCCATCTCAAAGGATGACCTGATCATTGTTAACCCTCACATTAATCATACTGAAATTTCCAGGGGAAATCCTCCTCTCAGCTATTTCACAGTGGGAGTAGGCGGATTATCCTTCTCTTTTAATGATCAGAAAGAATATCGTATCTTTAACTGCCGAAAAAAGAAAACAGATCTGCTTTTTTACTTTAACTCTCTGTTCCAGGAACTGGACAATCAATCTGAAGGGTACGAAAAAATCTGTATATATATGCTTAATATCTTGATTCTTCAGCTTCGGCGAATTACAGATTCTCCTTTCGAACTGATCACAGCACAACATCCAAGCAGGGAATGTGCAAATATCAAACGTTTTCTTGATTCTAACTACGGAGAAAACATCTCTCTTGATCATCTGTCTGCCATCAGCCACCTGAACAAGTATTATCTCAGTCATGAATTTACCAAATATTATGGGATTTCTCCTATGAACTATCTAAACAGAAAGCGAATCGAGGTATGTAAAGAACTTCTGGAAAATACTGATTATGGAATTTCAGATATTGCGCATCTCACAGGATTCTCCTCTCAGAGTTATCTCTCCCAGAGCTTTCGCAAATCCTGTGGCATGACTGCAGGAACTTACCGTAAACTTAAGAAAAAAAGAAAGGATACTATTTAACATTATGCAATACACATTTCCAAACTACTATAAAGAATTTTCCTGCATTGCAGGAGCCTGTCCGGATACCTGCTGCGCAGGATGGCAGATCGTAATTGACGATCAGACACTGAAGAAGTACCAGCACTTTAAAGGTCCGTTCCGCAATCGCCTGCACAATGATATTGACTGGAAAGAACATGTTTTCTGCCAGTATAACAGACGCTGTGCTTTTCTCAACGAAGAGAACCTGTGTGATATCTACACAGAAGCAGGACCGGAAATGTTCTGCAGAACCTGCAGAAATTATCCTAGACATATTGAAGAATTTGAAGGTTTGCGTAAATTTCCCTGTCGCTCTCCTGTCCGGAGGCAGCAAGGATTTTACTTTCCCAAAAAGAAAAGGTACATTTTATCACAAAAGAAAAAAAGACAAAAGAAGAAGTCTATGATGACTTTGATTATTTCCTGTTCACTGCACTTATGGACACCCGTGATATGCTTATAGATATCATCCAGGACAGAGCTGTACCCATGCAGAAACGTCTGTGGAAACTTCTGGCTGCTGCACATGATTTCCAGTTATGTGTAAATAAAAATGAACTCTTTAAATGGGAAGAAATGCGAAAACGACATGAAGATTCCGGATACGGAGATAGATTTTGCAACAAAATTTACTCTCGTATAAATGCAGATAACATAGAAAACAGTTCTGCTGCATCTGCCTGCGCAAATACACCAGAACAATTATTTAAAAAAATGTGGAAAACTGTTGTCCCGGAAATGGAGGTTCTGCGCCCGGGATGGCAGGAATACTTAAAGAATTGTCTGACTCCACTGTATAATGGAAATACAGATCCGCAGTCTGACTCCGGAAATCTTTATTCCTGGCAGAAAAGTGAATTTGATTTCTCTTATCCGGACTGGCAGATTCAGGAGGAACAGCTTCTTGTTTACTGGATCTATACCTATTTCTGCGGTGCAGTTTATGATGATGAGATCTTCGCCAAGGTGAAAATGGCAGTTGTGTGCACCCTGTTCATCCATGAATTAAATGTGGGAACCTATCTGAAAAACAACCGACAGTTTAAGCTGGATGACCAGATCCGTATCTGTTATCAGTTTTCAAGAGAACTGGAACACTCAGATCTTAACCTGAACAGATTCGAAGAATTGATGTCTGAAAAAGAAATCTTCTCTTTTGAAAATCTATTGAAAATCTGCTGATGCATACTTTTTCTGTCTTATCTGTGTCATCTGACACCTCATATCGTCAGATGAACATTTATGCTTTGTAAAAAAACCTTACTGTACAGAAAATATCTTTATACAGATATTGTTCTGTACAGCAAGGTTTTTATCGCTAGTACATTTTTAACCACACTCAGGCCAGTGCCAACAAATCTTTTCCTTCTTTCAGTCTCTCATAAAACTGTATGTAGAAATCCTGATTTTGATCATATGGTTTGAGATAGAATCTGTTCACCACAAAGAGGTTCAGATTTCTAATCAGGTCTGAATCCTCAGCATTGTACAGTACTTCCTGTACATCCAGCAGAAAATAATGCCAGTCATTGACAAATTTCTCATAATTTTTCAGATCCGGTGTGTCGATCCATTTTTTTACCTTGATCTTACTTCTGTTTGTTTTGGGACATTCATGGATCTGAAGAATATACTTAAATCCGTCCTCTGTATAATAGCGTCCCAGAGGAAACAGTCTGCAGAATCCCGGTCTGATATCATGTATGGAGCAGCGTCCCTCTGTGTTCAGAAACACACAGCACTCCTGCTCCCCTCTCATGGCAAGATGGGGAAGAATATTTCCGTCAGTGATTCCCAGCTCCAGAACACTTCCCAGAAGCTCCTCCGGTGATTTTTTTAATCCCGCACAAAGCCTGTGCACATCTAAAGGATCAAGAATCACTGTATCTCCCATTCCCTGACAGCAGTCGCTGCACCCTTTGCAGTCCTGACAGTCTGCCTTTACCATGTCATTGGAATCATATAACTTTCCGTCTGAAATCTCTTCCAGTGTCTGTTCTCTTCGCATCAGAAGGCCTCCAGTCCTGTAACGCCCCAGTCTGAAGCAAGATCTTTCATACCTTCCAAAACTTCCTCCCTTGAATATCCGTTATCATCCAGGAAATCTCCATCCATATCATTCAGATACAGATAAAAGGTCAGTGCCAGTTCCAGATAGTCTACATCATCTTCTACCATACCCATATATAATTCGTTTTCTGCTTCATTGATCTTGCCTTCTTCTGCCAGTTTCATAATTGTAGCAAAAAGCCGGTCTGCCTCTGTGTAATCTGCTTCCTTCTCCGGAAGTTTGTAATTGGGCTGCTGCTCATGAAGCAGAAGCTTCGCGATCAGTCTTCCTACGTCCTGAATATTTCTTATCATATGATCATCCTGTACTGCCATAATATTATCTTCCCTTCTTTTTTATTTTACCTGGTACATCGTTTCGTAAATAACTATACCCATCGCATAGAATGCGGATTCGCAGACAAGAGAGTGATATAGTTATTCCAGTTTTAATCCTGCCAGTGCCTGTGCAAATGCATTATTCACCGGCTCCTTGGCTTCTTTCTGCTGCTGTCTCATATATTTTTGAACATCACGCTTATTGACTCCTGCTCCCTCTTTGGCTCTTCTCGCCTGAAAAGCAGAGAGCTTTTCTTTATAGCCGCAGGCACAGATAAATGTCTCTTCCTTACCTTTCACATACATTTCCATACGTTTATGACACTTGGGACAACGGGCATTGGTAGTTCTGGACAGGGTTTCTTTATAACCGCACTCTCTGTCCTGACATACAAGCATTTTTGCATTCTTTCCATTCACTGCCAGAAGCTTCTTTCCGCAGTTCGGGCAGATTTTGTTTGTAAGATTATCATGCCTGAAGGTTCCCTGTCCGGTTTTGATCTCATCTACAATGTCACAGGTATAGTTTCTGATTTCTTTCAGGAAGGTTTCCTGTTTCATTTTACCTTTTGCAATATTTCCAAGCTTCATCTCCCAGTCTGCGGTCAGTTCCGGCTTGCGCAGTTCCTCGGGTACCAGTTCCAGAAGCTGCTTTGCCTTGGAGGTCAGATGGATTTCATTGCCTTTTTTCTCCATCAGAAAGCTGTTAAACAATTTCTCAATAATATCGGCCCTTGTGGCAACAGTCCCCAGACCACCTGTCTCACCGAGAGTTTTCGCTGCCTTTGTATCATGACTCTCCATATAGCGCACCGGATTCTCCATTGCTGCAAGAAGCGTTGCTTCTGTGAATCTTGCAGGTGGCTTTGTCCTGCCTGTATTCATGGATACATTCTCTATATGCAGTCTCTCACCTTTCTTCATCTGTGGAAGCTTCTGATCTTTCAATTTCTGTGCATCGTCAGCAGTATCCTCATCCTCTTCAGTGTCGTCCGTATTTTCATACACATCTTTCCATCCGGCACTTTTTACAACTTTCCCGCTGGCAGCAAAAAGTTCTCCAGCAACAATTCCCTCCATGCTCACCTGTTCATAAACAAAAGGCGGATACAGCACACTGAGGAATCTGCGAACTACCATATCGTAAATCTTACGTTCTTCATTTGTCATATGGTCAAGCTGCACAAACTGCTCCGTAGGGATAATTGCATGATGATCACTAACCTTTTTATCGTCCACAAAATTTCCATTGGCACGAATAGGCTGATTCATCAATAGACCTGCCAGCTTTCTGTATGGACCGACTGCACACGCCTTCAGTCTTTCTTTGATCGTAGGCACAATGTCTTTACCGATATATCTGGAATCTGTTCTTGGGTAAGTAAGAACTTTATGATTCTCATACAGACGCTGCATGATGTTTAAGGTCTGTTTTGCTGAATACCCATATCTCTGATTTGCTTCCCTCTGTAACGTAGTCAGATCATATAAGCCCGGAGCATATGTTTTCTTCTCTTTGCTGGTCACAGAAGAGATTTCCAGTGTATGATTACGGACTGCAGCGGAAATTTCTTCCACTCTCTCTTTATTAAAAGTTCTGAAACTTTTACTCTTCGGTTCTTTCCACGTCCAGGTAACATCTCCTGCTTTTACAGAAAGGCCATAATATTCTTTTGGTCTGAATGAACGGATCTCTTCCTCCCTTTTTGCAATCATGGCAAGTGTAGGAGTCTGCACACGTCCACAGGATAGCTGGGCATTATACTTACATGTCAGTGCCCTGGTTCCATTCATTCCCACAAGCCAGTCTGCTTCTGCCCTCGCTACCGCCGCTCTGTACAGATTATCGTACTCATGTCCGTTTTTCAGATTTGTAAAGCCTTCTTTGATAGCTTTATCTGTAACTGAAGAAATCCACAGTCTGCGGATTGGTTTGTGGCAGTCTGATTTATCAAGAATCCATCTTGCTACCAGTTCTCCTTCTCTTCCTGCATCTGTGGCTATGATAATATCTTTGATATCTTTCCTGTAAAGCTGTGTTTTCACTGCATTGTACTGTTTACCGGTCTGTCGGATCACAACCAGTTTCATTCGATCCGGCATCATGGGAAGTGTGGACATCTCCCATTTTGTATACTTTTTGTCGTATTCTTCCGGATCAGCAAGGGTAACCAGATGTCCCAGTGCCCAGGTAACCACATATTCTTTTCCTTCCAGCGTTCCATTGCCTTTCTGGCTGCAGTGAAGTACCCTGGCAATGTCTCTGGCTACGGAAGGTTTCTCTGCTATTACTAATGATTTCATAAAATAATTTTTATTCTCCTTATAAAAATCTACAGTCAGGGTTTTTAATATCCCTGACCGCTGATTTTTCTTTTATATAAAGTATAGCATAGATAAATATGTGATTCCAGTTCTTCTTATCTAAATTTGGTAAATCTATAGAACGCTTCCCTTTTTCTATATATTTATCATATCTCACCATAAAAAATACGAAGCAATTTCTAATCTTATTTCATATCAATTTTGTATCCTACTCCACGCACTGTTTCCACCAGTTCCCCTGCGGTTCCCAGTTTCTGTCTCAGTGTTCTGATATGTACATCAACGGTTCTGCTTTCTCCGTCAAATTCATATCCCCATACCTGATTTAAGAGCTGTGTTCTGGAAAGAACAGTTCCGCTGTTTTTCAGGAGCAGGCATAATACTTCGTATTCTTTCAATGTCAGATTCACATTCTGTTTATCTACCGTTGCAATATGTCTGGCAGGGCAGACATAGAGATTTCCAATCTGATATTCTTCTGCACCGTCATCTTCTGTTCTTCTAAGTAAAGCACGAATCCTTGAGATCAGTTCCATCATTCGAAATGGTTTCGGGATATAATCATCGGCGCCGCTGTCCAGACCTACTACTGTGTCATATTCACTGCTTTTTGCAGTCAGCATAATAATCGGAAGTTTACGTGTATCCGGACGTACACGCAATTTCTTTAATATGGAAATACCGTCTTCCTCCGGGAGCATTACATCCAAAAGCAACAATGCGGGCTGTTCTTTTTCCAGTGCTCTCCAGAAAAGGGAAGGTCTCTCAAAACCTTTTGCCTCAAAGCCCTGACTTTTTAATGTATAAATCACCAGTTCACGAATACTCTCATCATCTTCCACCAAATATATCATTTTTTGTTCTCCATTTACTATTATTTTTCTGAATCAGGTAAATTTCTGATTTGATTAATCTCAGTATAATCGTGTGCCGTAAAATCTTTGTCCTGCTTTATGTTAAAACTTTGTAAAATATGTTACCGTTCACTACGTGCCCGGCAACACGCTTCGCGATGCACAGAATTTATACTAATCGTATAAATTCGCGCGGTATGTCTCGGGTTTTCTGTTGCCAAGCATCCGTAAGAAGCTGCCAGTGGCAGGTTCTGTAGGTGACCTTCGCTCACCAAAAACACCTCGCGGGATATTACCAGTGAACAGTACTTAAAATATATTGCTTTTCATCCTGCATTTTTTAATAAATTTTTTATATACTTTATGAGAAAATTTATTTGTAAAAGAAGTATGAAGATGTTATGATAATGAAAGAAAGAATATAGAATGTTACTGCAAACGAAATGAACAGTAATACAGTATTAAACAGATTATATAAAGAAGGTGACATTGTGAAACGTCTTATTGAAAAATACCGACATGGCTTTGTGATCGGTATTTACAGTATTATTTATATTTTGATGTTCAATTATCTGGAACATCGTCCAGTTCACAGCTATCATATCGTACATACGGTTTTCGATGACTGGATACCATTTTGTGAGGTTTTTATCATACCTTATCTGTTATGGTTTCCGTACATGTTCCTGGCTGTAATCTATTTTATATTTTTTAATAAAAACAAACATGAATACTACCAGCTGGCATTTAACCTTATGATGGGAATGACTGTTTTTCTGATCGTTTCTTACGTTTATCCAAATGCACAGCATTTACGTCCAACAGAGTTCCCAAGGGATAATATTTTTACAGATATGGTGAAATGGCTGTACAGCACAGACACTCCTACAAATATTCTTCCAAGTATTCATGTTTTTAACTCTCTTGCGATACATATGTCTCTCACAAACTGTGAGGCACTTCGTGATAAGAAAATAGTAAAGGCTGCTTCCTTTACCCTTACCGCATTGATCATCATGTCAACCATGTTCCTGAAACAGCATTCAGTGATTGATGTATGTATGGGTACGACTCTTGCTTTATTTGGATTTTTGTTTTTTTATCCGAGAAAAGCCGCCGTTTCTTCCAGAGCATCTTACTTTGGAGAGGCCAGACGAAAAAAAAGTGAAAATTAAAATTACCTTCTTGAAATAGATTTTGATAAAACAAAAAGAACTTTTTTAGAAAACATAAGATGTTTCCTAACATAAGTTCTTTTTTATCATCTTTCATCCATTCCTTTACATGTAAAAACTCTGTACAATCAAAATATCAGATGTTTTCTGTCTATTTTTAACCCAATTTCAATTAATTAAATCCATAGAATTTCTGGCTGATCTTATAGGCTGCCACTGACATCTTTCTTCCACCCTTTCCTGGCAGGTTCATTACTCTTCCAAAAAGACTGTGGCGTAATTTTCTGTATACCAGTTTGTTCTGCGTTTTAATATATTCCAGAAGTTCTTTCTTCTTCTGCAGAGATTCCTCTGTATTAGCACGTATCAGCATGATAGAAGAAATCGTTGTTATGATATCCAGATAACTGAACATATACTCTTTCAGGCGTTTATTGGTATTTCCGCAATTAATATATGCGTCTACCATCAGCTTATTTACACGAATCTGCTGGTCAATTCGTTTGATCATTACTTTCTCGTTTACGGATTGGTCATCTCTGCCGATAAAGTAGCGGTAGAAATTAACGTCCAGATAATACAGGTTCTTAACATATGGAAGCGGCTCAAATGCAAACAGATTATCTACATAGAATGTATGCTTCGGTAATTCCAGTCCACACTCCTGAAGCAATTTGGTACGGTAGATCATGGAATGCATCAGGAGGTATTTTCCCTTTGGCATATGTTTTACTTCTTCCCATCCGAATACTCTGTCCTGAGGAAGACATCTACGGTACTGCATTACTTTTTTATGTGTTGCTCCCTGTTTCTCATATACGAAATTGCTGATCAGAAGATCGCCTGTCTGCGGTCCTCTGAGTAACTCGTATAAGGTTTCCAGAATCTTAATATACGCTTCTTTATTTACCCAGTCATCACTGTCTACTACTTTAAAATATAAACCTGTCGCGTTTCTGATTCCTGCATTGACAGCTTCTCCATGTCCACCATTCTCCTGATGGATAGCCTTTATGATCGTAGGATATTTCGCCGCATAGGCATCTGCAATCTCTGCAGTTCTGTCCGAAGATCCGTCATCTACTACCAGAATCTCTACTTCCTCTCCGCCTACTAATAATGACTC
>ERZ773217.1223-NODE-1223-length-20940-cov-5.203447_pt1 | contig 20940 bp, 17 predicted proteins | sample MGYA00580995_ERZ773217 | MGnify/ENA primary metagenome ERZ773217 (study PRJEB29015, sample SAMEA2737772) | human gut metagenome | biome: human gut; feature: human-associated habitat; material: faeces | place: China | collected 2012 ...
CTTGAACTGTCTGTCCAAAAATATTTGTTCTACCTTGAGTAGCCCATTCATCTGTAGCTTCCGCCATAACGGATGAAGGTGTAATTGGGTAAATAGCTGCAACGTCAGTAAAAGCATATGACGCATGTGCTGCTGCATGATTACCGTCCATGGTTTTCATTTTTCTTCCCATTGGTTTGTCCTCCTTCAAATTTTAATGTTGAATTTTCACATATACTTATATTATAGCCCTATAAAAAATAAAAGTCTAGTGATTATTTGTTCCTTTTGCAAAACAATACGACTATCACCAGACTTCTATTTTATTTTGAAAATTTTAGTTTTGTTTTTTTCTTTTTTGCTTTGGCACGAAAGAATCCTTTTCCCTGTCCGTCACCCGATCTGTATGTGATGCAAAGAAGTCCCATCGCTATGATAACCGAAAGAACCGCCACAACCTGAGATACCGGCAAATGGAAAATAAGCGTTCTCAACTTGTCCACACGTCCCATTTCGATAAAAAATCTTCCCGCACCGTAACTGATAATATATAAAAGAAAAATTTCTCCCCTGTACACTTCAAATCGACGGTAGATTAAAATAAATATCAAAATAACTAAACAGAGTATAATTTCATACAGAAACGACGGGCTGACCTGAATCATATTGATTCCATCTATCTTCTCCACATTCTGACGCATTTTTTCCGTCACGTCCACCGCTCTCACCGAATCAATCGGCAACTGCATGGCAAAAATTCCATCTGTATATTCCCCAAAGGCCTCTCTGTTAAAAAAATTCCCGAGTTTTCCCAATATCTGTCCGATGAGAAGCGCCGGAACGATTGTATCGAGTACTTTCCAAACAAGAAGTCCCTGTCTTTTACAAAAAATAAACACCGTAATTATCCCTGCTATAAGCGCACCGTAAAACGCCAGACCTCCCGAACGGATATTGAAAATTTTTGTCCAATGCCCTTTGAACTGTTCAAATCCGAAAAGAACATAGTAAAGTCTCGCTCCGACTATGCCAAAAATAATGACATAAACGGAAAGGTTCAGGTATTCCTCCGCTTCCTGCCCGCTTCTATGGGCAAGCCACATTGTCAATGCAATTCCAAAAAGAATTGCCACCCCTAACAAAATCCCAAAATATGTGATTTCAATTCCAAACAAATTTATCTTTTCCCCTACATTTTCCCAATGAATGTTTAAATTAGGGAAATTAATTATCTTATTCATACTCTTTCCCCCGCTTATCTTTTATATATTAAATCTAAATAAAATAATATCTCCGTCTTTTACAACGTAATCTTTCCCCTCTAAGCGGACAAGTCCTTTTTCTTTTGCAGCAGTGTATGTTCCGCATTCCATCAAATCATCATAACTTACAATTTCTGCACGGATAAATCCGCGTTCAAAGTCTGTGTGAATCTTTCCTGCCGCCTGCGGCGCTTTTGTTCCCTTTTTAATTGTCCATGCACGAACTTCCGGTTCACCTGCTGTCAGATAACTGATTAGACCAAGTAAACTGTAACTTGCACGGATTAATTTTTCCAATCCGGATTCCTCTAAACCTAAATCCTCCAAAAACATTTTCTTTTCATCGTCATCTAATTCTGCAATTTCCTGTTCAATCTGCGCACAGACAACAAACACTTCGCAGTTTTCTTTCTTTGCATATTCGCGCACTGCACAAACACCCTCATTATCCTGTGCGTCATTTGCCAAATCATCTTCGGCTACATTTGCGGCAAAAATAACCGGTTTGTATGTGAGAAGATTATAACTTTCAAGCCATTCCAATTCATCGTCATCTTCCGCTTCAAAACTGCGTGCCATGTTCCCCTCTTCCAAATATGCTTTCAAACGCTCTAACAGTGCCAGTTCTTTTGCTACCGTCTTATCATTTCTTGCCACTTTTACCGCTTTTGCAATTCTTCTTTCTAAGATTTCAATGTCAGAGAAAATCAACTCTAAATTAATTGTTTCAATATCACGAAGAGGCGCAATACTTCCATCTACATGGACAATGTTGCTGTCCTCAAAACAGCGCACAACATGTACAATAGCATCTACTTCTCGAATATTTGCCAAAAACTGATTTCCAAGCCCTTCTCCTTTTGATGCTCCTTTTACCAATCCCGCAATGTCTACAAATTCAATTGCCGCCGGAACGATTTTCTTTGTGTGATACATCTCTCCCAAAACGTCCAAACGTTTATCCGGCACAGTTACAACACCCACATTTGGATCGATTGTACAGAACGGATAGTTTGCTGATTCTGCTCCTGCTTTTGTGAGGGAATTAAATAATGTACTTTTTCCCACATTTGGTAATCCCACGATTCCTAATTTCATTTACTTTATCCTCGCCTTCATTTTTTCTAGTTTTCATCTTTTGCTTCTATTAAAATAACAATTCCTTCTGAAAATGTTATCTTTACCTGTTCTTCCTGTGCCTGGTTGCTGACGCACAGACTGTCATACGGACATAACCTGTGATTGTGTAACGGATATTTTGCTCCCGCAATAGAAAATTTTTCTATACATCTGTCCAAAGGAAATACAGAAAAATATTTGCCATACATCTTCTCTTTCTCCAACACCTTTTCATGTTCGATAAGAGAAATTCTGTTATTTTCATCGAGAATTTCCGCATGGATTCCTCTTTTGTGCGGTATAGCCAACACCTGAATGTTCGCCAGTACATGATCAATACGGCTTCCCGTTGCCCCCAAAAGAATTATCTCTTCACAATTTAATTCCATCGCCTGATATACGGCGATCTCCGTGTCCGAGTAATCTTTTTCCGGATTGAATTCCCGTATAAAAACATCTGTCTTTTCCTTGTAAAACTGTACTATTTCTTCAGAAAGACTGTCAAAATCTCCTACAATATAGTCCGGTTTTATCTGATGCCGATATAAAAACTCTACCCCTTTATCTACTCCGATAAGCACATCTTGTTCCCATTCTTTGAGTTTTGCATATACAAATTCCTCCTGAATAGTTCCACCGCTTACAATCACTGCACGTCTATTCATATTTTTTTAAAATCTCCATAAACTCTTTCGTATTTTCTTTCGCATCTCCCTTGAAAACAGCAGAACCGGCAACAATAATATTTGCTCCCGCCTTCAGCACATTTTCTACATTAGATGTATAAATACCGCCGTCAACCTGAATGTCCGTCTCCAGACCATATCTGTTAAGCATCTCTCGCGTCATGCGGATTTTTGTCAGTGAATCCTCAATGAATTTCTGTCCGCCAAATCCCGGGTGTACTGACATAATCAGTATCATATCTGCTTCTTCTACATATTCTTCCAATGCAGATACCGGTGTGTCAGGACAGATGGAAATTCCAGCTTTCATTCCACACTCTTTAATTTTTTGGAGCGTCTTATGAACATCTTCACACGCCTCCAAATGCACAGTGATTAAATCTGCTCCCGCTTTTTGAAATGCTTCCACATAGCGAATTGGCTCATTTATCATTAAATGAGCGTCAATCACCTGATTTGTACAACTCTTGATCGACTGTAGCACAGGCATTCCAAAGGAAATACTTGGTACAAACAATCCGTCCATCACATCAAAATGAAGATACTCCGCTCCACTTTTCTCTGTTGCCTGAATCTCTTCCCCCAATTTTTTAAAATCTGCCGCCAATATGGACGGCGCCAATATATACTTCATTGTTAGTATCTCCTTTTCTCCTGTAATTCTTTATACATCTCTATATAATTTTCATATCTTACTTTATGGATTTTTCCTTCTTCCACTGCCTGTTTCACTGCGCAATTCGGCTCATGAATATGGTCACAGCCATTAAATTTACACAGTCCCTCATATTGTTCAAATTCCGGAAAATAGTATTTCAATTCTTCTTTCTCAAAATCATTTACATATAAAGAACTAAATCCCGGCGTATCCATAATATAAGAATTATCATCAATCGGAATCAGTTCCGAATGTCGTGTCGTATGTTTTCCTCTCTCTATTTTTTCACTGATACAGCCCGTCTCCATCTGGATTTCCGACTGAAACAGATTGATTAGCGAAGATTTTCCTACACCTGACGGTCCTGCCACCGCAGTTGTTTTTCCTTTTAACACTTCTTTCACAAGTTTTATGTTCTCTTCCTCTTTTGCACTTGTAAAAATAATGTGATAACCGCAGGAAGAATAGATTTCTTCTAATTCCCGAATTTCCTTTTCCTCTGCAATATCTTTTTTATTAAAACATAATACAATGGGAATTTTTTTACTTTCCATCATGACAAGAAATCTGTCCAGTAAATTGAAATGAGGTTTCGGCTTTGTAATGGCAAATACGACAAGCGCCTGGTCTATGTTAGACACCGCCGGACGAATCAGTTCATTCTCTCTCGGTAATAATTTAACTACGTTTCCAAGTTTCTTTTCTTCATTCAGTATATCAATTTCTACATTGTCACCGACAAGTAACTTTACTTTTTCTTTTCTGAAAGCACCTTTTGCTTTGCATTCATAAACGCCAAATTCTACTACGTGAACGTAGTAGAATCCGGCAATTCCTTTTATAATTTTCCCCTGCATCTCTTTTTCCTACTGTTAATTATCTGAGCCTGTTCCTGTACCGCCATCTGTTGAAGGGCCTCTGCTGATATAAACCGTAATTGTAGTTCCCTGTACAACATTCTTGCCTGAACCCGGGTCGCAGGAAATAACCGTATCTTTCGGCAAATCGCTGTCCTGATATACTTCTCTGTAACCTAACTGCTGCGCTTCCAAACTGTTTTTCGCATAAGTTTTTGATTTACCGATAATATCCGGAACAGTAACTTCTACCTGTTTCTTTCCTTTACTTACACGGATAATGATTGTGCTTCCCTCTGTCACTCGAGTGCCAGCACGTTTGCTCTGGTAAAATACTTTTCCTTTTTCCGTGCTGTCATGGTAATCTTCCTCCACGGAAACTTCAAGACCTTTCGCTTCCAGTGCGGAAACGGCGCTTGACTGTGTCATACCGATAACATTCGGAACTTCCGGTTTATTTTCGCCAAGACTTACAATCAAATTGATTTCTTCATCTAATGCCACTTCTGTGTTGGCAGACGGTTCCGTGCGGATAACTTCGTCCTGGTCATATTCAGAACTTGTCTCAAATCTTGATTTATCCACTTTTACATTTGTAAATCCGGCTTCACTTAATAACTGTAACGCTTCGCTCTGATCTTTTCCCGATACATCAGGAATAGCCTTTGTCTCTTCTTTTTTACCGGAACTGATCACAACTTTAATTACGGTTTTTTTCTTTACTTCTTTGTTGCTGCCCGGAGTCTGTTTGATAATCTGACCTTTTTCGTATGTTGTTGATTCTTCTTCTGAATCTACAACTAATGTCATGTCATATTTTTTATCTTTTAAAACTTTTTTCGCTTTTTCTTCTGTCATTCCTCTTAAATCAGGAACTTTTACTTTTTCGTTTTTATCTGCATCATCTTCCAAATTAATTGAAGGACCGAACTTTAACAGTCCTGTTGCTTTTCCTATAATGAACACAACGATGAACACAATGATAACAACCGCAACAATCGTCAGCACTTTCATCATTTTTGCCATCTTCGGATTCACATCACCATTCTTCTTTCGGCCTTTTTTATCATAATCGTCATCATCATCTTCAAAGTCATCGTAATCATCATAATCCTCCTCTGAAAAATCATCTTCATCATACGATGTCTCTCTTTTTGCTTTGCGCACATCGTCAGGATTAAACATTACTGTTTCGTCCATCGTACGCATAGGACCGATAACGACAAAATCACCGTCCGGATCCACTAGAGAATGTTTCAAATCTTCTTTTAAAGAAGCAACGTCCTGGTATCTTCTGTCCGCACTTTTCTGTGTACATTTCAAAATGATCTGCTCTAAGCTAAACGGAATATCTTCCACATATTCTGATGGTGGCGTAATTTCTTCCTGAAGATGTTTAATTGCGATGGAAACCGCCGTATCTCCATCAAACGGGAGATGTCCTGTAGCCATCTCATACATCGTAATACCGAGCGAATAAATATCACTCTTAAAATCACTGAATCCGCCTCTTGCCTGCTCAGGCGAAGTATAATGCACAGAACCCAGTGCGTTTGTGCTGATGGTGTTTGATGATGTTGCTTTCGCAATACCAAAATCCGTTACCTTTACTTTTCCTTCTTTGGAAATAATAATGTTCTGCGGTTTAATATCTCTGTGAACGATATTGTGTAAGTGTGCCGCTTCAATTCCATTTGCAACCTGAATCGCAATACTGATAACTTCTTTTGATGACAAAACACCTTTTTTAGTGATGTAGTCTTTCAGCGTAATTCCTTCCACCAGTTCCATCACCATATAATATAAGCCGCTTTCCTCACCCACATCATACACATTTACAATATTCGGGTGCATAAGCCCTGCCGCCGCCTGCGCTTCTGATTGAAATTTTCTTACAAAGAGTTCATCTTCCCTGTATTCTTTTTTCAAAATTTTAATCGCTACAAAGCGGTTTAATTTATGGTCTTTTCCTTTGTATACATCTGCCATTCCGCCTGAGCCGACTTTGCTCAGCACCTCATAGCGATCCCCTATAAAAATTCCATCTTTCATTATACATTCACCTCACATGCAAATGGTTCGACAAGCACAATCCCAATATTGTCCTTTCCGCCGTTCTCATTTGCTTTTTCTACTAATTGCATTGCAGTCTCCACGACATCTCTCCCACCTTTGACGATTCTGAATATCTCATCATCATCAACCATGTTTGTCAGGCCGTCAGTGCACATCAAAATGATATCGCCCTTCTGCAAGCGATATTCAAAGAAGTCCACTTCCACATCATCTTTTGCCCCGATTGCTCTTGTAATAATATTCTTATCCGGGTGATGTTTGGCTTCCTCCTCATTTATTCCCCCTAAACGAACCATTTCTTCCACAAGAGAATGGTCTTTCGATAACTGTTTTATCTCATCTCTGATTAAATACAGTCTGCTGTCTCCGACATTTGCAAAATACAGTGTATGTTCAATAATTGTTGCAACTACAAGAGTTGTACCCATTCCTTCCAGGCCGGTATCCTGTTTTGCCTTCTCCACAATTTTTCTGTTTGCTTCCCGGACAGCGTCAGTGATAATCAACTCAGGACCCATTCCCGAATGATTTCTGACATGTTCCTCTAAAACCTGCACTGCATATTTTGACGCAAAGTCTCCTGCCTTGTGGCCTCCCATACCGTCTGCAACAACAAACAGATTCGGAACATGACCGACAGGCTTATCTGTTACATATACATAATCCTGATTTACTTCACGCTTTCTGCCTATGTCCGTCAATGAAAATATCTTCATAAACTTCTCCTTATATTTTACTTTTCTCCGAGTAGCGTCTTCGAAGTTGTCCACAGGCCCCGTCAATATCAGAGCCCATTTCTCTTCTTATAGTAACATTTATTCCACTTTTTTCAAGTTTATTTTTGAATTTTTCCGCATTCTGCCGTGTCGGTTTTTCAAAATTTCTTTCCTTAATCGGATTCACCGGAATCAGATTTAAGTGGCAGTTTCGTGGTTTTAAAATGGATATCAGTTCCCCTGCATCTTCTTCCCTGTCATTTACTCCCTGCACAAGACTGTACTCAAAAGTAATTCTTCTTCCCGTCCTGTCAAAGTAGTTGTCACAGGCTTCAAGTACCTCTTTTAATTCATATTTATTTGCCACCGGCATCAGTTCTCTTCTCTTTTCCTGCGTTGAACCGTGAAGGGAAAGCGCCAGCGTAATCTGAAATTTCTCTTCGGCAAGCCTCTTCATATTCGGAACAATTCCACAAGTGGATACAGTAATATTCCTCTGACTGACATGTAATCCGTTTTCATCGCTTATCAGTTTAATAAAGCGGACGAAATTTTCGTAATTATCTAAAGGTTCTCCTGTTCCCATAATGACAATATTGGAAACCCTCTCCCCTGTTATCTTCTGTATCTGATAAATTTGCCCAAGCATTTCCGAAGGAGTTAAATTTCTTGCAAGCCCGTCCAATGTGGAAGCACAAAACCTGCACCCCATACGGCAGCCGACCTGAGAGGATATACAGACAGAATTTCCATGTTTATATCGCATCAGCACGCTTTCCACAACATGGTTATCTCTAAGGGCAAACAAAAATTTATTTGTCCCATCTAATTTAGAAACCTGTCTTTCCACCATTGTCACCGGATAAATTTCATAATCCTTTTCCAGTTTCTCACGCAATGCTTTTGATAAATTTGTCATTTCTTCAAAAGAATCCGCCAGTTTCTCATGTAACCAACTGTATATCTGTTTACTTCGGAAAGGCTTTTCTCCTATGCTTTCCAACTCTTTTTTTAACTCTTCCAGTGTGTAAGAGCGAATATCTTTCTTTTCCATGCTAATCCTTTCTGAACTTCGCTATAAAAAATCCATCACTGTTATGTATTCCCGGAAGTAACTGAAGGCAGCCCTCTTTCACGGACGGTTTCAGTTCATCGCACAACCTGTCTTCCACTGAGACTAACTGATATTGAGGATACTGCTTCAAAAACCACCGCACATTCCCAATATTTTCTTCCTCATTAATCGTACAGGTACTGTATACAAGTGTTCCTCCCGGTTTTGTGTAATTCTGCACAACCGATAATATTTTTCTCTGCAGTTTTTTCAGTTCTTGCTGAGTTTCTCTTGTCATCTTATATTTGATATCTGTCTTTTTCCCCAGAACGCCAAGTCCTGAACAGGGAAGGTCTGCAAGAACAATATCTGCCTTTTCTTTTGACTCCTCATCGCAGATTAACGCGTCCTGTTTCACCGCGCGGATATTTTTCATTCCGGAACGCTCAATGTTATCTTCTATCAGGCTCACCTTGTAATCCGTTAAATCTCTTGCCTCCACATATCCTGTTTCACCCAGTTTATCCGCCATGTGCAAAGCCTTTCCGCCCGGCGCTGAGCAGACGTCAATGACGTAATCTTCTTTCTTAGGGTCTGCTATCTCAGAGACAAGCATGGAACTGATGTCCTGCACCTGAAAATCCCCTTCCCTGAAACTTTCCATATCTCCAAGATAATTATACCCTGAAATTTCCAAAGCATATGGCAGATATGCGTGTTCCTTCACACGCACATTCTCCTTTTTCAACTTTTCCACAAGTTCTTCTTTAGAAATTTTGTTTAAATTACAGCGGATAGTTGTCCCTTTTTCCTCCAGGAAACCTTGAAGAATCCTCTCTATCACTGAAAAATCATAAGATTTCCCCCACTCTTCCAGTATCCAGATTGGCATAGAATATTTTATCGACATATATTCTACCATATTCTTTTTATCGGGATATTGAATATTGCTTACATTTCTGTCAATATTCCGTAACACTCCGTTCACAAATCCTTTTAATTGGAAAAATCCTTTCTTTTCTGCCAGTTTTACCGCTTCGTTGCAGACAGCAGAATTAGGAACACTGTCCATATATTTTATCTGATAGACAGAGTTCCTAATGATTGTGCGGATAACGGGTTTCATTTTATTTACCTTCACTTTTGAAAACTGATTGATTATGTAATCAATCTCAATCAAATGCTCCAGCGTACCTTCCACTACCCTTGTGATAAATGCGCGTTCTTTTTTGTCCAGATACTGATATTTTTCCAGAGTGTTCCTAAGCACAATGTGGCTGTATCCACCCTCTTTTGTAATTTCAAGCAAAATTCCTAATACAATTTCTCTTTCGCTGATCTGCTTAGTCATTTCCTCTTCTTCCTCCCGCAATAATAAGAATACGAAGTAACTGCAAAATCGAACCTGCCGCACTTGCCACATATGTCAGCGCAGCCGCATCTAATACTTTTTTCGTTTCTGCCACTTCATTCTGATATAGCATTCCACTGCTCCCTAAAATTCTGACAGCACGTCTGGACGCATTAAATTCTACCGGAAGAGTGACAAGTTGAAATAACACTGAGAGTGAAAAAGCAATAATACCTAAGTGTATAAATAAATCTGATGAGCGACTGTTAATAAAAAATCCAAGCAAAATTAGCGGCCATGCAATTGTCGCTCCGAAATTTGCCACAGGAACTAATGCCCCTCTGAACCGAAGCGGTGCATATCCTGTCGCATGCTGGATAGCATGTCCGCATTCATGTGCCGCAACACCGACTGACGCTACTGACGCCGACTGGTATGTGCTGTCAGACAGACGAAGCACCTTGTCTCTCGGGTCATAGTGATCTGTCAGATGTCCTGAAACTCTCTCAATACGCACATCATATATATTCGCACCGTGCAGGATTCTCTCCGCCGCATCTCTTCCTGTCATACCGGAGTGGTTTGCTACACGCTGATATTTTGCAAATGTACTTTTTACTCTTGCTGACGCGATAAGACTGATTATCATTCCCGCGATAATTAAAATATATGTCGGGTCAAAATACATTGGATAATACATAATAATTACTACCTCTACTTTCTAAACTATCCTAATTTTGTCTGTTCTTTTATGGAATATCCTCTTAAAAATGCCCCCGCTTCCATTCTCTTCTTTCCCGGAATCTGTAACTGTGTTATTTTAAGAAGTCCATTTCCCGTCTGCACGAAAAATCCGTCCTTCTCCACTTTCACAACTGTTCCCGGCTCATTTTCCTTTTGTCCTTCAAAAATTTCCGCTTCCCAAATTTTCATCACTTTGCCTTCCCACATAGTATATGCACTTGGCCACGGATTTAGTCCTCGGATTAATCTTTCGATTTCTGCCGCCCCTTTACTCCAGTCAATATTTCCCAATTTTTTATCTAACATTCTCGCATACGCAGTAGGAGTTTCGCCCTGTTTTTCTCCTGTAACTGTTTTCTCTTCCAACGCCTTTAATGTCTCCACACACAGTTTTGCCCCTGCTTCTGCCAGTTTGTCGTGAAGACTTCCCCCTGTTTCTTTTGGAGAAATCGGAATTTCCGTCTTAAGAAGCATGTCCCCCGTATCCAGACCTTCGTCCATCTGCATTGTCGTCACTCCGGTAACGCTTTCTCCGTCAATGAGAGACCATTGAATCGGCGCTGCTCCCCTGTATTTAGGAAGAAGTGAGGCATGTACATTGATACAGCCATACGGTGTCATCTCCAAAATCTCTTTTGGTACAATCTGACCAAAAGCCACAACTACCATCACATCTGCCGGATATTCTCTAAGTTTTTCTATACTTTCAGCATCACGGATTTTCTTCGGCTGAAATACAGGTATGCCGTGCTGCAGCGCAACTTCCTTGACCGGAGTAAACTGCATTTCTTTTCCTCTTCCTTTTGGTTTGTCCGGCTGTGTAACCGCCAGCACAACTTCATGACCTGCATGAATCAGTTCTTCCAAAGTTCCGACAGAAAAATCCGGAGTTCCCATAAAAATTACTCTCATCTTACTCTTCCTCCCCGTAAGAAACGTCGTGCAGTTCGCCCTCTACCTTATCTACATATAAATGACCGTCCAGATGATCAATCTCATGGCAGAACGCTCTCGCTAAAAGTCCTTCTCCCTCTATTTCAAAAGGCTGCATATCAATGTCGCACGCCCGCACTTTTGCATAAAAAGGTCGTGTCACCTGACCTGCTTTGCCCGGAACACTGAGACAGCCTTCATCTCCTGTCTGTTCTCCGCTTGTCTCAATAATTTCCGGATTAATAAGAAGGATTGGACCTTCCCCCACGTCAATCGTAACAATTCTCTTTAATATGCCTACCTGTGATGCGGCAAGTCCCACACCCATTTCGTCATACATTGTGTCAAACATATCTTCAATAAGTTCTACTGTTCTCGGTGTAATTGTTTTTACTTCTTTACATTTCTTTGTTAAAACTTCATCGCCTATTTTTCTGATTTCTCTAATAGCCATTGTCTGCTCCCTTCTAAAATACGTTCACCGGATTAAAGTCAAACTGAATTCTTATCCTCTGAAATCCGGAGTTCACCTCAATATATTTTTCTAAAAAATCTTTCATATCTATTAGCATACCATATCTTTCCTGTTTTATATAAATTAATTTTCTGTAAACATCATTTATTTTTTCCACATAAGGACTTACAGGACCGATAATCCGGTATTCTTTTCTTTTATTTACTCTTTCTGCATACTCTTTAAGGAAATGTGCCCCTCTTTCCAACAACTTCTCATCTTCACTTGTCAGATAAATGGCAAGCAACTGCTCTGCCGGAGGGTACCCCATAAGTTCCCTGTAATTGATTTCTGCCTCGTAAAACGCTTCATAATCCTGTCTGGACGCTGTCTGAATACAGTAATGCTCCGGACTGTATGTCTGAATCACTACTTCACCTTTCTTTTCGCCGCGTCCTGCCCGGCCACCCGCCTGTGTCAGCAGTTGAAATGTTCTTTCCCCTGCCCGATAATCGTCCGCATAGAGTGATAAATCCGCAGCCAATATGCCTACTAAAGTGACATTTGGAAAATCATGCCCTTTTACAATCATCTGCGTTCCAATCAGTATATCCGCCTCCTCATTTGCAAAAGCCGATAAAATTTTCTCGTGACCGTCTTTTGCCTTCGTCGTATCCATATCCATTCTCAGCACTCCCGCTGTCGGAAATTCTTTTTTCACAAGTTCCTCTATCTGCTGTGTTCCCGCTCTAAAGCCTCCGATGTGTCGCGACCCGCATTCGGGACAACTTGTATGCATCGGTTCTTCATAACCACAATAGTGACACACCAGTTTTCCATTTTTATGCGCAGACAACGCCACGTCACAGTGCGGACACTTTGCCACGTAGCCGCAGGACCGACAGGAAACAAACCCTGCATATCCCCTGCGGTTGATAAATAAAATAATCTGTTCTCTCTTTTTCAATCTGTCTGACATAAGAGTTCTCAGTCTGTCACTGATAATAGAACGGTTTCCACTTTTCAGTTCCTCACGCAAATCCACCGTGTACATTTCCGGAAGCTGCTGACCTGTTGCCCTACACTTTAATTCCAACAGAACATATTCTCCGTGGAGCGCTTTATAATAAGAATCCACCGAGGGAGTTGCCGAGCCAAGCACTACGCTCGCACCTTCCATCTCCGCTCTCCTTCTCGCTGTCTCCCTTGCATGGTATCTCGGAATCTGCTCACTTTTATAAGTCGCCTCATGCTCCTCATCAATAACAATCAGCCCCAACTTTTCAAATGGGGTAAAAAGTGCCGAGCGGGGTCCTATCATTACATCTATTTCTCCATTTTTTGCCCTCATCATCTGGTCATACTTTTCTCCATCTGACAATCGGGAATGCATGATGGACACTCTGTCGCCAAATCGCTGATAAAAACGCATCACAGTCTGATAGGTAAGGGCAATTTCCGGGATAAGAAAAACCGCCTGCTTTCCTTCCCGAATCACCTTTTCAATCATTTCCATATATACTTCCGTTTTCCCGCTGCCTGTTACGCCGTGAATCAGATATGTTTTTCGTATTCCTTTATCATAATCATCTTTAAATAATCTTATGGCATTTTCCTGCTCTTTTGTATAAGTAATTTCAGCAGATTTTCTTTCTCCGGCTTTTACCGGATTGCGGTATATCCTCTCCGATTCCACGGATAAAATTTTCTGCTCCTCCAATGCCTTTATCACATTGCGGGCAACATTTAACTTCTTTATCACTATACTTTCCGGAAGTACTTTGTTATCCATAAGTTCTGCCAGCACTCTCGCTCTCGCCTTCATATTTTTGTGCAAAAATTCTTCCAGTTTTTGTTCTGCCTCTTCCTGCGTCAGAAGGAGTTTGATTGTTCTGTTTATTTTCTCCTGACTTTTCTGTTTAACCGGAAGAACGGTTTTCAATGCCTGTATCATCGTTCCCCCATAATTTTCCTTTATCCAGCCTGCCAGCGCCACAAGCCTTCCCTCTATCTGCACTGCCGTATCTGAAATATCATGAATCACCTTCATCTTAGTGGAATCATAGTTGCATTTTTCAGAAAAACCTACAATGTACCCTTTTTTCTCCCTATTTCCAGCACCAAAAGGAACGAGGACCTCCATGCCCTCTTTTAATTTTCCCTCCAACTGTGGCGGAACAATATATTGAAACACTCTGTCTACATTTTCATGTGCAATATCAATAATAATATCTGCATACATTTTTCTTTTCCTCATCTATAATGTGACAGACTACTTCCCTGTCTGTCATGTGATACCTGATTCCCTCTATTTCCTGATACTCCTCATGCCCTTTTCCGGCAATCACTATAATATCCGCAGCACCCGCATATTTTATTCCATAACGAATGGCTTCTTCCCGATTACATATCTCCAAATAATTGCCATTTCCGTCCTCCACCCCTTCTCTTATTTCACTCATAATCTGTAGAGGGTTTTCATATCTTGGATTATCAGAAGTAATAATCGTAAAATCTGCCAATGCGCCCGATACTTTTCCCATTTCATACCTGCGTTCTTTTGCTCTGTTTCCGCCACAGCCAAAAATACAGATAATCCGATGCGGACGATATGAGTGTACCATTTCTAAAATACTTTGTAAACTCATTGCGTTGTGAGCATAGTCAATCAGTATGATCGTCCCCTTATTTGTACTTATCTGCTCTACTCTTCCCTTTACCTGTGTCTTACATAACGATTGTCTTATCTTTTCAAACGAAACGCCTAATCTTCTGCATACCGCTATGGCACATAAAGAATTATAAATATTAAATCTGCCCGCCATGGACAGAACAATATCGCCCCGATCTTTTCCATTAAGCCGATACCGAATTCCCAGCCGCCCGCTTTTTCTTGTCACCACTTCATCTGAAGCATAATAATCTGCCTCCTTAGAAAATCCAACCGTCTCCACATCACAGTTCGCGCGCAGAAACATTTCCCTCCAATACGGACTGTCCATATTTGCAATTCCAAAATCACTCTGACTAAACAATTTCGCCTTACAATTTTTATATTCTTCAAAATCTTTATGTTCAAATTTTCCAATGTGGTCTTTTCCCAGATTGGTAAATATCCCTATATCAAACTGTATTTCATCAGTTCTGTGCAGTTTCAGTCCCTGTGAGGACACTTCCATGACAGCGATATCACATTTCTGCCGAACCATCTCCCTTAAAAATCTCTGTATATTTACGGATTCCGGTGATGTATTTTTCGCCGGTATTCTCTTTTCTCCGATACGGATTTCAATCGTCCCGATAAGCCCCACTTTGTAACCCGACTGCTCTAAAATATGATAAATCATATAGGCTGTCGTTGTTTTTCCCTTTGTTCCCGTGATGCCTATGACTGTCATTTCTTTTGACGGCTCTCCGTAGAATACACTTGCTATTTTTGCCAGTGTTTCCCTCACATTCTCTACCAAAATAAAAGTAACTTCCCTAGGTACTTCTATTCTTCTGTCCGCTAAAATGGCAACCGCTCCTTTTTCTACCGCTTCACCGACATATAATGCTCCGTCTGTAGCCGAACCTTTTATACAGACAAACAGTGTATCTCTTTCCACTTCTCTCGAATCGTGTGTCACTTTCTCAATATCCGGTTCTGATTCTCCCTGTAATATACTGTATTTTATCGGTCGTAGCAGATTTGTCAGTTTCATATGCCACTGCCTTTCCCTACTATTTTAGAAATGTTCCACGTTTCACCGCGTCTTCTCCGAAACGTTTTCTTATCTCGTCCAATGCTTTATCTAATTTTCTATGTTTTTCATCTTTTGGCTTCTCCTGTTGTATATCAAATATACTTAACTGTTCCGGCGCCGTTTCTTCCACCAGTTTGGACGTGCGGATTCCCAGAAGTCTTATCGGCTCTCCATTCCACAATTCCTCAAAAAGCGCGCATGCATTCTCATATAAAGTTTTATCCTCATACGCTGCCCTTCTCATCTGCCTCTGATGAGATACACTCCGGAAATTATAATACTTGATTTCCACACTTATCATCTGTGCTTTCTGCCCTGCTTTTCTGAGCCGTTTACCCACACTTTCCGAAAGCCAAAGAAGCACTTCTTTCGCCGTCTCTTTGTCAGCAACATCTCTCGCCAGAGTTGTTGAATTGCCTATCCCCTTCGCATTTGTCTCTTCCGACTGTACTTTTGCATGGTCAATTCCGTTTGCAAATTCCCAAAGCATCTTTCCATGACTTTTCAGATGCAGTTCCAATATGCGCGGATTCGTTCCGGCAAGTTCACCTATTGTATTTATCTCCAGTTTTCTCAACACTTCCACACTTGCTCTTCCCGCCATATATAAACTTGACACCGGAAGGGGCCACATTTTCTTTGAAACTTCCTCTGGAAACAGCGTGTGAACACGGTTTGGCTTCTCAAAATCTGATGCCATCTTTGCCAGCAGTTTATTCGTTGAAATCCCTATATTGACCGTAAACCCAAACTGTTCCAAAATCTTATTCTTTATCTCCACTGCCGCCTCTACGGGAGATGTATATTTGTACGCAATTCCCGTAAAATCCATATAGCATTCGTCAACACTCACCTGCTCAATATCTGATGTATACTGCCTTAAAAACTCCATTAGTTCCTTACTATATATACTATACATTTTATGGTTAGGTGGTTCCATAATCAGATTCGGACACTTACGAAAGGCATTCGCAACAGGTTCCCCCGTACGAATGCCATATCTTTTTGCCGGAACAGATTTTGCCAAAACAACTCCGTGTCTTGATTCCTGATTACCGCCGATAATGGCAGGAATCTCCCTTAAATCTATATCCGCTCCCTGTTTTAACTTTTCTACTGCCGTCCAACTTAAATATGCTGAATTTACATCAATATGAAAAATAATCGGTGTCATCTTATCCTCTTACACTTGCTTTTAATTCATTGTTTTCCACATCGATTAAAATTATATCCTGACTTTTTACCTTATCTGCCAAAATAAGTTTAGCTGCAAGAGTCTCCACATGTTTCTGCAAATATCTCTTAAGCGGTCTTGCACCGTACATTGCTTCGTACCCTCTCTCCGTAATCATTGCTTTTGCCGCCTGCGTCAGTTCAATGGAAATTTCTTTCTCTTCTAATCGATGATTAATATCTTTTACTAACAAGTCAATGATGTCACAAATATTTGATTTCGTCAACGGTTTAAACATAATCGTTTCATCTAAACGGTTCAAAAATTCCGGTCTGAAATGGTTACGCAAATCTCTCATCACCAGTTCTTCGCTCTCTTTTTGAATGTTTCCGTCACCATCAATTCCGTCTAACAGGTAGGCCGAACCGATATTTGATGTCATGATCAGAATCGTATTCTTAAAATCTACCGTTCTTCCCTGTGAATCCGTAATACGTCCGTCATCAAGCACCTGAAGCAATACGTTAAATACGTCCGGGTGTGCCTTTTCAATTTCATCAAAAAGAACAACTGAATACGGTTTTCTCCTTACTGCCTCCGTCAACTGCCCGCCTTCATCATATCCCACATATCCCGGAGGCGCTCCGATTAATCTGGATACGGAATATTTCTCCATATACTCACTCATGTCAATTCTGACCATATTGTTTTCATCGTCAAACAGACTTTCCGCAAGCGCCTTTGCAAGTTCCGTTTTACCTACACCTGTAGGTCCAAGAAACAGAAATGAACCGATTGGTTTACTCGGGTCTTTGATACCTGCTTTTGAACGGATAATTGCCTCTGTCACTTTCGTAACACCCTCGTCCTGCCCGATAACACGTTTATGAAGTTCCTCTTCCAAATGAAGCGTTTTATTTCTTTCACTTTCATTTAATTTTGCTACAGGTATGCCTGTCCATCTGGAAATGATTTTTGCAATTTCTTCGTCCGTTACACTTTCATGTACAAGCGTAAGTTCTCTTGCTTTGACTTTCTCCTCTTCCTCAGCCAGTTGTTTTTGTAACTGCGGAAGTTTTCCGTACTGCAACTCAGCCGCTTTTTCCAAATCATAAGAACGCTGTGCTTTCTGAATTTCTTTATTCAATGCTTCCATTTCTTCACGGATTTTCTGTACTTTCTCCACGGAAGCCTTTTCGTTATCCCACTGTGCCTTTCTGCCTGCAAATTCATCTCGAAGTTCTCCCAGTTCTTTTTGAAGATTTACAAGTCTGTCCTGACTTAACCTGTCATTTTCTTTCTTTAATGCAGCCTCCTCAATCTCCAACTGCATGATACGTCTTCTCAACTCGTCCAATTCTGTCGGCATGGAATCCAGTTCCGTCTTAATTAAAGCACACGCTTCATCAACTAAGTCAATCGCTTTGTCCGGAAGAAAACGGTCCGAAATATATCTGTTGGATAACACTGCTGCCGATACCAGCGCCCCATCTGTAATCTTCACTCCGTGGAATACTTCATATCGTTCCTTCAATCCTCTTAAAATAGAAATAGCGTCCTCCACGGTAGGCTCTTCCACCATAACCGGCTGGAACCTTCTCTCCAATGCGGCATCTTTTTCAATATATTGTCTGTATTCATCTAATGTTGTGGCACCGATACAGTGTAACTCTCCTCTGGCAAGCATTGGTTTTAACATATTCCCTGCGTCCATCGCACCGTCCGTTTTGCCTGCGCCTACAATTGTGTGCAATTCATCAATGAAAAGAATTATTTTTCCATCGCTGCTTTTAACTTCCTCCAGTACCGCCTTTAATCTTTCTTCAAACTCACCTCTGTATTTTGCTCCTGCAACTAACGCACCCATGTCCAGTGCAAATATTGTCTTATCTTTTAGCCCTTCCGGGACGTCACCACGAACGATACGCTGTGCCAATCCTTCCACTGCTGCCGTCTTACCAACTCCGGGTTCTCCGATTAATACCGGATTATTTTTTGTTTTGCGGGAAAGAATACGGATAACATTCCTTATCTCCGCATCTCGTCCGATAACAGGGTCTAATTTCTGTTCTCTCGCACGCTCCACCAAATCTGTTCCATATTTATTCAATGTATCATAAGTTGCCTCAGGATTATCATTTGTCACTCTCTGATTTCCTCTCACTGTGGAAAGAGCCTGTAAAAATAGTTCTCTCGTAATTCCAAACTCTTTAAAAATAGTTTTTATCTCCCTATTTGGATATTTCAATAAGGAAAGGAAAATATGCTCTACAGAAACATATTCGTCTCCCATCTGCGTCGCCTCATCATCAGAATGAATTAAAACTTTATTCAAATCCTGCCCGATATAAATTTGTCCGCCTTGCACTTTCACCCTTTTTCTGAGGGCTTCTTCCACACGATTGATAAATAATTCTTTCTGTATGTTCATCTTTTCCAGCAATTTCAAAATCAAACTATCTTCCTGTGTAAGAAGAGAGTACAATAAATGTTCCTGTTCCACTTCCTGATTGCCATAATCGTAAGCAATCTTTTCACAACCCTGCACTGCCTGCAATGATTTCTGTGTAAATTTGTTTATATTCATATGTCACTCCTCCTCTACTTTTTCTTGTTCTACATTATGTATAACACTTACTGTTAGCAATGTCAAGAGTTGAGTGCTAATATTTTTCATATTTTTTTGCAAACCCAGTAAAATCAATGGTTTGCAATCCTTTATATCTTCTAAAATTGTGATTTTTTCTGTTTTGACACCAATTTGACACCAATTTTTATTTTTTTGGTGTCAAGCATTTTCTACTTCGGTTTTGTTATATGCGTCTACAATGTTATATAAAACACTATTTACGCCATTCGGCATAAGCGGTCTGCCCGATTTTGCTTTAAATACAAAACCCGAATATCCGTCCACCTCAAAGGGCAGGTCTGAAATATATTCACAGCCGACTTTTGCCTGCATATCCTTAAGTAGATACCGATTACCACAATCGCTATAAGCACTAAGCTCTGTGCGTTGCTTAAAAACATTGATACAAATTTTGCCCGAAATTCATGTTAATTATCCTCGCTTTCTTCTAATTTTCTCATTTTTTTGCAAAAAGTTAGGAGTATCGCTCCATAACTGAATTTAACCAGTTATTTTGCGACACTCCCAATTCTTTAATCATTCAGAAAATGTAAAACAATATCTGCGAATTTTTCTGCATTTGTGACAATAGTTGGGTGTCCACCAGTATCAAAAGTATGTATGCTGCCATGCTTAACCAGTTTTTTCATTTCCGCGTATTCCTCTAACATATCTTTTCGACACATATCATCTTGCTTACTTCCTATAAACAGAATCGGAATACTCAAACTTTCCAATGGTTTAGAAAACAATGGAATTTTTTTCTTTGCACACTCGACAAGTGCCTGTGTATTAAGGTCTACAACCGTTTCCCAATCTTCACCCTGACACCATTCGTAAAACTGTTTGCCGTATGTATCATGTTTTGCATATTCACGCTCTTTCAGTAGATTTTCCACAAAATTTTGATCTAGTCTTCTGCCGTCAAAACTATCTGCAATTACTTTTTCTATAAGGTCTGGACGTTCTAAAGCTGTATTGACAGCAACCCAAGCCCCGCCACTTGTTCCTAATAGATTTACTTTTTCTAGTTTTAAATGTTCAATAAGCGTAATAACCTGATGAGCCTGTGAACTCCATAAATCTGCTGGAATTTTCTTCACTCTGTCTGATTTCCCATTTCCTAAAAAATCTATCAAAATCACTCGAAAATGTTCTTGATATAACGGCAACAGCATTTCAAACATAGTTGAAGAAACTGCATCTCCATGCAACATGATAAGTGGTTTTCCGCACCCTATTTCTTTATAAAATATTCTTTTTGACTGATACTTAAAATATGACATAATTTTGCCTCCTAATCAATTTTAATATTATTTCTGATTAGCAAGGCGTAATAGCATTGATACACCTTGCTATTACAAAGTTACAAAAATACCCATATTCCAGTCCTCCTTTCGCTTTTCCTCTTAATTCAATTATACTATTCTATTGTACGAAATGATATATGGTGTTAGAATATAAATAGTACAAGTCAAAATGAGAATTCCTTATAAGAAAAA
>ERZ773217.1231-NODE-1231-length-20828-cov-3.225581_pt1 | contig 20828 bp, 16 predicted proteins | sample MGYA00580995_ERZ773217 | MGnify/ENA primary metagenome ERZ773217 (study PRJEB29015, sample SAMEA2737772) | human gut metagenome | biome: human gut; feature: human-associated habitat; material: faeces | place: China | collected 2012 ...
GGAGAGTAATATGGCAAAAATTTTAGGTATCAGCGGAAGCCCGAGAAATAAGTCCACGGAATATGCTCTGGGAGAAGCCTTAAAAAGCATAGAGTCAAGGGACGGCATAGAGACGAGTATGATAACGCTGAGGGGGAAAAAGATTGCGCCCTGCAACGGGTGCGGATACTGCAAGAAAAATAAGACATGGTGCTGTCTGAAGGATGACTTTGAACCTCTTTTGAAGGAGTTTATGGAAGCGGATGCGTACCTGTTCGGTTCCCCGGTTTATGCCTATGGACCCACTCCCCAGCTGTCGGCTTTTTTCAGCAGGATGCGGCCTCTGTTCCATGTGTATCCGGAACTCATGAGGGATAAAATCGGCAGTGCCTTTGCTGTGGGCGGAACCAGAAACGGCGGAGAAGAGGCCACCATTACTGCCATGCACAACATGATGATGGCAAGGGGAATCAATATTGTCTGTAACGAGGTATACGGCTACGCCGGAGGTTATATCTGGTCCAAGGACCAGGGACAGGAAGGCGTTGACGCAGACGAAATCGGCATGGGAGGACTTTTGAAGCTGGCAAACAAGCTGGCTGATATGGCACTCATCCGGGAATATGGCAAGAAGGCGTTGGAAGAAAGAGAGGCAGCAGTGAATGAGCGGGATTAAGGATTTAAGAGATTTTCTGGCAGTTTTAAAGGATAACAAACTGCTTTTTGAGACAGAACGGGCAGTGGATTGGAAGTATGAGATTGGCTCCCTGCTGGCCACCCTGGAGGCAGAGGGCCAGAGAACCGGTTTATTTCACAATATCAAGGATAAGGAATTCTCTGTGTGCGGAAATGTGCTGGCATCCATGGACGGCATTGCCCTGGCTCTGGGCTGCAGGAAGGATGAAATGACGGATTTCCTGGCAGATTGCCTGGAACATCCCGTGAAGCCACAGGTAGTGGCGGACGCCCCTTGTCATGAAAATATACGGATGGGGGATGAGATTGATTTAGAACGCATACCGGTTCCCATCCACGCCCCAAAGGACGGCGGCCCCATCATCACAGGCGGGGTGATTGTCAGCAAGGAGATAGACGGAACCCGCCAGAACCTGTCCTTCCAGAGGATGCATGTGAAGGGGAAGGATAAGTTCAGCATCATGATCAATGAGTGGCGCCACCTGAAGGATTTCTACGACCAGGCGGAAAGCCAGGGGAGAGCCCTTCCCATCGCGGTTGTCATCGGTGCAGATCCGGTTATCTATGTGGGAGCCGGACTGCGCTATGACGGGGATGAGACAGAGATTGCGGGCGCTATCAGAAAAAGTCCGATTGAGGTGGTGAAATGCATCACTTCCGACATCTATGTACCAGCCACGGCCGAATTTGTGATTGAAGGTGAAATACTTCCGGATTACAGGGAGAAGGAAGGTCCTCTGGGAGAGTTCACGGGCCACTACAGCGAGCCGTGGAACAGCCCTATGGTGCAGGTGAAGGCTATCACCCACAGGAACGGGGCCATTTACCAGACCATAAACGGCGCCTCCTTTGAGCATATCAATCTGGGAAATGTGCTGCCCAGGGAGCCTCTCCTTAAGACCCATACCCAGTATGTGAGCAAGGGAGTTACCAATGTACATATTCCACCCTATGGAAGCGGCTTCCTGGCCATTGTCCAGATGAAGAAAAAGAATCCGGGAGAGCCGAAAAATGTGGCTCTGGCAGCCATGACAGCGTATGTAAACATTAAGAACGTGATTGTGGTGGATGAGGACGTGGATATCTATGATCCCGCAGACGTGATGTGGGCGGTATCCAACCGTGTGATTCCTGAAAGGGATATTTTCTATATCCACAATGCCCAGGGACATGAGCTGGATCCCTGTTCCGACGAGCGGGGCGTACAGACGAAGATGGGGATTGACGCCACACTAAACGAGGAGAGCAGATGCCTGGAGCGGGTCCGCTATCCCAAGGTGGACTTAAAGGATTACCAGTAAGGAAATAGTAAGATAAGGAGCATGGCAAATGGGAAAATACATAGTAGGAATCACCGGGGCAAGCGGGTCAATCTACGCAAAGCGGGTCATAGAAAGGCTGATTCAGAAAGGCCATCATGTGTGTATCTGCATGACCCAGGCGGGAAAGCTGGTGGTGGAGTCTGAGCTTGGCTGGCAGATTGGGCAGGATACCCCTTCCGGGGAGGTGGAACAATATCTGCAGGAAATCTTTGGGTCAAAGGAGCTGATTCACCATTACGATGTCCATGCCATAGGCGCGCCCATAGCCAGCGGATCCTCCGGAATGGATGCCATGATAGTGGTCCCCTGTTCCATGGGTACACTGTCCGCCATTTGCCATGGCTCATCCCATAACCTTTTGGAGCGGGCGGCGGATGTGTGCCTGAAGGAACGGCGCCCCCTGGTCATTGTACCCAGGGAAGCGCCTTACAACCAGATTCATCTGGAAAACATGACAAAGCTGTCAGGTTACGGGGCTGTCATAATGCCTGCATCCCCTGGATTTTACTCCCGTCCAAGGACAATTGAGGAGATGGTGGATTTCTTTGTGACACGGATTCTGGATCAAATGGGAATCCATGAGCCCTCGGAGAGCAGGTGGACGGGAATGGATGTGTGTGTTAAGTAGATAGGGCTGCGTCCGGTTATTCGGCGTCCAGGGCAGCGCGTTCCCGGGCTTCTTCGTCAACGGTTTTTCCTGGGGCTAACAGGTTGAGAAGGAAGGACATGACGCCTGCCACAACCACTGGTTTAGAGAGAAGGGCCTGGGCCAGGGGAGGAAAATTCTCCAGGGCCGCAGTGCCTTCCAGGGTGGACAGTCCCATGGCCAGGGCAATGGATACGCCTACAATTGTACTGTTGCGGGCGGTTAAGGGCTCGCTGGACACTAATTTGAGTCCGGTCAGCGTGATCATACCAAATACAATGAGGGTTCCGCCGCCAATGACCGGGGCCGGAAGGGTGGATACCAGCGCGCTGAATTTAGGTACGATGCCAAGGGCGAGCATAATTGCGCAGGCAATGGTGATGACACGGCGGCTCACTACCTTGTTCATGGACACAATGCCCACGTTCTGGCTGAAGGAAGAAACCACAGGCACGCCGAAAATGGTGCCTACCAGGGTGGCGATTCCGGATGCAGCCACGCCTCCTGTCAGTTCCTCGCTGCGGGGTTCCCGGTCAAAACCTCCTACCGTGGTGCCTGTGATATCTCCCACGGACTGCATGATATTGACAATGGTAATCAAGAGGATCGGCAGAACCATGGACAGGTCAAAGAACGGCATACCGTAGAAAAAGGGTTTTGGCACTGCCAGCCAGCTGGCGCTTACCACACCGTCAAAATGGACCATGCCCATGCACAGCGCCAGCACGTATCCCACCACGGCGCCCAGCAGGATGGAGGCCATCTTGACCACGCCCTTGCACATCAGGTTGAAGAAGAGGACGGCGGCCAGGGTTACAAAGGCCACAATCCAGTTGTTCAGCTGGCCATAGGTGGGGGAACTGGCATTGCCGGCCATGTATTTTAAAGCGATGGGATACAGGGAAAGGCCGATGGACAGGATGATGGTGCCGGTGACCACAGTGGGAAAGAATTTATGCAGTCTGCCTACGCAAAAGCCCAGCGCAATGGTGATAACAGCGCACAGGAGCTGGGCGCCGAACACGCCGGGAAGGCCGTATTGGGCTGCAATCGGAGTAAATACAGGAACACAGGTAAAGCCCGCGCAGAATATGACGGGGAGTCTGGAACCCACGGGGCCCAGGGGACATACCTGTATCATAGTGGCCAGGGCAGACATCATCAGAGAGTACTGAATCATGATGGTCCTGGTGGCAGCATCGGCACCGGCTGCACCGGCTATGACTATGGGTACTGTTACTGTGCCCAAAAACATGGCCATGATGTGCTGCAATGAGATGGGAAGGGCCTTGCGGACAGGCGGTTTGCTGTCAAAGACGTACAGGGAATGGCTTACTTCTTGATTTCGTGCATTCATGTTGGATAAATCTCCTTTCCAGATGCTGACCGGCCTTGCCGGACCAGGAATGTGAGGAATTTTCACATGGAGTATGTTAAAAGTTCCACGAAGCGAGTATAAGTCATTTGTTTTGGTTTGTCAACTTGCATAAAAAACCGTGTGTTTATGGTAAATAAAATGGCAAAGTGCCTTGAATTGCGAGGTTTTTTTGAGAAACAGTGGGAAGTATCAGGTGGTAAAACCAGTAAAAAAAGTTTATTTTTGTAAAAAGTGCTTAAAAAAGTCGTTCTCTGTTGTGATAAAGCGACAATCTTTTTCGAGAATGTTGACTTTTATAGCTGAATTGGTATAATCAGGAAATATATAGATAAATGCAAAGCTTGGGCTTTTTATATCATACTGCGGAACATAAGTTTGGAGACCTTTCTTTACCAAAGGCCGACATGCTTATGTTTTTTTTATCCAGAAAAGGATACCGGGACAGACAGGAGATGGTTAGATGGAACAGATATGTTTAAATATTAACAAAAAAAACTACAATGTGGCAATTGAAAAAAACTGGACACTGCTCTATGTACTGCGGGAGGAACTGGAGCTCACAGCCGTGAAATGCGGCTGCAATACAGGGGACTGCGGTGCCTGCAAGGTAATTATTGACGGGGAGGCAGTGAATTCGTGCCTTGTCCTAGCCAGGAATGCGGTGGGTAAGACCATTGAGACCGTGGAAGGTTTATCGGACGGAATCCATCTTCATCCAATCCAGCAGGCATTTATTGACGTGGGAGCGGTCCAGTGCGGTTACTGCACACCGGGAATGATCATGTCGGCCAAGGCGCTGCTGGACAAAAATCCCGATCCCACAGAGGCGGAGATAAGAGCCGGTATTTCCAACAACCTGTGCAGATGCACCGGATATGTAAAAATCGTCAGGGCCATTCAGCTGGCAGCCAGCCGGATGCAGAAGGAGGGGAAGTAGAGGATGGAATTACAGACGCCCAAAAACGGAGTGATTGGCACGGATATGCCTGTGAGGGATGCTGCCCTGAAGGTGACCGGACAGTTTAAGTACGTTGGAGACATGACTCTTCCCCATATGCTTCATGCAAAGGTGCTGTTCAGCCCTGTGGCCCATGCCAGAATCAAATCCATAGAAGGGGTCCGGGCGGTTGTGTGCTGGAAGAATGCGCCGGATGCCCTGTTCAACAGCTGCGGCGAGGAGATTGACGGAGAGAAAACGGAGCGGGTATTTGACAGCACCGTGCGCTATGTGGGAGACAAAGTGGCAGCCGTGGCAGCCGACACAGCAAAGATAGCGGAGCAGGCCCTGAAGCTGATTCGTGTGGAATACGAGGAGCTGCCGTATTACCTGGAGCCGGAGGATGCCCTGAAGGAGGGGGCATATCCCATCCACAAGGATTCCAATGTGATCGAGGAAGTGGTCCAGGAGGCAGGGGATGTAGAGAAGGGGATGGCGGAAGCGGATTATATCTACGAGGACGACTTTGAAACACCTGCCATCCATCATGGGGCCATTGAGACGCACACATCCCTGGCTGTCTATGAGAGCAGCGGCAAGCTCACCGTCTACACGCCCAGCCAGGATGTGTTCGGGCACAGAACCAATCTGTCGCGGATTTTCGGTCTCCCCATGAGCCGGGTCAGGGTGGTGAACCCCGGAATCGGAGGGGGATTTGGCGGGAAGATTGATATGGTGACAGAGCCTGTCACGGCCCTTCTGGCCATGAAGACAGGACGTCCCGTGCGCCTGGTATACACCAGGAGAGAGGATATTCCCTCATCCAGGAACCGCCACAGCATGAAGCTCCATCTGAAAACAGGCATGAAAAAGGACGGCACCATCGTGGCACAGGAAATGGATGTCATTGTGAATGCAGGAGCGTATGCAGGCGGAACCATGAGCATTGTCTGGGCCATGAGCGGCAAATATTTTAAGAACCACAAGACACCAAACCTGCGGTTTCATGCTGTGCCGGTGTACACAAACACCCCTGTGGCAGGAGCCATGAGAGGCTTTGGTTCTCCCCAGGAGTTCTTTGCCCAGCAGTGCCAGCTGAACAGGATTGCAAAGGATCTGGGCATGGACATAATCCAGCTCCAGCTTAAGAACCTGGTGGAGCCGGATGGGTTTGACCAGAGGGACGGCCTGCCCCACGGAAATCCCAGGCCCATTGACTGTGTACTAAAGGGAATGGAATTGTCAGGATACGAGGAGGCTGTCAGGGAACAGGAGGATGCCGCGGACAGCAGGTACCGAATCGGTGTGGGCATGGCTGTTGCAGCCCACGGCAACGGTGTATTCGGCGTAAGACCGGATACAACGGGAGTCATCATCAAGATGAATGAGGATGGCACGGCTGTGATGTTTACCGGTGTCAGTGATATGGGAAATGGTTCCGTAACCACCCAGACCCAGGTGGTAAGCGAGATACTGGGCATCCCCATGCCGCACATCGAATGTGTCCAGGCTGACACCGATGCAACGCTCTGGGATATGGGAAATTATTCCAGCAGAGGTACGTTTGTGAGCTGCAGCGCAGCGTTAAAGGTTGCCGGTCAGGTGAAAACAGAGCTTCTTAAGGAGGCTTCCGGCCTGCTGGAAGTGGATGAGAGTGAGCTGGATTTAAAAGATCAGAGGGTTTACTGCATTTCCAGGCCTGATACGTCTGCCTCCCTGGCAGAGGTGATCAAATATGCAAAGCAGGCCCATGGCAGGGATATCTGCTGCGCGGACACATTTGCCTCCTGCGCCATGGCCGTATCCTACGGAGCCCATTTTGCCAAGGTCCAGGTGGATATGGAAAACGGCAGTGTAAAGGTACTGGATTACACGGCAGTCCACGACATCGGCAAGGCGCTTAATCCCATGGGCGTGGAAGGCCAGATTGAGGGCGCGGTCCAGATGGGAATTGGCTATGCCCTGACAGAGGGCTTTATACTGGATGATAAGGGAAAGGTAAAGAATACCACCTTAAAACAGTACCACATGCTGAACGCACAGGAGATGCCTCCCATTAAAGTGGGGCTGGTGGAACAAATTGAGCAGTCAGGTCCTTTTGGGGCCAAGAGCATAGGCGAGTGTTCTGTGGTACCTGTGGCCGCGGCAGTGGCAAACGCGGTATCCAATGCAGTGGGAAAACAGGTGAAGCGGATTCCGGTAAGGCCGGCGGATGTGATGAAGCTGATAGAGAGCTGAGTTTGGCGGAAAGAGTTGGAAGCTAAAAATATATTATTATAGAAGAAACAGCATTGGGGACAGCGCCAGAAACAGTGGGCTGTCCTCTCTTTTACGGTCCTTTTTTGTCAGGGCGCCTGTCCGTCTAAGGCTGCAAAATCCCGCAGAAACCGTATGAATTCCCGTTCCCTTTTATTAGGCCTGTAGTCTGTCTGGGTCACAAAATAGAGGTTCAGATACAGGTTTTTGTCGCTGATTGGCACGAAACAGAATCCGCGTCCATCCGAGGTTTTGCCTCTGACTGACAGGGAGATGTATTGGCCCTCTCTGATGGCATCAAAGAACTGCCCGCGGTTATCTACCTCCAGGCGGTTGGGATGGTCGGACAGGCCGACTAACTTCAGGTAGGAGATGGCGGAGACATCATTGAAATGCACGTAGGGATAGTCAAACAATTCCTTTATGGATACGGAAGGTTTCTTATAGAGAGGATGCTCCCTGGAAACCATTACATACAGCGGAATGGAAGTCATAAGCTCTTCGCAGGAACAGTGGAAGTCCCTGGCCAGCCTCAGGTATTTTTCCTTTTTTTCTACGGCGCAGAGAATGAAACCAAGACGCGTATGGCCTGCCGCAACCGACTCCAAGACCTCCTGGTTCCCCATTTCTGTCAGACGGTCCGGAAACTGTTTGGCAGACTGTTTTTTAAATTCCAGAAAAAGCCTCATAATATTGGATACGAAATAGGAAGAAATCACCATAGGCTGTTCTGCTTCATCCCAGGACAGCTGTTTTAATTTCTCATATTCATACAGTATGATGCGGGCACTGTCCATGAATTTTATTCCTTTTTCTGTCAGAAGGATTCCGTTGTGGCTGCGTTTGAATAGCTGGCAGCCCAGTTCCTCCTCCAGATTCTTAAGGACTCCGCTTAAATAGGGCTGGGAGACCAGCAGCCTCTGGGCGGCTTTGTTGATGGACCGGCATTCTGCCACGGTCATTGCATATTCTAAATGGCTGAAATTCATGATGTTACCCCTTTTGTGTACAATTTGCCTAATAATAAAATGGTTATAACCCATAAAATATTCGGAATAACCGAATGCCCGGGAGCTATGGTAAGATTATATCACAGAAATAAATAAAAGTTAACGAAACTCCGGAGAAGTAGTTATAAAAATCAAAGAGCCTGTCTGAAGGAAAGGGGTAAAAGAATGTATAGAGAATTACTGGAAGAGGCAAAAACCATGGAGGCAGATCTGATTGCCTGGAGGCGCAAGCTTCACACCATGCCGGAACTGGGGCTGGAGCTGCCTGATACAAGTACGTTTGTTCGGGAAAAGTTAGAGGAGATGGGGATTCCTTATGAGATTAAGGTCAATGGTTCCTGCGTGGTTGGAATTCTTGGAAAAGGGAGCAGATGCTTTATGCTGCGCAGCGATATGGACGGCCTGCCTTTTCAGGAAGAATCAGGGGAGGAATTTGCGTCCCGAAACGGCAGGATGCATGCCTGCGGACATGATCTTCACGCTACCGTGCTGCTGGGAGCTGCAAGGCTTTTGAAGCAGCATGAGTCTGAGCTTAAGGGCCAGGTAAAGCTTCTGTTCCAGCCGGGAGAGGAGACCTTCCAGGGAGCCAGGGCAGCCGTTGAGGAAGGCGTGCTGGACCATCCAAAGGTGGACAGCGCCTTCGCCATGCATGTGGCAGCCCAGATGTCCCCGGAATATGTTGCCTACGGAAGCCTTCCCATGGCGGGGGTCTATGGATTCAGGATTACCCTGACAGGACAGGGCGGACATGGTTCCAGGCCGGAAAAATGCATTGATCCCATCAATACAGGCGTACATGTCTATCTGGCGCTGCAGGAGCTTATTGCAAGGGAGTGCCCGGCCATCTCAGAGACAGCCCTGACCATCGGACAGTTCTGCGCGGGCAGCGCCTCCAATGTGATTCCTGAGACTGCCGTCCTGCAGGGAACCATGAGGAGCTTTGACGAAAAAACAATGTCTCATCTGATTGCACGGCTGAATGAAATTGTACCTTCCGTGGCAGGGGCCTACCGCACAAAGGCGGAGATTGAGGTGATAAGCGATATTCCCATTGTCAGGTGCAATGAGGAGCTGAACCAGGAGATTGTGGAAGGGCTTAAGGAGCTGGAGCCGGAGCTGAAGGCGGTCTGCGCTTATCATGTGATGGGATCGGAGGACTTCGCCTATATTTCCCAAAAAATACCGGCCAGCTATATGTGCATTGGAGCCGGTATCGAGGATGTTTCAAAACGGTATGTGGAGCATAATCCCAAGGTGCGTTTTCATGAGTCTGCCCTTGTCAAAGGCGCTGCTATTTATGCCGGGACAGCCATGAGATGGCTGGACCTCCATGGAAACCAGTAGAACATGTCTGGGGAAAGAGAGGACAATATGGCGGAAAACAAACGCTTTTTTTACGGTTGGCTTATACTGCTGACCTGTATCCTGATTATGGGGCTGGGGTATGCGCCTCTGGTGAGCTGCGCAAGCCTGTTCACAAAACCGGTGACAGAGGATCTGGGATTTACCAGGAGCGGATATGCGCTGGTCAGCACCATTGCAGCCCTGATGATGGCATTTATGTCGCCGTTCATTGGAAAGATCATGTCAAAGCCGTACATGCACAAAGCCCTGGTGGTGTGTATGATTGGAAACTGTCTGGCGTACTACTGTTATTCCTTTGCCAGCACCCTGCCCCAGTTTTACGTGACAGCAGCCTGTATCGGATTTTTTGAATGCGGCTCAACTATGATTCCGGTCAGCGTACTGATTACCAACTGGTTCAGGAAAAAGAGGGGACTGGTTATGAGTATTGCCATGGTGGGATCCAGTATAGGCGGAACCATATTAAGCCCCATAATCGGAAACCTCATCGCATCCCAGGGATGGCGGTTTACATATAAGGCTGTGGGCATAACCAGGCTGGTTATCCTGGTTCCTCTGGTACTGCTTGTCATCAGGCGGACTCCCGCTGATATGGGGACCAAGGCATACGGCGCGGATGAGGAGGGAGAGACAGGAAAGGCCAGGAAAACAGAGCGGGAGTGGAATGTGTCGCTGAAGGAAGTAAAGAAAAAGCCCATGTTCTGGTGCTTTGTATTGGGATGCACGCTGATTTCAGCCACTGCAGCCGTCATTACACAGATACCGGCCTCGGTTATGGATGCCGGATATGCAACCACCACAGCGGCCTCCATCGCCTCCTTGTACCTGTTTATTGCCATTCCCGGAAAATTGGTACTGGGACATATTTATGACAGGTATGGTGTGAAGGCAGGAATACTATTTGGAAATACCATGTTTTTTCTTTCCGTTATTTGTTTGATATTTATTAAACATCAGCCCTTCCTGTACCTGATGGCAATATTGTTTGGATTCGGGACCTGTATAGGAACTGTAAGCGCTCCGGTTATCACCAGCGGCATCTTCGGCACAAAACATTACGCAGAAATCTATGGATTCCTGAGTCTGTTTCCCAGCGTGGGATACGCCCTGGGCGGCCCTCTGATTGCGTCAGCCTATGATTTGACAGGCTCATACAACATTGCCTGGATTATTGTGGCAGCCCTGTCCATCGTCATGACGGCATTTCTTTTGTACTCCTACAGGGTCAGCCGCGTGTGCATAAAGGAGCAGGAAAAAACTGCTGATAGGGCAAAAAACACAATGCAATAACGGCAAAATGCGTTAAAAATTAAACACATTTTACCTATTGACTGAAAATATTAAGTGTGATACTATGACATTAGCACAAAGCAGAATCATATAGAAATGCTTTTGTTGACAATTTTATATAATCGGATGATGGATTCGGGAGAGACTGCACAGGCAGCGCCGAAGGGGAAGCGAAGAACTCTCAGGCAAAAGAACCGGATACTGGACGAAACTCTGGAAAGCGATAGCACCGACGAAGCCAAATCTTTCAGGTACAAAGACAGAGCGCATGAACATTATTTGTTCGTGCGCTTTTTTTGATATCCGGGTCATGGATACAGGGCATGTGTGTATACGGGCCTCCTTCAAAAAAAGCGCGCGGTACAAACAGGGAGGTGGTATGGTTTCGGAGGCGGAAACAGGGTATATGGATGTGTTTGTGATGAAGGGCATATGGATATGTCCGTGATGAAAAATAAAAAGGAGGATATGAACCAATGGTTGAACAGGTAATGGATTTTATTGAAGGATATGACAAGGAGATAGGGGAGGCAATCAAGGCGGAGTGCGGACGCCAGAGAAGGAATCTGGAGCTGATTGCTTCCGAGAACATTGTGTCGGAGCCCGTGATGGCTGCCATGGGAACGGTTCTCACCAACAAATACGCAGAAGGATATTCAGGAAAACGCTATTACGGCGGATGTGAGTTTGTGGACGTGGTGGAGACCATTGCCATTGAACGGGCAAAGAAGCTGTTTGGATGCGACTATGTGAATGTACAGCCTCATTCCGGAGCCCAGGCCAACATGGCTGTGTTCGTAGCCATGTTAAAGCCGGGCGACACGGTTATGGGCATGAATCTGGACCACGGCGGCCATCTGACACACGGAAGCCCTGTGAATTTCTCAGGACTGTACTTCAACATTGTGCCCTACGGCGTCAATGAGGATGGGTACATTGATTATGACAAACTGGAGGAAACAGCAGTTGCCTCCAAGCCGAAACTTATCATCGCAGGGGCCAGCGCCTACTGCCGGACCATTGATTTTAAGCGGTTCAGAGAAGTGGCCGACAAGGTGGGAGCTTACCTGATGGTGGATATGGCCCACATCGCCGGGCTGGTGGCGGCAGGTGTGCATCCCAGTCCCATTCCATATGCGGACGTGGTGACCACAACGACCCACAAGACCTTAAGGGGTCCAAGGGGCGGCATGATTCTGGCCAACCAGGCAGCGGCAGACAAATTCAATTTCAATAAGGCCATTTTTCCGGGAATCCAGGGCGGACCTTTGGAGCATGTCATTGCAGCCAAGGCAGTCTGCTTCGGTGAGGCGCTGCGGCCGGAGTTCAAGGCTTACCAGGAGCAGGTGGTTAAGAACGCAGCAGCCCTGGCGGCAGCTCTTAAAAGGCAGGGTTTTAACATTCTCACAGGAGGAACAGATAACCACCTGATGCTGGTGGACCTGAGGGGAATGGATGTATCCGGCAAGGAACTTCAAAACCGCTGCGACCAGGTATACATCACTCTGAATAAGAACACGGTTCCCAATGATCCCAGAAGCCCCTTTGTCACCTCGGGCGTGCGCATCGGAACACCGGCAGTCACCTCCAGGGGACTGAAGGAAGAAGATATGGAAAAGATTGCTGAGTGCATCTGGCTGGCAGCCACTGATTTTGAGGCTAAGGCTGATTATATCAGAGGCGAGGTTGACAAAATCTGCGGTAAATATCCGCTGTACCAGTAAGCTGCCGGGAAACTGGAAATGAGACGAAGCAGTTGGGGAACTGTTGAGATACAACCATAGAATATGGAAAAAAGGAGCAGAGAATATGGAATTAAAGACACCGCTGTATGACATGCATGTAAAGTATAAGGGAAAGATTGTGCCGTTTGCAGGCTACCTCCTTCCGGTTCAGTACGAAAAGGGAGTGATTGCGGAGCACATGGCAGTGCGTGAGCAGTGCGGCCTTTTCGATGTGTCCCATATGGGCGAGATTTTGTTAAGCGGGCCGGATGCCCTGAAGAATGTGAATATGCTTCTGACCAATGATTATACGGTCATGGAGGACGGTACAGCCAGATACAGCCCCATGTGCAACGAGGCAGGAGGCGTGGTGGACGACCTGATTGTCTATAAAATTAAGGACAACAGCTATTTCATCGTTGTCAACGCATCCAACAAGGATAAGGATTACCAGTGGATGAAGGACCATGTGTCCGGTGATGTGGAGCTTAAGGACATATCCGGCCAGGTGGGCCAGCTTGCCCTTCAGGGACCAAAAGCCCTGGATGTACTTAAGAAGGTGGCGGACCCGGATGCCATCCCGGATAAGTATTATACCTTTAAGAAGGACTGCTGCATAGACGGTATTCCCTGCATCATCTCCAAAACAGGGTATACAGGCGAGGATGGAGTGGAAATCTACATGGCCGGGAACGACGCTCCCAGGCTGTGGGAGCTTTTGCTGGAGGCCGGCAGGGAGGAAGGGCTGATACCCTGCGGCCTGGGAGCCAGGGATACCCTGCGTCTGGAGGCATCCATGCCCCTTTACGGACATGAGATGGATGACACCATCACTCCGAAGGAGGCAGGTCTTGGCATCTTTGTCAAGATGGATAAGGAGGACTTTATCGGCAAAAAGGCATTGCAGGAAAAGGGACCTCTTACCAGGAAGCGCGTGGGACTTAAGGTTACGGGCAGGGGTATCATCCGAGAGCATGAGCCGGTATTTGCCGGGGAACAGCAGATTGGAACCACCACGTCCGGTACCCATTGCCCGTATCTGGGATATCCGGCAGCCATGGCATTGGTGGATATTGCATACAAGGAGCCGGGCACCCAGGTCGAGGTGGATGTGAGAGGCCGCAGGGTTGGAGCGGAAGTGGTGAAGCTTCCATTTTATAAGAGAGAGAAATAAGCAGGGATTATGAAATGCTCAAAACAAGGAGGAAATAAAAAATGAACGTGCCAAAGGAATTAATGTATACAAAATCCCATGAGTGGGTAAAAACAGTGGATGACACAACCGTGACAGTAGGACTTACGGATTATGCCCAGGATGCTCTGGGAGACCTGGTGTTTGTAAACCTTCCGGAGCCGGGAGACGATGTGACGGCAGGCGAGGCATTTTCAGATGTGGAGTCTGTGAAGGCAGTATCAGATGTACTTTCTCCTGTTACCGGCCAGGTAGAGGAAATCAACGAGGAACTGTTAGACAGTCCGGAATCTGTAAACCAGAGCCCCTATGATGCATGGTTCATCAAAGTAAAAGACGTAAGCGGCAAAGAGGAACTGATGGACGGGGAGGCCTACGAGGCATATCTGGAAACACTGTAGACATCTTGAAAAGGAGGTGGACCCATGGGTTCTTATGTACCCAATACCAGTGAAGAGCAGCAGGAAATGCTCAGGGAAATCGGCTTTGACAGCTTTGAGGCGCTGTTTTCCCATATCCCCCGGGAGGTCCGTGTAAAAGGCGGTTTAAAGCTTCCTGAGGGGCTTGGCGAAATGGAAGTCATCGGGAAGATGAAGGAAATCGCAAAACAGAATGTGGTGTTTAAACATATATTCAGAGGGGCGGGAGCATACAGCCATTACATACCTTCCATCGTAAAGAGCGTGGTATCCAAAGAGGAATTTCTTACATCCTATACCCCTTACCAGGCTGAGATCAGCCAGGGCATTCTTCAGTCCATATTTGAATATCAGACCATGCTCTGCCAGCTTACAGGCATGGATGTGTCCAATGCTTCTGTCTATGACGGGGCCACGGCAGCAGCCGAGGCAGCGGCCATGTGCAGGGACAGGAAGAGAAGCAGGGTATATCTGTCCGAAACCACCCATCCGCTGGTCACGGAGGTGGTAAAGACTTACTGCTTCGGAAGCGGAGCCCAGGTGGTGATGGTTCCTGAAAAGGACGGAGTCACGGACGCGGACGCCTTAAGGGAATTAATGGACGGCACGGCAGCCTGCTTCTATGTGCAGCAGCCTAACTACTATGGCAATCTGGAGGATTGCAGCCTTCTGGGAGAAATCACCCATGAAAAGGGAGCCAAATATATCATGGGCTGCAACCCCATCTCCCTGGCGCTCCTGCCTACGCCGGCAGAATGCGGGGCGGACATTGCGGTGGGAGACGGCCAGCCCCTGGGCATGCCTCTCAGCTTCGGAGGACCGTACCTGGGCTTTATGACAGCCACATCAGCTATGGGAAGGAAGCTTCCGGGCAGAATCGTGGGAGAGACAAAGGATGTGGACGGCAGGAGGGCGTATGTGCTGACCCTTCAGGCCAGGGAACAGCATATCAGACGCGAAAAGGCCAGCTCCAACGTGTGCTCCAACCAGGCTCTCTGCGCCCTGACTGCCAGCGTATATATGGCGGCCATGGGAGCAGATGGATTAAGAAAGACCGCTGTTCTCTGTACCTCCAAAGCACATTACCTGAAGGAACAACTGGAACAGGCCGGCCTCACGGCCAGGTATGACAGGGAATTCTTCCATGAGTTCGTCACTGAAAGCGATACGGACAGCGGCCTAATCTTAAAAGCTCTGGAGGAGAAGGGAATCCTGGGAGGACTGCCTCTGAGCCACAGGGAGATTCTCTGGTGCGCCACTGAGCAGAACCGGAAGGAAGATATGGACCAGGCGGTTCAAATCGTGAAGGAGGTATGCGGAGCATGAAATTAATATTTGAAAAAGGAACTCCCGGCAGGCACTGCCACCTGCTTCCGGACTGCGACGTGCCGGTCCATCAGATAGGAGTTGGCAGGAAGGAGAAGCTGAATCTGCCGGAGCTCTCTGAAAATGAAATCAGCAGACATTATACCGGCCTTGCGGGGCGCGCCCACGGCGTCAACAACGGTTTCTACCCCCCTTGGCTCCTGCACCATGAAGTATAACCCAAAGGTAAATGAGGAGGCGGCGTCGCTGGAGGGCTTTGCGGGCATCCATCCGCTGCAGCCGGAACATACGGTCCGGGGCGCCCTCAGGGTATTCGATCTGGCGGAGCAGTATCTGTGCGAGATAACCGGTATGGATGCAATGACCTTCCAGCCCGCGGCAGGCGCCCATGGGGAATTTACGGGTCTGCTGCTGATCAAGGCTTACCATCACTCCAGAGGGGATGAAAAGAGGACGAAAATCATTGTTCCGGACTCTGCCCACGGCACCAATCCCGCCAGCGCCACCATGGCCGGCTACAGCGTTGTCAGCATCCCCTCCAGGGAGGACGGATGTGTGGATCTGGATAAGCTTAAGGAGGCAGTGGGGGAGGACACGGCAGGACTGATGCTGACCAATCCAAACACGGTAGGGCTCTTTGACAAGAATATCCTGGAGATTACCCGCATTGTCCACGATGGGGGAGGGCTGTGCTATTACGACGGAGCCAACCTCAACGCGGTCATGGGCATTGTGAGGCCGGGAGATATGGGATTTGACGTAATCCACCTGAACCTCCACAAGACATTTTCCACGCCTCACGGCGGGGGCGGTCCGGGAAGCGGCCCTGTCGGCTGCAAGGAATTCCTGCGTCCCTTCCTTCCGGGCTTTATGGTTAAGGGGCCGCAATCCATTGGAAGCGTGAAGATGTTCTATGGAAACTTCGGGGTGGTGGTAAAGGCGCTGGCCTACATCATGACCCTGGGCAGGGAAGGCATTCCCGAGGCGTCATCAAATGCAGTGTTAAATGCCAATTATATGATGAATAAGCTGTCAGACCTGTATCAGATGGCTTACAATGAAACCTGCATGCATGAGTTTGTGATGACGCTGGAGGATTTGAAGCACGATATCAATGTGTCGGCCATGGATATTGCCAAGGCACTTCTGGATTACGGCATCCATCCCCCCACCATGTATTTCCCGCTGATTGTCCATGAGGCCCTGATGGTGGAGCCCACTGAGACAGAGTCAAAGGAAACCCTGGACGAAGCCATTGAGGTGTTCCGCAGCATATATGAAAAAGCAAAGGCAGATCCGCAGAGCCTTCACCAGGCTCCGGTCAAAACACCGGTCCGCAGGCTGGACGAGGTAACTGCGGCAAGAAAGCCGGTGCTGCGCTATATCGGGGAGTAAGTAACTGATTTACGAAAAAATACAGGCAGTGCTCAGGAGCGTGTTGAAATGAATTTTCAGACACGCTCCAGCGCTCTTTGGCGGCAATAGGAGGAAAGATGGCAGATATATTTGATTTGGTTATTATAGGAGCAGGTCCCGGCGGTTATGTGGCGGCGATCAAGGGCGCCAAGCTGGGACTTTCGGTGGCAGTGGTGGAAAACAGGGAGGTAGGGGGAACCTGCCTGAACCGTGGCTGTATTCCGGCCAAAGCCATGATTCATGCGTCCCAGCTTTACAGGGAGATGAAGGAGGGCGGGCAGTTCGGCATCTTTGCAGAGAATGTCCGGTATGAGTATGATAAGATTCTGGAATATAAGGAGGGAACGTCAGGAAGCTTAAGACAGGGAGTGGAACAGCTCTTTAAGGCAAACAACGTGACACTGGTTAAGGGAACCGGCACCCTGCAGGCGGACAAAACCGTGCTGGTGACAGGGTGCGAAGGGGAAGTGGAGAGCCGGGTGCTGAAAGGAACGCATGTGCTGCTGGCCTCAGGCTCAAAACCCATGAACCTGCCCATTGAGGGACTGGAACTGCCGGGGGTTCTGACCAGCGACGGGCTGTTGGGGCTGCAGCATGCGCCGGAAAGCCTGCTGATTATCGGCGGAGGCGTAATCGGAGCTGAATTTGCATCTGTATTTTCATCCCTTGGCATCCGTGTAACCATCGTGGAAGCCCTTCCCAGGCTGCTGGCAAACCTGGATAAGGACATTTCACAGAATCTGAAAATGATTCTCAAAAAGCGGGGAATCAAAATCTATACAGGGGCCATGGTAAAGAGAATTGAAAAGACGGAACATGGTCTGGCCTGTGTCTTTGAGGAAAAGGGTGAGGAGAAGCGGGAGGAAGCAGATTATGCCGGAAAAGTTCCACCGCCAAAATGTGCCGAATCCACAGGAAAACGTATCGCTGTTGTTGGCGGAGGTCCCGGCGGACTTAGCAGCGCCTATTATTTACAGTTGATGGGACATCAGGTTACCGTGTATGAAATGCTTCCAAAATTAGGCGGAATGCTCCGATACGGTATTCCAAACTACCGTCTTCCAAAAGAGCGTCTGGACGATGACATTGACGCTATTTTACAGACTGGCGTGGAAGTAAAATACGGACTGCGAATCGGAAAAGATATTACTATCCAAAGCCTTCGTGCCGAGTATGACGCCGTTTTAATTACAATCGGTGCAAGCACGGATAAAAAACTCGGTATTGAAGGAGAGCAGGCTGACGGTGTTCTCTCTGCCGTACAATTTTTGCGCGATGTGGGCAAAAATCAAAATCCTGATTTAACGGGACAGGAAGTTGCCGTTATCGGTGGCGGGAATGTTTCCATGGACGCTGTCCGCACAGCTGTCCGCTTAGGCGCTAAGAAAGTAAGTATCGTATATAGAAGACGTGTTGCTGATATGACTGCCCTCCCTGACGAAATTGAAGGTGCAGTTGCAGAAGGAATTGAAGTACAGACGTTAAAAGCCCCTTCCAAAATTGATGTAGACGAAAACGGACATGTGAAGGGACTTTATGTCACTCCGCAAATGATTAGCAAAATCAAAGACGGACGTGCAAGCGTAAAACCTACGGGTGAAGAAGACATTTACATTCCTTGCACAACACTTATCGTTGCCATCGGACAGGATATTGAATTCCAGCACTTTGAAGAAGCCGGAGTTCCTGTCAAACGCGGAAGAATTATGTCTGAGAAATACGGCGGTTTCGATGATATACCGGGCGTATTTGCGGGCGGTGACTGTGCTACGGGACCTGCTTCCGTTATCAAGGCAATCGCGGCTGCAAAAGTTATCGCAGCAAATATTGACGAATATTTAGGATTTAACCATATTATTTCTTGTGATGTGGAAATTCCTGAACCAAACTTAGACGACAGAACTCCTTGTGGAAGAGTAAATATGACCGAGCGTGAAGTCTGTCAGCGTATCCACGACTTTGAGGGAGTGGAAAACTGCATGAGTGAAGCGGAAGCAAAACAGGAATCTTCACGCTGCCTGCGTTGTGACCACTTTGGTTTTGGCATATTTAAAGGAGGTAGAGAGAAATTATGGTAAATTTAACAATTGATAATAAACAAATTTCCGTGCCTGAAGGTACAACGATTTTAGAGGCAGCAGAGCAGAACGGAATCCCTATCCCCAGATTATGTTATCTGAAAGGTTTAAATGAGATCGGTGCATGCCGTGTCTGTGTGGTGGAATTGGTTGGGAAAGAACGCCTGATTCCTTCCTGCAACAATGTTGTGGAAGAAGGAATGGTAATTTACACTAACAGTCCAAAAGTACGCATGAACCGTAAAAAAACAGTAGAATTTCTGCTTTCTCAACACGACTGCCAGTGTGCAACATGTGCAAGAAGCGGAAACTGTACACTGCAGACGATAGCAAACGACTTAAATATTATCGACATTCCGTTTAAACAACGGTTGGAAAAGATGGCCTGGAACAAAGATTTTCCTCTTATCCGCGACTCCGCAAAATGTATTAAATGTATGCGCTGCGTACAGGTTTGTGATAAAGTACAAAACCTTCATGTTTGGGATTTGGAAAGTACAGGTTCACGTACAACTGTGCATGTTTCCAAAAACCGCAAAATTGAGGAGGCGGACTGTTCCCTCTGCGGACAGTGTATTACGCACTGCCCTGTAGGCGCTCTGCGTGAACGTGATGACACGGATAAAGCGTGGGAAGCCATCGCTGACAAAGACAAAATTACGGTTGTACAGGTTGCCCCTGCCGTTCGTACTGCGTGGGGTGAGGCTTTGGGACTCAGCCGCGAGGAAGCAACTATCGGAAAAATTGTTGACTCTCTCCGACAAATGGGCTTTGACTATGTATTTGACACAACATTTTCAGCAGACCTTACAATTATGGAGGAAGGAAATGAATTTCTGGAACGTTTCCTCTCAGGAGAATTAAAAACAAGACCAATGTTTACTTCCTGCTGCCCGGGCTGGATCCGTTTTATCAAATCCCAGTACCCGCACTTAGTTCCACAGTTATCTACCGCTAAATCTCCTCAGCAGATGTTCGGTACGGTAATGAAAACATATTTTGCTAAATCTATCGGAGTAAATCCTGAAAATATCTGCACGGTTTCCATTATGCCTTGTGTCGCTAAAAAAGGTGAGCGCAATATGGAATTATACTATGAGGAATATGCGGGGCACGATGTGGATATTGTTCTGACTACAAGAGAGTTGACGAGAATGATTCGTTCCTCACACATTAAACCGTCCACATTGTCTGACGTGGAATGTGACAGACTTATGCAGGACGGAAGCGGCGCCGGAGTGATTTTCGGTGCAACAGGCGGTGTTATGGAAGCGGCATTACGTTCCGCATATTATCTCCTTATGGGGAAAAACCCTGACGCCGATGCTTTCTCCGTAGTGCGAAGTGAAAAATTTAATCAGGGCGTTATCTCCGCTGAATTTTCTATAGGTGATGCCAAGATTCAGACCGCCGTTGTAAGCGGTTTGGGAAATACCCGCAAATTGATAGACGCCATTGAGCACGGCGATGTTCACTATGATTTCGTGGAAGTTATGGCCTGTCCGGGCGGCTGCGTAGGCGGAGGCGGTCAGCCAATCCATGACGGTGAAGAACTGGCCCATATCCGCGGTCAAAATTTATATTACCTTGATAAGAATGCAAAAATACGTTTTTCTCATGAAAATCAGGACGTTTTAAAACTGTATGAAGACTTTATGGAAAAACCATTATCTCACAAAGCACATATGCTTTTGCATACGGATCACAACGCATGGGAAATGCCAAAAAGACGTTAAAAAGGCTCTAAAATAAATGTTGGGGTGGATGATTTTAAATTAATCATCTATCCCAGCA
>ERZ773217.1247-NODE-1247-length-20588-cov-7.177568_pt1 | contig 20588 bp, 26 predicted proteins | sample MGYA00580995_ERZ773217 | MGnify/ENA primary metagenome ERZ773217 (study PRJEB29015, sample SAMEA2737772) | human gut metagenome | biome: human gut; feature: human-associated habitat; material: faeces | place: China | collected 2012 ...
TGGACGGAGCAACCTGCTGTGCATTGTCAGGGTTCGTGTCGTAGCGGTACGGGCGGCGGAGAAGATAGAGGAGACGATTGCGCGGAAAACAGAAGAGGCGAGGCCCTAAAGGGCCGCGCCTCTTCTGTTTACAGAGTTTGAGAATGACCGAGATCCACCTCGGGCATCAGTTCCTGGTTGATAATGGTGAGCATCTCTTCCAGCTTGGCGCACTCCTCCGGGGAGAAACGCTGCCGGATGCGCTCGGTCACGGCATGGACGTAGTCGTTGCTGATGTTGTAGTAGTCCTTGTATTTCTGGGTGACCTGGAGGTGGTACTCGCGCTTGTCGTGGGCGGACTGGATCTTCTGCACATAGCCCTTGCGGATCAGGCTGTTGATCTTATAGGCCGCGTTGGGCGGCGAGATGCGCATAAAGGAGGCGAACTCGTTGATGGTTGGGCAGCCCAGGGCCTGGATGGTCTCCATGGCGAAGGTCTCTACCGTGGTCAGGCTGGCCTCGCGGTTCTGAAAGCGCTCGAAGATCTCCTGATAAAAATGAAGCTTGAATTTGGTATACACGATTTCAAATTTCTGTTCCAACATGCCGGCGCCCCCGCATTGTCATATTTTTTTCATTTTATCAAAAAGCGGAGGGAAGGGCAATCACAAATCTTTGGCCAAGGCAAAGGTAAGCTCTGCCGAAACGGCCAGTTGGCCGCCCACGGTGGCTTTGGCCTCAGCGACAGCTACCGGGCCCTTCTGCTTTAGAATGGTGCACTCCAGCTCCAGTACGTCGCCGGGGGTGACCTGGCGGCGGAAGCGGGCGTTTTTGATGCCGCCGAACAGGCCGATCTTTCCCTTGTTCTCCGGCATGGACAGCATGGTCACGGCCCCCACCTGGGCCAGGGCTTCAATGATGAGCACGCCGGGCATCACGTGGTACTGAGGGAAGTGGCCCTGGAAGAAGGGCTCGTTGACGGTGACGCATTTGATGCCCTTGGCCCACTTGCCCACCTCGCCGTCCACGATGCGGTCCACCAGGGCGAAGGGGTAGCGGTGGGGGATGATCTCAGCGATCTGGTTGGAATTCAACTGCATCATGGCTCAGCCCTCCCACTTCTTGAACAGCACGCAGGCGTTGTGGCCGCCGAAGCCCAGAGAGTTGGACAGGGCATACTCCACCTGCTGCTCCCGGCCCTGGTTGGGGATATAGTCCAGATCGCAGGCCGGGTCGGGCACCTGGTAGTGGATGGTGGCGGGCAGGAAGCCGTCCCGCAGGACCAGAGCGGTGAAGATGGCCTCCACCGCGCCGGCGGCGCCCAGCATGTGGCCGGTCATGGCCTTGGTGGAGCTGACGGCCAGCTTGGCGGCGTGGGCGCCGAACACGGCCTTGATGGCCGCGGTCTCCCCGGAGTCGTTGAGGGGGGTGGAGGTGCCGTGGGCGTTGATGTAGCCCACCTGCTCGGGGGACGCCCCGGCGTCGGTCAGGGCCTGGGCCATGGCGCGGGCGCCGCCCTCCCCGTTGGGGGCGGGGGCGGTGATGTGGTAGGCGTCGCAGGTGGCGCCGTAGCCCACCACCTCGGCATAGATCTTGGCGCCCCGGGCCATGGCGTGCCCGTACTCCTCCAGCATCAGCACGGCCGCGCCCTCACCCATGACGAAGCCGCTGCGCTCGGCGTCAAAGGGGATGGAGGCCCGGCTGGGGTCATCCCCCACGTGGAGGGCCCGCATGGAGGTGAAGCCGCCGATGGACAGAGGGGTGATGGCGGCCTCGGCGCCGCCGCAGAGCATCACCTCGGCGTAGCCGTCCCGGATGTGGCGGAAGGCGTCGCCCACCGCGTTGGAGCCGCCGGCACAGGCGGTTACCGGGCAGGTGCACATGCCCTGAAAGCCCGCCATGATGGCAATGAAGCCGGCGCCCATGTTGGCGATGGTGGTGGGGATATAGAAGGGGGAGGCCCGGTCAAAGCCCTTCTGGGAGCAGCGCAGCTCCTCGCTCTCGGCCATCTCGATGCCGCCCACGCCGCTGGAGACGATGACGCCGCAGCGGGTGAGATCCTCCTTCTCCCGGTCCAGACCGCTGTCGGCCAGGGCCTCCTTGGCGGCGGCGGCGGCCAATTGGGTGTAGCGGCTCATGTGCCGCACGTCCTTCTTGTCCAGCACGGTGGTAGGGTCCCAGTCCTTGACCTCAGCGGCCAGGTGGACCTTCTGGGCGGAGCAGTCATACCGGGTGATGGGGCCAATGCCGCACACCCCGTCCCGGACAGCCTGCCAGGTGTCGGCGGCGTTGTGGCCCAGGGGGTTGACGGTGCCCAGGCCGGTAATCAGCACTCTGCGTTTTTCCATAATTGCGTTCCTCCTCACATGCCCATTCCGCCGTCCACCTGGAGCACCTGGCCGGTGATGTATCCGGCCTCCTCGGAGGCCAAGAAGGCCACGGCGGCGGCCACGTCCTCGGGGGTGCCGGGGCGGCCCGCCGGGATGGCGGACAGCATGGCCTCCCGGGCCGCGTCGGGCAGGGCGGCGGTCATATCAGTGGCGATATAGCCGGGGGCCACCGCGTTGACGGTGACGCCGCGGCCGCCCAGCTCCTTGGCCAGGGACTTGGTCATGCCGATGAGCCCCGCCTTGCTGGCGCAGTAGTTGATCTGGCCCGGGTTGCCCCGCAGGGCCACCACGGAGCTGAGGTTGACGATGCGGCCGTAGCGGGCCTTCATCATGGGCCGAGCGGCGGCCTTCATGGTGAGGAAGGCCCCCTTGAGGTTGGTCTCGATGACCGCGTCGAAGTCCTCCTCCTTGAGCATCATGGCCAGGTTGTCCCGGGTGATGCCCGCGTTGTTGACCAGAATGTCCAGGGAGCCCAGCTCCTTCACGGCGGTGTCGATGAGGGTTTTTACGGCGGCGGGATCGGCCACACTGCCCTGGACGGCACGGGTCTGGACGCCCAGGGCCTCCAGCTCCTTTCGGGTCGCCTCTGCCGCGGCGGTGTTGCCCGCGTAGGAGAAGACCACGTTGGCCCCCCGGCGGGCCAGCTCCAGGCAGATGGCGCGGCCGATGCCGCGGCTGCCGCCGGTGACGACGGCGGTTCTTCCGGTAAAGCTCATAGCGTTATCCTTTCAGCGCGGCGGAGAGGGCGTCCAAATCGGCGCAGGTCTCCACGGCGTAGGTCTTGATGGCGGGAGCGGTCTTCTTGACAAAGCCGATGAGGGCCTTGCCCGGGCCGATCTCCACGATGGTGTCCACCCCCAGCTCGGCCAGGCGGCGGATGGTGTCCTCCATGTAGACGGAGGTCTGCACCTGCTTCTCCAGCAGGGCGGGGATGGTGTCCTCCGGCCCCATCTCCCGGCCCAGACAGTTGAAGAGCACGGGGATGCGCATCGCGCCGAAGGCGGTCTCCTTGAACTTCTCCCGCAGAGCGTCGCCGGCGGGGGCGAGGAGGGAGGTGTGGAAGGGCCCGCTGACCTTCAGGGGCAGGCAGCGCTTGGCGCCCAGCTCCTTGGCCAGTGCGGCGGCCTTGTCCACGGCGGCCTGCTCGCCGCCGATGACCAACTGGCCGGGGCAGTTGTAGTTGGCGATCTCCACCACTCCTGCGCCGGCGGCCTGCCGGCATGCCTCCTGGAGCTTCTCGCGGTCCAGGCCCAGTACGACGGTCATGCCGCAGGGGCGGCCCGCCGCGGCTGCGGCCATGGCCTTGCCGCGAAAGGCGGCCAGGGAAATGGCCTGGGGAGCAGTGAACACCCCGGCGCACTGGAGGGCGGAGTACTCGCCCAGGGAGAGGCCCGCGGCGTAGTCCGGGACAATGCCCCGCTCCGCCAGCAGGGCGGTCATGCCGGCGGCGAAGGCCACCATACAGGGCTGGGTGTACTCGGTCAGGTTCAGCACCCCGTCGGGGTCGGTGAACATGGTGGTTTTCAGATCGAAGTCCACGCCGGCGGCGTCCAGCACGGCGCGGAAGGCGGGATGGGCCTCGTAGAGATCGGCCCCCATGCCGGGGTGCTGGCTGCCCTGCCCGGCGTATAGAAAGGCCAGACTCATTCGCTCAGCCCCTTTCGCACGGCCGCATATCCGGCCATCAGCTCCTCAAAGATCTGCCGCAGGGGACGGATCTCGTGCACCATACCGGCCACCTGGCCGGCCATGAAGCTACCGCCGTCCACGTCGCCGTCGAACACGGCCTTCCGCAGGGAGCCCAGGGTGAGCTGCTCCATCTCCTCCAGGGGGACATCCTTCTTCTCCATGCGCAGATATTCCCGGGCCATCTTGTTTTTGAGCACCCGCACCGGCGCGCCGGTGGAGCGGCCGGTGACGGTGGTGTCGTTGGCGCCGGCCTTGAGCACGGCCTGCTTGTAATTGACATGGATGGGGCACTCCTCGCTGGCCAGCAGGCAGGTGCCCACCTGGACGCCGCAGGCCCCAAGGGCAAAGGCGGCGGTGAGTTGCCGGCCATCAGCGATGCCGCCGGCGGCGATGACGGGGACGCTCACCGCGTCCACCACCTGGGGCACCAGGGCCATGGTGGTCAGCTCGCCGATGTGGCCGCCGCTCTCGCAGCCCTCGGCGATGACGCCGTCGATGCCATAGCGCTCCAGCCGCTTGGCCAGAATGGGGGCGGCTACCACGGGGAACACCTTGATACCCGCCTCTTTCCAGGCGGGGACGTATTTGCCGGGGTTGCCCGCGCCGGTGGTCACCACCTGCACCCCCTCCTCTGCCACCACCTTGGCCAGAGCGTCGATGTGGGGGTTCATCAGCATCAGATTGACGCCGAAGGGCTTGCCGGTGTTCGCCTTGGCGGCGCGGATCTCGGCCCGCAGGGCCTCGGCGTCCATCCCGCCGGAGGCAACCAGGCCCAGGGCACCCGCGTTGGACACGGCGGCGGCGAAGGCGCCGGTGGCGATGTTGGCCATGCCGCCCTGGATGATGGGGAACTCAATCCCCAAAAGCTCGTTTAATTTCATAGAAACTCCTTATGAAACGCCTCCACGAAAAAGCCTCGCAGAGTTTCCCCGCCCGCAGGCGGGGAAATAAAATGAAATCCGTTTTCGGACGCGATATGTGCGTGGACGAAAACACTTCTCAGCCCACAAGTGTGAGTGTTATCCGGCGAAGCCGGACAAAACTTGCGCGCAGGGGCTACATCTCTCTCCAACAAGCGGCTCTGCCGCTTGTTGGAAGCTACGCCAGCTCCAGCAGAGCCCCGGCCCAGGTCAGCCCGCCGCCGAAGCCCACACACAGGGCTTTCTGGCCGGAGGTGATGGCCCCGCCGCCCACCAGCTCGTCCAGCAGCAGGGGAACGCTGGCGGCGGAGGTGTTGCCGGTGCGCTCGATGTTGCCGGGGCACCTGGCCGGGTCGATGCCCAGCTTCTTCACGGCAAAGTCGATGATGCGCTGGTTGGCCTGGTGGAACACGAAGAGGTCGATGTCCTCCGGGGTAAGGCCGGCCCGGTCCAGCACCTCCCGGGCACAGCGGGGCACAGCCTCCACGGCGAAGCGGAACACCGACTGGCCGTCCATATGGACATGGGGGGGCGCGGCAGTGTTGACGCCGGGGACGTAGAGCACCTCTGAGTTGCCCCGGCAGCCCAGCACGGCGTGGAGGGAGGGGTAGTTTGCCCCCCACTCCACCAGGGCGGCCCCGGCACCGTCGCCGAAGAGCACACAGGTGCTCCGGTCGCCAAAGTCCATGACCCGGCTGAGGATTTCCGCCCCCAGTACCAGGCCGTACTTCCGGGGGGTGGAGGCCAGCAGGCACTCGGCGGTGTGCAGAGCGTACACAAAGCCGGAGCAGGCGGCGTTCAGATCAAAGCATATGGTATCCTCCGGAAAGCCCAGCTCCTTTTGGAGCAGGCAGGCGGCGGCGGGGGAAAGAAAATCCGGGGTGACTGTGGCCACCAGGCAGATGCCGATTTCGCCGGGGGCGACGCCGCCCCGCTCCAGTGCCTGCCGGGCGGCGGCCAGACAGAGGGAGGTGTGGCTCTCGCCGTCGGTGCAGTAGCGTCGGGAGCGGATGCCGGTGCGGGTGGAGATCCACTCGTCGTTGGTATCCACGATTTTGGCCAAATCATCGTTGGTCACGACCTTTTTGGGCACGGCGGAGCCGGTGCTGATTAACTTAATCCCGTTCATGTACGCTCCTTTCTCAGGGCCTTCGCGCCCATCGCGCGGAATTTTTTATAGCGCCCGGCGGCCAGAGCCGGACCGCTGAGCTTGCCCAGGGCGTTGAGCTCCTTGACCAAGGCGGTGTCCAGAGTCCGGAACAGGGCGGCGGGGTTGGTGTGAGCCCCTCCCTCGGGCTCAGGAATGATGCGGTCGGCCACCTCCAGCTCCAGCAGGTCGGCGGCGGTGAGCTTCATCACGCCGCAGGCCTCGTCGCTGCGGGAGGCGTCCTTCCACAGGATGGCGGCAAAGCCCTCCGGGGAGAGGACGGAGTACACCGCGTTCTCCAGCATGAGCACGCGGTTGCCCACGCCCAGGGCCAGGGCGCCGCCGCTGCCTCCTTCCCCGGTGACCACGGAGACTATAGGCACGGTGAGACGGCTGGACAGGGCCAGGGTGCGGGCGATGGCCTCCGCCTGGCCCCGGGCCTCGGCCTCCAGGCCGGGGTAGGCGCCGGGGGTGTCGATGAAGGTGATGACGGGACGGCGGAACTTCTCCGCCTGAAGCATGAGCCGCTGGGCCTTGCGGTAGCCCTCTGGTGAGGGCATGCCGAAGTGGAGGGACAGGTTTTCCTCCAGGGAGCGGCCCTTCCGGTGGCCGATGACGGTCACCGGCTTGCCGTGGAACAGGGCGACGCCGCCCAGGATGCTGCCGTCCTCGGCGCACAGGCGGTCGCCCCGTTGCTCAAAGAAATCGGTAAACAGGTGCTTAATGAAATCTGCCGTGCCGGGGCGCTCCGGGTGGCGGGCCAGGGCTACCCTCTGGGCGGGGGTCAGCTTACTTGCCATGCGCGTCGCCCCCCTTTCCATGGAGCTTCAGCAGATGGAGCAGGGTGGCGCGCAGCGCGTCCCTTGGAACGATGGCATCCAGGAAGCCGTGCTCCAGCAGATATTCGGCGCTCTGGAAGCCCTCGGGGAGCTTTTCGCCGATGGTCTGCTCAATCACCCGCGGGCCGGCAAAGCCGATCAGGGCGCCGGGCTCGGCCAGCATGATGTCCCCCAGGCTGGCAAAGCTGGCGGTGACGCCGCCGGTGGTGGGGTGGGTGAGCACCGAGATGTAGAGGCCGCCCTTCTGGGAGAACCGCCCCAGGGCGGCGGAGGTCTTGGCCATCTGCATCAGGGAGAGGATACCCTCCTGCATCCGGGCCCCGCCGCTGGCGGAGAAAAGGATGAGGGGGAGCTTGTACTTGTCGGCGTACTCCACCAGCCGGGTGACCTTCTCCCCGACGGCGGCGGACATGCTGCCCATGAAAAAGCGGCTGTCCAGGGCGCCCACGGCCACCCGCTGGCCCCCGATGCGGCCGGCGGCGGTGACCACCGCCTCGTTCATGCCGGTGCGGCGGCGGGCGCCGTCCAGCTTGGCCTCATAGCCGGGGAAGTCCAGCGGGTTGTTGGAGGCCAGGGGGGCGTCCAGCTCCCGGAAGGTACCCTTGTCCAGAATGAGGCTCAGGCGGTAATAGGCCCCCACGGGGTAGTGGTGCCCGCACAGGGGGCAGACATAGCGGTGGCCTACCAGCTCCCGGCGGGGCACCGCCTTGCCGCAGGCGGGGCAGGCCTCCTCGGTGTGGGCCGGAGCGGGGGAGGAGCCCCGCAGGGCCTTGAGGGAGAGGAGCTTTTGGCGGCGCTGTGCAAAGACGCTGCTCATACCTCACGCACCTCCCCGCTGCCGCTCCAGGCCAGAAGGGTGTCCATATGGGCCTCTAGAAAGCCGGTGGAGTAGTTGCCCCGGACGAAGTCAGGGTGGTGGAGGATCTGGTGGAGCAGGTCGGTGTTGGTAGCCGGTCCCTCAATGACCAGCTCCTCCAGGGCCCGGCGCATCCGGCGGATGGCCTCCAGCCGGGTGGGGGCGTAGACGATCAGCTTGGCCATCAGGGAGTCGTAGTAGGGGGGCAGCTCGTAGCCGGTATAGAGGCCGGTGTCCACCCGCACGCCGTAGCCGCCGGGCAGGTGGAGGAAGCCGATGCGGCCGGGACAGGGCTGGAACCCCTTGGCCGGGTCCTCGGCGTTGATGCGGCACTCGATGGCGTGGCCGCGGAACAGGACCTCCTCCTGGGTAACAGAGAGGGGGAGCCCGGCGGAAACGCGGATTTGCTCCCGCACCAGGTCCAGGCCGGTGACCAGCTCGGTGACTGGGTGCTCCACCTGGATGCGGGTGTTCATCTCGATGAAGTAGAACTGGCCGTCGGGGGCCAGCACGAACTCGATGGTGCCGGCGTTGACGTAGCCCGCGGCCCTGGCGGCCGCCACGGCCGCCGCGCCCATCCGCTCCCGCAGCTCCGGGGTCAGGGCCTTGGAGGGGGACTCCTCCAGCAGCTTCTGGTTGCGCCGCTGGATGGAGCAGTCCCGGTCGCCCAACTGGATCACGTGCCCCTGCCCGTCGGCCATGATCTGGAACTCAATGTGGCGGGGGTTGACGATCAGCTTCTCCAGGTACATCTCCCCGCTGCCGAAGCAGGCCAGCGACTCGCTGCGGGCCTCTTCAAACAGGGGGATGAGCTGCTCCGGCTCATACACCCGGCGCATCCCCCGGCCTCCACCGCCGGCGGAGGCCTTGATGAGCACCGGGTATCCAATGGAGTCGGCCAGGGCCCTGGCCTGCTCGGCGGTGTCTACCGCCCCGTCGGAGCCGGGCACCACCGGCACCCCGGCGCTCTGCATCAGCTTCCGGGCGGCGGCCTTGTTGCCCATGGCGCGGATTACGTCGCCGGAGGGGCCGATGAAGGTGATGCCGGCGGCCTCGCAGGCGTCGGCAAAGTCGGCGTTCTCACTGAGAAAGCCGTAGCCGGGGTGGATGGCGTCGCACCCGGCGGCCTGGGCCACGGTGAGGATGGCATTGACGTTTAAATAGCTGTCTGCCGAGCGGGCGGGGCCGATGCAGTAGGCCTGCTCCGCCAACTGGACATGGAGAGCCTCCCTGTCCGCCTGGGAGTAGACCACCACGGGCTCGATCTCCAGCTCCCGGCAGGCCCGGAATACCCGGACGGCGATCTCGCCCCGGTTGGCAATTAAAATGCGCTTGAACATGGGCTCACCCTTCCCGGTAGCGGAGCAGCGGCTCCCCGAAGGACACCAGGGCCCCGTCCTCCTGAAGGATCTCCTCGATGACGCAGTCGCAGGGGGCCTGCACCTCGTTCATCATCTTCATAGCCTCCATCAGACACACGGTCTGACCCTTTTTCACATGGTCGCCCACCTGCACAAAGGGAGCAGCATCGGGGGCGGAGGCGGCGTAGAAGGTGCCCACCAGGGGGGCGGTGATGCACTTGCCCGCAGGCGCTGGAGCAGCCGCCGGCGACACAGCGGCCGCGGGGGCGGGAACCGGGGCGGCGGCAGGAATGGGAGCGGCCGGGCCGCCCTTGCCCAGCTCCAGGGAGAAGTCCTTGGTGGAGAGCTTCAGGGTGGTGGCGGTGCTGGCGTCAAAGCGGGCCATCAGCTCAAAAATCTCTTGATTGGTCATAACGGCTCCTTTCGGAAAAAAGGCACCGGCCTGCACCGGTGCCCAGGTTCCTTATTACTCAGCGTGATCCTCCAGGTACTTCACCAGGTCGCCCACAGTCTTCATGTTGGGCAGCTCCTCGTCGGCAATGGTCACACCGAACTCCTCCTCCAGAGCCATGGACAGCTCCACGGCGGCCAGGGAATCGGCCTCCAGATCCTCCGCCAGGCGGGCATCGGGGGTCACCTTGTCGGCGTCGCAGCTCAGGGTCTCCACAATAATCTCTTTAACCTTCTCAAAATCCATGACAGATTCTCCTTGCAAAATTACTTCAATCATTTTACTTAAAATTTTTTAAATAAAATAATTTAAGCATATTTTAGCAGGTCATTCGCATTTGTCAAGAAAAAAGTTTGTAAAATAATGGGTTCAATTGGGGTGAGCCCTTGAGCGGCAAGGTGTTTTGCCCGAGAAAAAAGTTGTAGGGTCCCCTTGCGGAGGCGGGCAAATTGCAGTACGATAGCGGAAAAGGAGGAATCATATCGTGAAAGTATTTATTAGCGCGGATATTGAGGGAACCGCTGTTACCGCCACACGGGAGGGCTGTCGGCCGGGGGAATTTGAGTATGAGCGCAGCCGGAAGGAGATGACGGCGGAGGTGGTGGCCGCCGCCGAGGGGGCCCGGGCCGCCGGAGCCGAGCTGGTGGTGGTGAAGGACGCCCACGGGCCGGGGCTCAATATTCTGCCGGAGGAATTGCCGGAGTATGTCCAGCTCATCCGAAGCTGGAGCGGCTCACCGGAGATGATGGTGGAAGGGCTGGACAGCAGCTTCGATGCCGCCTTTTTCGTGGGCTATCACAATGCGGCGGGGGAGGGAGGCAACGCCCTGAGCCACACCATCAACGGCGGCGTGGTTCACCGCATCACCGTCAACGGGCAGCCCGCCTCGGAGTTCCTGATCTACAGTTGGATGGCCGCTTGGTATGGGGTTCCAAGCGTGCTCCTCACGGGAGACAAGACCCTGTGCGAGGTGGGGGCGGAGCTGCACCCCTCCCTGGTTACCGTGCCGGTAAAGGACGACGTGGGGGGACGTTCCCAGGGCCTCAGCCCAGTTTTGGCCCACAGACGGATCCGGGAGGGGGCAGAGCGGGCAGTGAAGCAGGACTTGTCCGCCGCCCGTATCACACTGCCGGAGCATTTCCGGGTAGAGCTGACCTATAGGAGTCACCGGGATGCCTATACCAAGGGCTTCTACCCCGGCGCGGAGCGGGTGGACGCGATGACCTTGGCCTATGAGACCGGCGACTGGTACGAGGCAAACCGTTTCCTTCTGTTCGCCATCTGAGCAATGCGCCGCGTAAAGCGAAGGGCCGCCCGTTATAACCGGGCGGCCCTTTGCGTGAATGAGGGGTGTTGTTTTAAGTAGCCGCCCCGGCCGGGGCGGCAGGGGCAGTCAGCCGCGGCAGCAGCCGCAGCCGCAGGAGGAGTCCTCGTCCTCCCCGCCCGCAGTATCCCAAAGGAACGCGGGGAAGGAGACATACACGGGCCAACGGGTGTTGGCAGCCGTGCCGCCGCCGGGAAAGACGGGCAGCTCGGGGAAGGAGGGCAGGGTGGTGATCCCGCCGTTCCCGGTATTGGAACCGTTCCCGCAGCAGCGACAGCAGCAATTGCGGTTCTGACCTTGACAACAACACATAGTAAGGTACCCCCATTCAAATTTGCGGCGGGCCTTCGCCCCCCACATCGACAGTATACGCCGCAGGTCCGCCGGGGGTGCCTGGACAAACAAGCGCCCCCGGCCCGCAGGGGCCGGAGGCGCCGTTCCATCCGTATGTTAGGCGGCGACCACGTTGACCGCACGCAGCTTGTCGGCATTCTTGGGATCGGGCTCCACATCATAGGTGACCTTCTGGCCCTCCTGAAGGGTCTTGAAGCCGTCGCACACGATGGCGGAGAAGTGCACGAACACGTCGTCGCCGCCCTCGTCGTTGGAGATGAAGCCGAAGCCCTTGGTCTCGTTGAACCACTTGACAGTACCGTGATACATAATGGTACCTCCTGAAAAAAATTTGGAGCTAAATGACATAGAAAAAAACCCACACATTTGCCGCTCGTCTGAAGATCCGACGATGACTACAAACATGTGAGTTCAGGCCGTGCATTTAGACTACTATACAAATATAACACGAAATCCAGGCCACGTCAAGAGGAAAGAAGCGGAAGGGGGCGGCAGGCGCCGCCCCCGGAGGGATTCAGAGACGCTCCTTTTCCGGATTGTCGGAAATGAGCCGCCGGATGGCCTCGTCCGGGTAGGACAGCAGCCGGCCGTATTCCCAGGCGAGCTGGCTGCGATTGCCGCCGAAGTAGGCCCGCTCGGCCACCAGATTGGCCTTGCGCTCCTTCAGGCGCAGGTACTGGTCGAGGATGTGGCCGGCCCGGTAGAACAGGATGTTGAACTTGCCCTGATTCAGCGAGAGGGGAAAGAGGTCGGTGAGCAGCGGGGTGTCCTCTATGTAGAGCTGGTTGCCGTACTGGTGGCAGCAGGAGCGGGCAAAGGGGATCAGGGCGTCCCGCTCTGCGGCGCTGTCCATGGGATGGCTGAGGGCCAGTGCCTTCACCCCGGAGCGCACCATCTCGTTGAAGCAGTCAATCACGCCGCACTGGTAGGAATAGGGATCAATGTTCTGCATAATCAGGGCCTCCTGTCTTGTCCCCTCTATTTTACCCCACCGCTGCCCATATGACAAGCGGGTAAAGAAAGGGAAAAAAAGGAAGATGTGTCGATTTTCTACCGGGCCCAGTCCCGGCTGCGGCCCACCGCCCGGTGCCACTGCTCCAGCAGGCGCTCCCGCTGCTCCGGCGGCATGGCGGGGGAGAAGGCGGTGTCGCACCGCCACAGGCGGCGCAGCTCGCCGGTACCGCTCCACACCCCGGCGGCCAGACCGGCCAGATAGGCCGCCCCCAGGGCAGTGGTCTCCCGGATGGCGGGACGGCGGACCTCCCGATCCAGGATGTCCGCCTGGAACTGCATGAGGAAGGCGTCCCGGCTGGCCCCGCCGTCGGCCTTGAGCTGGCCCAATGGCAGGCCGGTATCCGCCTCCATGGCGTGAACCAGGTCGGCCACCTGGTAGGCGATGGACTCCTGGGCCGCCCGGGTGATGTGCTCCCGCCGGGTGCCCCGGGTGAGGCCCACCAGAATGCCCCGGGCGTACATGTCCCAATAGGGGGCCCCCAGACCGGTAAAGGCGGGTACCAGATAGACGCCCCCGTTGTCGGGCACCTTCTGGGCGTAGTACTCCGCGTCCCGGCTCTCGGGGAAGAAGCGCAGCTCGTCCCGCAGCCACTGGATCACCGCCCCGCCCACGAAGACGGAGCCCTCCAGGGCGTACTGCACTCCTCCGTCCAGCCCGACCGCCACGGTGGTGAGCAGGCCGTTGCGGCTGGCGCAGGGCTTGTCCCCGGTGTTCATCAGCAGGAAGCAGCCGGTGCCGTAGGTGTTCTTGGCGTCGCCGGGGGAGAAGCAGCCCTGGCCGAACAGGGCGGCCTGCTGGTCGCCGGCCATGCCGGCGATGGGGATGCGCACGCCCTGTATGTCGGTGTAGCCGTAAACCTCGCTGGAGGGGCGCACCTGGGGCAGCATGGCCCTGGGAATGTCCAGGGAGGAGAGGAGGGTGTCATCCCAGTCCAGGGCATGGATGTCAAAGAGCATGGTGCGGGAGGCGTTGGTGACGTCGGTGGCGTGGACGGCCCCGCCAGTGAGCTTCCACAGCAGCCAGGCGTCCACCGTGCCGAACAGAATCTCCCCCCGGCGGGCCTTTTCCCGGGCCCCCTCCACATGGTCGAGCACCCACTTGATCTTGGTGGCGGAGAAGTACGCGTCGGGAACCAGGCCAGTGGCGGCGCGGATATGCTCCTCCAGGCCGTCGGCCCGTAGCCGGTCCACCAACTCCGCCGTGCGGCGGCACTGCCAGACGATGGCGTTGTAGATGGGCCGCCCGGTGGCCCGGTCCCACAAAATGGTGGTCTCACGCTGGTTGGTGATGCCGATGGCGGCGATCTCCGCCGGGTTTACCCCCGACTGGGCGATGACCTCCATCATTACCCCGTACTGGGAGGACCAGACCTCCATGGGGTCATGCTCCACCCACCCCTCCCGGGGGTAGAACTGGGTGAACTCCTTTTGCGCCACGCCGAGAATGTTCTGCTCCCGGTCAAAGAGGATGGCGCGGGAACTGGTGGTGCCCTGATCCAGAGAGAGAAGATAGGTGCCCATAGCGAAGCCTCCTTTTAGAAATTGAGGGTGAAGCGGTCCCGCCGGACGGTGAGCACGCCCTCCCGCTGGAGGGCGCCGATGGTGCGGGACAGTGCGCTGCGGTCCACGCAGAGATAGTCCGCCAGGGCCTGCCGGTCAAAGGGGACAGTGACGGTGGCGCGGCCTGTCCGGGCGGCCTGCTCCTCCAGATAGGAGAGCAGCCGCTCTCGGATGGTGCGGCCGGACAGGTGCCCCAGCTTGCCCGCCAGAGAGAGGTTTTTCTCCGCCAGCACCTGGAGCAGGTTGGAGATGAGCCGGGTGTGGAAGGTACAGGCGGCGGAGCAGGGGGCGGAGATGCGGCCGCAGTCGATGAGCAGTACCGCCGCGTCGGCGGCGGCCGTGACGGTCACCGGCAGGCTCTCCGCCCGGGCGCAGGCGAAGGACTCGGCAAAGAGGCCGCCGGGGCGGATCTCCCCCATGACCACTCGCTGGCCGTCGGCCTTGGTCCGGCTCACCTGCACCTGGCCAGTGAGCACCGCCCCCAGGTGGGTGGCGGGATCGCCGGCATGAAAGATCACATCCCCCTTGGAGTACTGCCGCAGCCGCGCCCCCAGGCAGTCCAGCATGGACAGCAGCTCCCTGTCCTCCATACCGTGGAACAGGGCCACTCTCCGCAGTGCCCCCAGATAGGCCTCCATGGCGGCCTCCCTTCTGTTGCAAAAGCAACCCGTTTGCCTTATGGTAGCAGAAAAAACGGATGAAGGCAAGAGAAAGCCGCCGCCGTCTTGCAAAATGGGGTGGAAGCTGGTAAGATAGGGACAGATTTGACAGAAACGGCGGTGAAGGTATGACAGGTATGTTGGCCGTTGGCGTGCTTCTGATTGCCCTTGGCGTGGTCTTTCTCGCGGTGCCTCTGGAGCAGCTCCAGAAGGTGTTCCGGCGGATGCGCTCCCGGATTGGAACCAAAATCGGCGGCGCGGTGCTGGTGGCAGCCGGTATCGCCCTGGCCCTGTACTGACATGGATAAGGCAGGCCGCCCGCATAAATTGCGGGCCTGCCTGTTTCACGCGGGCGCAGAAATTGCCCTTGACTCTCACACGGTGGCAGGCAGTAGGATAATCCTGAGCTCAGGAAGATCACATATATGTGAGGAATCGGCCATGTTGAAAATCGGTACCTTTTCCAAGTTGTCCAGGCTCAGCATCCGCATGCTGCGCCGCTACGACGAGCTGGGGCTGCTCCAGCCCGTCCACACCGACCCGTTCACCGGCTACCGCTACTACCGCGAGGAGCAGCTCACCACGGCGGGGCGCATCGCCGCCCTGCGGGACATGGGCTTCGGCCTGTCCGCCATCGGGACGCTGCTGGAGGATGGCGGACGGGAGGAGCTGGACCGCCATCTGGCGGAGCAGCAGCGGGTGCTGGAGGCCCTCCTGGCGGAGACGAGGCAGCGGCTGCGCCTCCTGGACACGGCCCGTGCACAGTTGAGAAAGGATGAAAGCACCATGGAATACAGCGTTACTCTGAAAAATCTGCCCCAGCGGCGGGCGGCCTGCGTCCGCATGACCCTCCCCAGCTATGAGGCCGAGCACCAGCTCTGGCAGGTGATGGCCCGGGAGACCGCGCCCTTGAGCCTCCGGCTGGAGGAGCCCTGTCTCTGCTCCGTCACCTATTACGACGGGGAGTACCGGGAGCGGGAGGTGGATGCGGAGGCGCAGAAGACGGTCCGGGGAGACTACCCCGACACGGAGCACGTCCGCTTCCGCACCCTGCCCGCCGTGACGTTTGCCTCGGCCACCTTCCGGGGGCCCTACGACAAGATCCGCGCGGCCAACGCCGCCGTGGCCGCCTGGGTGCGGGACAACGGCTATGCCTTTGACGGCCCGGCCTTCAATATTTACCACGTCAATCCCAGCGAGACCGACGACCCGGAGGAGTACGTCACCGAAGTGTGCTACCCGGTGAAAAAGCGGGCATAACATTTCATGCGCACAGGACCTGCCATGAAACGATGCAAAGGCTCAGGCGCATGAAGTAATTGCGCATGTGGGCGGTCCCGGCCCACGCGCTGTCATCTCATGGCCATGCCGCGGTAAGAGGCCCAGGCTTATGCCTGGGCCTCCCGCTGTCAGCCCTCGTAGACCTCCTTCGCCATACGCAGGGCGGCCCAGGCCTTGGGCCATCCCGCGTAAAAGGCGGCGTGGGTGAGTATTTCCGCCATCTCTCCGGCGGTGACGCCGTGGCGTTTGGCGTTGGCAATGTGAAATTTCAGGGAGCTGTCCAGAATGCCGCCGGCCATCAGGGCCGTGACGGTAACGATGCTGCGGTCGCGGGCGGAGAGAGCCTCCTCCCGTGCCCACACCTCGCCGAAGAGCACGTCGTCATTGAGTTGGGCGAATTTGGGGGCAAAGCTCCCAAGCTCGTCCCGGCCCGCCGTTATCTTTTGTTCCATAAAAGACCTCCTACTGATTATCTGTCCCGCCGGTCAGTGCCTCCAGAGCCCGATAGGCCGCCGCGTCCACCGGCTCACACCACTCGTTTTGGGAACCCTCCCCGGGCACCTTGACGGCCAGGTGCTGAAAGGCGCTGTCCACTGCCGCCCCGTGCCAGTGCTTGACATTGGGCGGGATATTCACCACGTCGCCGGGACGGAGCGCCCGGGGAGCTTCGCCCCACTCCTGATACCACCCCCGTCCAGCGGTAACAAGCAGAATTTGCCCGCCGCCGCGGGCGGCGCGGTGGATGTGCCAGTGGTTGCGGCAGCCCGGCGCGAACGTGACGCAGCCTACGGGTACCTGCTCGGTGGAGAGCATATTCAGATAACTGGTGCCGTCAAAGTAAGGGGCAAAGGCGGTGTTCTCCGCCCCTGCGTGGAAGGGGCTGGTGCGGTTGAGCTCTTCCAGTGTCATGGTGCAATCTCCTCTCCGGCCAGGCGGATATTCCACCTGCGGTTGTTTGCTCCTATTTTAAGCCGGGCTGGCTTGACAGGGAAGCGCCGATTTTGTACCATGGTATCAACCAAAAGTTTGAACGGAAGGGAGGAGCGGCCATGTTCAACCCCCAATTGGCCACCTTTGTCTGCGTGGCCGACTGCGGTAGCTTCAGCCAGGCGGCGGAAAAGCTCTACCTCTCGTCCACGGCGGTGATGAAGCAGCTCAACGCCCTGGAGCGGCACCTGGAGCTGAAGCTGCTGGAGCGCACAAGGCGGGGGACCGTCCTGACCCCGGCGGGAGAGGTCATTTACCGCTACGCCAGACAGATGTTCGCCGACTCGGAACGGGCGCTGCGGGAGGCGCGGGCGGCCGCCCAGGCGGCCCGGTCTGCCTTTTGTGTGGGAACCTCCATCCTCAATCCCTGCCGGCCCTTTATGGACCTGTGGTACCGCTTCTGCGGGCACTTCCCTGGCTACCAGCTCCACCTCGTCCCCTATGAGGACGACCACCAGGGGATTTTGGGAGAGATCGGCGCCCTGGGAGAGAAATTTGACTTCCTTATCGGTGCCTGCGACTCCCGTCAGTGGCTGGACCGCTGCAATTTTCTCCCTCTGGGGGAGTATCGCCACTGCATCGCCGTCCCCCGGGGACACCCCCTGGCGGGACGGAAGGGGCTCACCCTGGCAGAGCTGCATGGGGAGACACTGATGATGGTGAAGCAGGGGGACTCCCCTTCAGTAGACCGGGTACGGGCCGCAGTGGAGGCCCATCCGCAGATCCATATTGAGGACACCCCGCAGTTTTATGACATGGAGGTGTTCAACCGCAGCGTCCAGACCGGCCACCTGCTGATGAGCCTGGACTGCTGGACGGAGGTGCACCCGTCCCTGGTGACCCTTCCGGTGGATTGGAACTTCACCATCCCGTACGGCCTGCTCTATCAGCTCCGGCCCGGCGCAGATGTGGCCCGGTTTGTGGCCCTGGTCCGGGGGGACGGCCCCGCATAAGAAGACAGCGCGCCCGCCGGATTTCCGGTGGACGCGCTGTTTGGCCAGAAGGGGGATACGGGCTCCGCCTCATAGTCCGGTGCGGTAAAGGGGGATGACGTTGATGACGGGCTCCTCATAGGGGTGGGCCCGCTTAACGGCCGCCACGGTCTCCTCCACGCGGTCTGTCCGGCAGGTGACCTCCACCTTGAGCTCCGGCGCATGGCATACCTCACCCATCCTGCCCAGATAAGGGGCGGTGCCCGCCAGGGGGCGCCAGGCGCCGATGACAGGGCTGTAGGAGAGACAGCAGTCGTACCGGCCGATATGGCCCGCGTCCACCGACCACAGGGCCTGCTGAACGGCCTCCAGGTGGCTCTCAGGGAGAAAGATTTCCAGCTTGCAGAACTCAGATTCCATGGCCCCTCACTCCTCCCGGTATTCCGGACACTGGTAGCGGGGCTTGCCCCGGCTGGCCCTGCCGTACTCAATGGCTCCGGCAGGACATCCGCAGATGCAGGCCATACAGTGGGTGCACCGGTCCCCCCACACAGGGCGGCCGTCCCGGAGGCGGATATTGTTTTCCACACAGACTGCGGCGCATTTGCCGCAGCCCACGCAGGCGCTGGTGGAGCGGAAGGGGCCGGACTTGATGACAAAGCGGTAAAAGAAGGCGTTCACCGGTCCGGATTTGAGCTTGTCGATCGCTCCGCGCCGGACGGGCGGGAGGGACTCGCCCCGGCGGATGCACTCCGCCCCCTCCTCCAGCCCCGGCACCGCGGCTGCCACGATAGCGCGGGCCTCCTCCGGCCCGGGAGCGCGGAACAGGGCGATGTAGTTCTCCGGCATGACAACCGGCAGAACGCCGCGGTAGGTGAGGCCCATGTCCCGGCAAAGGGCCTCCAGCCGGGGGATGGGATCGCCGATTTCCGCCCCGCAGGTCATGACAAAGTAGGCGTCCCGGCTGCCCGAAAACCGGCCGCCGCGGAGCAGAGCCTCGAAAATGCGGGGGAGCTGCCAGCCGTAAGTGGGAGACACAAAGACCCACGGGGACCGGGAGGTGAGGGCGGGAAAGTGGTCGTCCCGCAGGAAGGGAAAGGCGTCCACCGCCTCATCCCCCAGCCGGTGGGCCAGCCGTTTGGCGCAGTAGCGGCTGTTTCCGGTGCCGCTGAAATAGAAAATCATCAGGAGCGCTCCTTTTATAAACGGTTATTTCATTTGCTCCAACACATCCGACTCCCAGCGGTGGAGGGCCGCAAGCTGCTCCGGTGTGTGGAACCAGTGCTCACCGCCCTCCAGGACGGTGAGTGCTCCGCCGAACCGGCGGGCGAAGTCCTCTACCGCCGTCCGGCGGAGCATGGCGTCCCCGGAGGCGTACAGCAGGGCGGTGGGAGTGGGCCAGCGGGACACCGGATGGGCGCGGACATACTGGAGGTAGGGCCAGGAGAGGGTCTCCCCGAAGGGAGTGTCCAGCTCGCCGGCCGCCTCCAGTTGGGCCTCGCTGACGCCGGCCCACCCCATCATGTCTCGGATGAGCCCCTCCATGTCCACCACCGGGGAGACGAAAAGCGCCTGCTCCAGACGCTCCCCGGCGAAGGCCAGCAGGGAGAACCAGGCCCCCAGACTGGTGCACCGCAGGGCGGTATGCTGCCACCGCCCTTTGGCATAGCCCAACAGCGCCCGCAGCTCGGGCGCTGCGTGCCAGGGGTCCAGGGGCACCCCGTCCCCGCGGCGTGCCCCGTGCTCCGGCAAGTCGGCCGCCAGTACCTGCCAGCCCCGGGGACAGGCGAGGGCGGCAAAGTCCGCCGCCTCCTCCTTGCACCCGCCCTTGCCGTGGACATACAGCCAGACCCGGTCGGCGGGCGGACCATAGAGGGAGGCATTCAGCCCGGCCGCCTCCAGCTCAGTTAGTTCCATCGCTTCCTCCTCGTGTGCCCAGCAGCTTTACCGGGCAGGATACTCTATTATAACACAAACCTGGAGAAAATGCTTGACTTTGACGCTGCGTCAACTGCTATGCTGTAGAAGAAGGGGGGAATGCAGGATGGAATATTCCATTCAAGCCCTGTCGCGCCTGTCCGGGGTGACCACCCGCACCCTGCGCTGGTACGACGAAATCGGTCTTTTGAAGCCCAGCCGGGTGGCGGAGAGCGGGTACCGCTATTACGGCCCGGCGGAGGTGGACCGGCTTCAGGACATCCTCTATTACCGGGCCCTCGGGGTGGAGCTGGCCCGGATCAAGAGGTGCCTGGACGACCCCTCCTTCGACCGGCTGGCCGCCCTGCGCAGCCACCTGACCGCCCTGGAGGCGGAGCGGGCGCGGCTGGAGGGCCTGATCCGGTCGGTACGACAGACCATCGGAGCCGAAGAAAGGAAGGAAATCATGGACGATAAGCAGAAATTTGAGGCATTCAAACAGCGGGTTGTGGACTGGCACCAGGAGACCTATGGGGCAGAGGCCAGAGGCCGATATGGTGACGCCGAGGTGGACGAGGCCCAGACTGCGGTTTTGAACCTGACCCCAGAGCAGTACCAGGAGTGGACGCGGCTGGGCGGGGAGCTCCAGACCGCGCTGGAACGAGCGGTGGCCTCCGGCGCTTCTCCGGAGGGGGAGGACGGCCGGGCGGCTGCGGCGCTCCACCGCCGCTGGCTCACCCTCACCGGCAACCAGTACGACCCCGCCAAGCACCGGGGCCTGGCCGAGCTGTATGTGTCTGACCCCCGCTTTACCGCCTACTATGACAGGGCTGTGCCCGGCTGCGCCCGGTTCTTACGGGACGCAGTAGCCTGCTGGGCGGAGAGGCTGTGAAAGGGCGGAGCGCCGCGCAGCTGCGCGGCGCTCCGC
>ERZ773217.1276-NODE-1276-length-20118-cov-3.726511_pt1 | contig 20118 bp, 17 predicted proteins | sample MGYA00580995_ERZ773217 | MGnify/ENA primary metagenome ERZ773217 (study PRJEB29015, sample SAMEA2737772) | human gut metagenome | biome: human gut; feature: human-associated habitat; material: faeces | place: China | collected 2012 ...
AGGATTCATCCGTTTGTCGGAAAAGGCGGAAGACGTTTTCCCGCGCATGGATCAGGCGCTTCTGAAGCATAAGGAAGGAGATCGCTTTGATCTCGTGCTCGAACCTGAGGAGAGCTTCGGGGATTTTGATGAAAACCTCGTGCACCTTGTCCCGGTCGATAAGCTTGGGGTCGAGAATCCGAAGAAAGGCATGCGGTTCTCGCATATCCCCGGCGTGCCGGTGGATGACGGGCGCGGCTACATCATCACGGATGTCGGCGGCGGCATGGCGGTGCTCGACGGCAATCACCCCTACGCCGGCTGGACGCTCCGCTTTGAGATCCAGGTGATGCGCGTGGAATTGGTGGAAGAGGGCGATATCGCCGAGTCTGACATCTTTATTCCGGATTTCCTCAAGGTTGCGAATGACTCCGTGAAGGAAGAGGCGGAGGACCGTCTGGAAGTGGACGAAGCCCGCGCGAAGATCGCGGAGCAGCTGGATAAGGTGGATGAGGCAAAGCCCCAGAACGCGATGGGCACCGGGCTTTTCACGTCGCTTGTGCCGAAGAAAGAGGACTGATCGCTTTTTCTTTTCTGATAGGAGAATCGGAATGCCGGAACTGCCAGAAGTTGAAACCGTAAGACGCTACCTTGACACCAAGCTTCCCGGGGACAGAATCACGGCGGTGACGGTGGATCTTCCCCGTCTCATCAAGAACCGGACGGAAGACGCCTTCAGACGCACTCTCACGGACCGGGTATTCCGGGCCGCTGACCGGAAGGGGAAGTATCTGATTCTGAGGCTGGATGGTCCGGAGAGCCTCATGGTGCATCTCCGGATGACGGGGCGTCTCGTGTTTCAGGAGGATGAGTCGCTTCCGGATCCGCCTTATACCCGGATCCGGTTCAGCCTTGAGCGCGGGAAACTGACGTACGGGGATGTCCGGACGCTTGGCGACCTCTGGATCATTCCGAGCGAAGGGAAGACCGGAATTTCGAGGTACGACACGCTCGGCCCCGACGCGATCGGGGACGCTTTTACGCCGGACTATCTTTACCGGAAGCTGAAAGGGACCTCCCGCGCTGTCAAAGCGGTGATTCTGGATCAGACGGTGGTCGCCGGGGTCGGGAATATCTACGCGGATGAGGCGCTCTTTCTTGCCGGCATCCGGCCCTCAAGACACGCGGACCGGGTAACCAAGGCGGAATCCGCGAAGCTCTGCGAGGCCATCCGGTCCGTGATGCTGGGGTCGATTGAGGCCGGCGGCACGACCTTCAGGGATTTCCTCGATGGGGCCGGGCATGAAGGCGGAAACGTGGAGAATCTCCGGGTGTATGGCCGTGACGGCGAACCCTGCACGGTCTGCGGAACCGAGATCCAGCTGACAAAGATCGCGGGACGCGGCACGCGCTACTGCCCGAAGTGCCAGAAGTAGCGCCGGCGTAATGCAGCGCCCAAGCAGGAAATTCAGAACCGCCCGGAGTCTCAGTACTTCGGGCGCTTCAGTATGCGCTCCACGGTGTCGCGGTAGAACTCGTAACGCTTCGGGTCAATATCACCCCGCGCCACAGCGTCTTTCACACCGCACTGAGGCTCATTCAGATGCCGGCAGTTGAAGTAGCGGCAGCCTGAGACATACTGCCGGATATCCGGCATCCCGAGAATCACATCGTCAAAATCGAGGTGCTCAAGCCCGAACTCCTGGAACCCGGGGGAGTCCACAATGGCTCCGTCTTCCCCATAGTCGTACCAGCAGGTCACTGTGGTGGTCTGTTTCCCGAGATCGAGCGCTTCGGAGAATTCCCGTGTCCGGGCGCCGGCGTCAGGAATGAGGAGATTGAGGATCGTGGATTTTCCCATGCCGGACTGACCGACAAAAAGCGTCCTGTGGTGAGCGAAACGGGTTTCAAGGATCGGTTTCGCTTCTTCAGGCTTTGATCCCGCGGAAATGGAAAGGGTTTCATACCCCAGAGCCTCCAGCTGCCGGAGAGCGGCGTCCGCCTCTTCCCGTCCCTCTTCAAGGTCAGTTTTATTCCGGATCACGATCGGCGTGATCCCGGCTTTCGTCGCAGCGAGGAGCGCCTTCCAGATGAACCACGGGTTGAAGGTTGGACGGCTCGCGTAGACAATCGCGACGAGATCGATGTTGGACGCGAGTTCCTTGGTCCGCCATTCGTCACTCCGGAAGAGGAGGCTCGTGCGCGGAAGCACTTCCTCGATCGCCACTACGCCGCCAGAAGGCTCTGAATAGCGCACCATGTCTCCAACCACGACGTCGCCCTTCCGGCCCCGCCTGTGGGCCTCGTAGAGTGCCCCGTCAGGCCCCTGCACGAAGTGGTGCCGTCCGTGGCTCCGTGTGACGCGTCCCGTCAGCAGGGACTCGGAAGCGGCGGATTTTTTGGGTTTTGCGGGTCGGGCCATGTAGGATCCTTTGTGATTGATTCTGCAAACATACCCCGGAAACGGCGGAGCCGCAAATAGAATTCCGGCGGCGATCCGCGCAAAGTGCGAAAATGACAGACCGCGGTCCGGAAGACGGCCGCCGCGTGTTTGGTAAAAAGGAATGCAAATGACTGATACGAAGCGGGATCCGCTCTTCTCTGAAACGAACCTCATCTGGATCGACCTTGAAATGACGGGCCTGCAGCCCGAGGTGAACCGGATTATTGAGCTCGGAGCCATCATCACGGACGCGCAGCTGAATGTGATTCACGAGGGACCGGTGATCGCGATCCATCAGGACAAGTCAATCCTCGACGCGATGGATGAGTGGAATACGAAGACGCACGGGAAGTCCGGTCTGATTGACCGTGTTCTCGCAAGCACGATTGATGAAGAGGAAGCGTCCGACATCTGTATCGAAACGTTTTCCCGCTTTGTCCCTGCGGGGAAGAGCCCGCTCTGCGGCTCCACGATCGGTCAGGACCGCCGCTTTATGGCGCGCTGGATGCCGAGGCTTGAAAACTTCTTCCACTATCGCTCGATCGATGTCTCCTCCATTAAGGAACTCGTCCGCCGCTGGAAGCCTGAGGATGTATGGACTTCTGTGAAATCAACGAAGCATCAGGCGATTTCGGATATTCAGGAGTCGATTGATGAGCTGAAGCACTATCGAAAGCACGATATGTGCATCTGATCAGAAAAGCCCGTTTCTGAAAAAGGAAAGCCTGAAATCTTTGAGTGGATTTCAGGCTTTAATTTGTCGCATAATCAAGCAAATAATTTGATTTTTTGTAAGAAATAAAATATGCAAATGACTGATAATTTACATAAGAGAAATTTAATATCAAGTTCGAATAAATATTATGAAGATATAAATTTATTCAGAGGATTTGCTATCTTTACGATAGTTTGGGAACATTTTTTGATAATGGTAAAATATTTAGAAGGAGGCTGGGCATCAAATTGGTTGGTATTGGAAGACTTTAGGTCTGCATTTATAGATGATGGTAGTGCTTTTTTTGTTTTTATATCTGGATTCCTTTTTTACTCTATTTTTTATAAAAGGGGATTTGATTATAAGAAGTTCATGATTAGCAAAATAAAGAAGGTTTTTTGTCCTTACTTTGTTGTAGCAACAGCCTTCCTGTTATATAGAAATCATTTTAGTTTAAAGGGGGTGGATGATGCGTTTATTTTGTCTAGCTATATGTTTAGCTCATTTTGGTACATTCCTTTTATAATGGTGATGTTTACCGTATCTCCTATTTTTGTTAATTTTATAAAACTGAGTGATAAATACAAGATAATTTTATTTATTGTTTTTGCTATAGTTAGCTTTTTTATTGGTAGAAGAAATTTCAATCCATTTCTGTCAACAATTTTTTGGATGAGCTTTTATATGCTGGGTATTCTTACAGCTATAAACTACGATAAAATAGTTGAAAAGAGTGTTAATGATAAGCTTTGTGTGGTTTTTATAGCGGTGCTGGTTTCAATAGCCGTTATGTGCCTGACTGGATATCCAAAAAAAGTTTACGATTTTCCTACTTGGGAATTAAGCTTTAACCGTCCTTCATTTATGGTTTTTGGGAAATTATCTCTTTGTTTGGCGTATTTAATCTTTTTTGGATGGCTGGTGAAAAAAAATGTATTTTTCATAAACGGTGTGCTTAAGGTTCTTGCTAAATATTCATTTTCAATCTTTTTTCTGCAGCAGTTTTTCTTATTCTATTTAGTAAGGCATAATCACCGAGAATTTTTTTCTAGCCTAAATTTTTGGCAGACGGAGCTTGTATCATTGGTAGTGGCTATAGGTGTTTCTGTAGCCTGTATTTTAATTGTATGGGCTGTTAAAAAATTGACGGGTAAGTACAGCAGAATGGTTATTGGAGCCTGATGAAAATTTTTAATCTGCAAAGTTGAAACAGCGAAGCGAGTTTTACTTTAAAGCCTGAAATTCACTCAAGGATTTCAGGCTTTTCTGCTAAAGAGAAACTATTCCTTCGCGGGCGGTGTTCCGCTCTCATCCGAGAGCCTCTCCGGGGGAGGTGTGGATGACGGGTTCGTATCGGTTCTCACAGGCTGTGCGAGCCAGGCCGTGAAGAGCGCGGACCCAAGCGAGAGGAAGATTGGGCCAAGCAGAATGCCAAGGAATCCGAAGGAGAGAAGACCGCCGAACACACCGAGGAACACGAGCGCCATCGGAAGCGGGGTTCCCTGCGAAATCAGCATGGGCTTCAGGAAATTATCGACACTCGACACCGCGAACGTTCCCCAGAGAGCGAGGAAGATGGCGTATCCCATATCGCCCTTCAGATAGAGCGCGATGGCCACCGGCACCCAGACGAGCGGCGGTCCCATCGGAACCATGGAAAGGATAAAGACGAGGAACGCGAGCAGCGTTTTATTCGGGATGCCGCAGATGAAAAAGCCGATATAGGCGAGGAGCGCCTGGCCAAGAGCGGTACCGAAAATTCCGAATACGACAGAGCGTGTCGTATTGACAAGGATTGAGCTGAAGGCGTTTGAAAGATTGCCGCCTACTTTATCAAGAATCCCCTGGACCTTATTCGCAAGAGACTCACCGTTCCGATAGAAGACGAAAGCGATAGCCGCGATCAGCAGGATCTGAATAATGACATTCACGATCGACGCGGTTGAGGTGAGGATACCTTTCGAGGCGGCCGTCGCGATCTGCTTCAGCGCGGTGGTGACTTCCGGGTACTCAAGAATCTTCCCGACCGGGGCGTGGAGATATTCACCGATCCAGGGGAGAGTTGAGAGCCAATCAGGAAGCGGCATCCCGGCCGCCACCCAGTCCCGGATCAGAATGATGGTTGTTGATACCTGCTGCGCGAGGAAAATGACCAGAATCGTGAGCGGGATCAGAACGATCACGGCAAGAAATGCGACCATGAGAACAGCGGACAGCGTTCTCCGGTGCCCGAGCATGGAGTCGACCCGGATAAAGAATGGCCAGGTGACGACGCAGAGCATGGCGGAAATCAGAATCGCTGTCGCAAACGGAGCGACCACGAAGTAGCAGCCGATCGCCACAGCGACACCGAACCCGATCTTGATCAGAAGATCGATACGGTCCCGCAGACTGCTTTTGAGGTTATCTAATGGGATCTGCATGTTTTGCGCTGAAGCCTTAAAAAAGAGGAAAACCGCTTGCTTCGGAATCATCCTACCGCAAATGGCAGTTGGTTAAATCTGGTGTGTCGCGGAAAAACCTTTTTTTGGCTACAATGTCACCCCTGTTCCCGGAGACTGTCCGGGAACCCCGGTGTCCCCGTAGTTCAACTGGATAGAACGAGCCCCTCCTAAGGGTTAGATCCGAGTTCGAGTCTCAGCGGGGGCACCATTTTTTTATCCGAACAATTCCAACCGGGTAAAAATTAAAGCGTTTTCGTAAGGTTTAAACGCTGCTCTGTGATGACGTCTCAACGTACTGTAAGAAAGAGATAGAACCCAGACATTTGCCTGACAGCCTTCACTTCAGCTCGTGGCTGGGGTAAGATGTCCGACCTGCTGAGAATAACGGTCCTGGCAGGAACAGAAACATCTAAGACGTCCCAACCGACATCATTTCTGCAGAGAGGAATGAACATTTTTGGGACGTATCCGTAAGTTCTTGATTTTTTACACCTCAGAATCTCAGCGGATGGTACTGCCCATAATCCAGTAACCGAATGATAAGGTTCTGGATTTTTTCATTTTTGCAATACACCGGGAAGAAAATTCCGAGCCTGCTGATCCCTCTGTCTCAGGCGGCATGGGAATTTCCGAAATCCACTAAACTTCTCAGATTGGTGCTCCCGCTGAGCGCCAAAACTGATTCGACCTGAATCAGTATCTGCGACTCGTCTATCAATAAAGGTAAGAAGGATGGAAAAAGGCATCAATCAGGAAAAGCCGATTTCAAGCGTGATTCGTGAACGCATCAGGGAGGCAGGCGCGCCCTTTGCCGCGAACGACAATATCGCGCAGTACATCCGCGAAGGTGAAATGCCGCAGCTCGAGGCTGAGCTCGAGGAGAAAATCCAGGGCGTGCTCGAGACCCTCCTTATTGATACAGAGAACGATCACAACACGCGTGAGACCGCTCACCGCGTGGCGAAGATGTATCTCGGCGAAGTTTTTTCCGGCCGTTATACGGAGCGCCCCCGGATCACCGAGTTCCCGAACGTGAAGCAGCTGAACCAGATCTACACGGTCGGACCGATCGCGATCCGGAGCGCCTGCTCGCATCACCTTGTTCCGATCATGGGACAGTGCTGGATCGGCGTGATTCCGTCAGACCACGTGATCGGCATTTCCAAGTTCTCGCGTCTCGCGAACTGGATCTTCTCCCGTCCGCAGATTCAGGAAGAGGCTACGGTGCAGCTCGCGGACGAACTTGAACGCCTCATCAAGCCGTATGGCCTCGCGGTCATTGTGAAGGCGAAGCATGAGTGCATGTCGTGGCGTGGCGTGAAAGAGCATGACTGCGCGATGACGACCTCTGTCATGCGTGGCTATTTCCTTAAAAACACCGCGACCCGGCTTGAGTTCCTTTCTCTCATCAAGGATCTCTGAGGCTGCGCTTTCAGGCGTCTCCACCTGATAGGCTTTCTGAATCCGAAGGCGTCAGGCAAAGGTCTTGCGGTAATATTGAACGTCTCAGATGCCTGAGAACCCGTTCCGGGTTCCCAGGCTGCTTCCTATTGTCACCTGAAGAATGGGCCGGATCCCGTTCTTCCCCTTTCAGAGAAAACATGGCAACACGCAAACAAGCTGGCAGCTACGTAGAGTCGAGCGTCCGGGTCCTGAAGGGGCTCGAACCGGTGAAAGAAAGACCGGGGATGTATACCCTCACCTGCGACCCGCTTCATATTATTCAGGAAGTGGTCGATAACTCGAGTGACGAAGTGCTCGCCGGGTTTGGGTCAAAAATTGAGGTGTGGCTGCATCCGGACAATTCGGTAACGGTTGAGGATAACGGCCGCGGTATTCCGGTCGGCATGCATCCGACAGAGAAGCAGCCGGTGGTGCAGCTGGTCTTTACGTCACTGCACGCGGGCGGCAAGTTTGATAAAGCGTCAGGCGGCGCGTACGCGTTTTCAGGCGGTCTTCATGGTGTCGGCGTTTCGGTGACCAACGCGCTTTCCACCCATATGGAAGTGGTGGTCTGGCGTGACGGGCTTGAGAGCCGGATTACCTTTAAGGATGGGTTTGTTGATGAGCCGCTCGCCTCCAGAAAGAGCCCGAGGCGTAAGAGCGAGACCGGAACCCGGGTAACCGCGTGGCCGGATCCGAAGTACTTTGATTCTCCCGTGATCCCGGTGTCACAGCTCGTGCGGCTGCTCCGCTCGAAAGCCGTTCTGATGCCGGGCTGCGAAGTGATCTTCCATAACGAGATTGCCGGAACCGATCAGCGCTGGCTTTACGAAGGGGGGCTCGGCGAATATCTGGCGTCCGAAATGGCGTTTCCGCCCGCGGTTCCCGCGTTTGAGGCGGAAGGGTTTGCAGGTCCTGATACCGAGGCCTTTTCCGAGGGCGAGGGTGCCTCCTGGGTGGTCGCGTGGACGGAGGAAGGTCCGCTTGTCCGTGAGTCCTATGTGAACCTCATTCCGACTCCTTCAGGCGGCACGCATGAATATGGCTTGAAGGACGGTCTCTTTCAGGCGATGAAGAACTTCATCGACGCGCATCAGCTCGCCGTGAAGGGCGTGAAGCTTCTCGCGGAAGACGTCTTTTCCCGCGCGTCCTATGTGCTTTCCTGCAAGATGCTGGATCCTCAGTTCCAGGGACAGACAAAGGATAAGCTGACGAGCCGCGACGCTCTGAAACTCGTGAGCGCTTTTGTGACGCCGCAGTTTGAGTTCTGGCTGAATGACCATGTGGAAGAGGGGAAGAAGCTCGCGGAACTCGTGATCCACCAGGCGCAGAAGCGTCAGCAGTCCGCGCCGAAGATTGACCGGAAGAAGGGGTCCAGCGTCGCGGTGCTCCCGGGGAAACTCACGGATTGTGAGAGCTCGGATATCACGCGGAACGAACTCTATCTCGTGGAAGGAGACTCCGCCGGAGGCTCCGCGAAGGTCGGCCGCGATAAGGAATTCCAGGCCGTGCTGCCGCTCCGGGGAAAGATTCTGAATACCTGGGAAGTGTCCCCAACGAGACTCTTCTCAAGCCAGGTGATTCATGACATCGCGACCGCGATCGGCGTGAACCCGCATAAGAAAGCATCTGACGCGGATCTCTCGCATCTCCGCTACGGCAAGATCTGCATTCTTGCGGATGCGGACGTCGATGGATCTCATATTCAGGTGCTTCTCCTCACGCTTTTCTTCCGGCACTTCCCGGGACTCGTCGAAGCGGGGCATGTTTATGTGGCGATGCCGCCGCTCTTCCGCGTGGATGTGCCGGCGAGAGGACGCCGCCCGATGCGGCGGATCTACTGCCTGGATGACCGGGAACTCGCCCGGACGCAGCAGAAGCTCGCGAAGGAAAAGATCAATCCTGAGGATCTCACCATTGCCCGATTCAAGGGTCTGGGTGAAATGAGCGCAGCGGAACTCGGGGAAACTGCTCTGAACCCGGATACCCGCTGCCTTCTTCCGATCTCCTGGGGGGAAGTCGACAAGGCTCAGACCGAAAGCGTGATGACCATGCTGATGGGGCATAAGGAATCGGGAGCCCGGAGAACGTGGCTTGAACGCTACGGTGACCGGGCCCGCGCGGACATCTGATAAACAAGGAACAGCACTGAATGACGAAGAAAGACATGAATCCGGAAGACGGCGCGACGGAATCCCTGTTTACGGATGGTGAGGAACAGGATTCTGAAGAGATGGAAGCCGTGGACGAAGACGGGAACGAAGTTGACACGGACACCGGGAATGAACCCGAAACCGCTGAGGAAACGTCTGCCCTGCAGCTGATGGGGCAGTTCCTCGGCGAGGATGAGACGGACGAAAAGGACGAGGGGAAGCTGACGCTCGCCCGGTTCGCGAGCCGCGCGTATCTCGATTACGCCATTTCGGTGGTGACTGACCGAGCGCTCCCGAATGTCTGCGACGGGCAGAAGCCTGTGCAGCGCCGAATCCTCTTCGATATGACGAAGGAGCTCCATCTTTCCGCTGATAAGAATTATGTGAAGTCCGCCCGTGTGGTCGGCGATGTGCTCGGTAAATTCCATCCGCACGGCGATCAGTCAGCGTACGACGCCATGGTCCGCATGGCGCAGCCTTTCAGCCTCCGGTATCCGCTTGTGGACGGGCACGGAAACTTCGGAAGCCGAGATGGTGACGGTCCGGCCGCCATGCGCTACACGGAAGCCCGCCTCACGAAGATTTCCGAACTGCTGCTTTCTGAAATCGATCTCGGCACGGTGGACTTCATCCCGAATTACGACGGAGCGTTCAAGGAGCCGGCGGTACTTCCGGCGCGGCTCCCGTTTGTGCTGCTGAATGGCGCAAGCGGCATCGCGGTCGGTATGGCAACGGAAATTCCGCCTCATAACCTCCGGGAAGTGGCTGCGGCTTGCGAGCTGCTTCTTGAGAAGCCTGACGCGACGCTTGATGACGTGCTCGCGGTGCTCCCTGCCCCGGACTATCCGGGCGGCGGCCAGATTATTTCTTCTCCCTCAGTGATCCGGGAAACGTACCGGACCGGCCGCGGCACGCTTCGTGTCCGCGCCCGCTATGAGTTTGAGGAGATGTCGCATAACCAGTGGCGTCTCATTGTGACGGAGCTTCCGCCGCAGACTTCGACCGCTCAGGTGCTTTCTGAAATCGAGACGATCACGAACCCGCGCCCGAAGGCCGGGAAGAAGACGCTGACTCCGGAGCAGCAGCAGACAAAGAGCGCGATGCTTGCGCTCCTTTCCCACGTCCGCGATGAGTCGGATAAAAACGTGCCGGTGCGGCTCGTTTTTGAGCCGAAGACGTCGAAAGTCGATCGGAACGCCTTTATTGCAGCGCTCTTCTCGCAGACGAGTCTCGAGAGCAACGCGCCGATGAATCTTGTGATGATCGGGAGTGACGGGAAACCCCGCCAGAAACCGCTTCTTGAGATTCTTTCCGAGTGGGTGGCGTTCCGAGTTGCGACGGTCCGCCGCAGAACGGAAGCGCGCCTTGCGAAGGTGCAGGACCGAATCCATATTCTCGAAGGCCGCGCCATCGCGCTGCTTCACGTGGATGAAGTGATCGCGGTGATCCGGGAGAGCGATGAGCCGAAGCCCGAACTGATGCGACGCTTCAGCCTCTCTGAGCGTCAGGCTGAGGACATTCTGGAAATCAAGCTGCGGCAGCTCTCCCGGCTGTCTGAGGCTCAGATCAAGTCTGAACTTGAGTCGTGCCGGGATGAAGAGAAGAGCCTGACGCGGCTTCTCTCGTCTGACCGGCGTCTTGCCACTGCGGTGGCGCGCGAAATCGAGTCTGACGCGAAGACCTATGGGGATGACCGCCGGACGCTTGTCGAAGAGGCGGCTCCGCTTCAGGCCGCGCCTCAGGTGCTCGATGAGCCGGTCACGATTGTCTTCTCCGAGAAGGGCTTTATCCGAACGAGGTCCGGGCATGGGCATGATATTTCGCTCATGAATTACAAGATCGGTGACGGACCTGGACGGTCGATCGAATGCCGGAGCACGGAGACGCTCATTCTGATTTCGAGTTCCGGGCGCTCCTACTCGATCGCTGTTTCGGCGCTACCCGGGTCACGCGGCGACGGGCTTCCGCTCACGAGCTTTATTGATCTTGAGCCGGGAACCGAGATTGTCGGTATCTTCTGCGGTCCGGCCGATCAGAAGATGTTCCTCGCGGGAACGAAGGGCTACGGCTTTATTTCGAAGCTCGGCGATATGCCGGCGCGTGTCCGGAGCGGCAAATCCTTTGTCCGAGTCGATGAAGGACGGGCGCTTGAACCCGTGCCGATCAAGGCGGAGGACGAATTTATCGCAGTGCTTTCCGAGCACGGCAGACTCCTTGTCTTCCCGATCTCCGAAATGCGGATGCTGCCTTCCGGCGGTCTCGGTGTTTCTCTGATGGGGCTTGAACCGGATGAGAAGATTGTCGCGGCGATCCCGATTACTGCCTCCGGTGTCGCAGTGATCGGCGAGGGCCGCGCGAAGCAGCCGCGTGAAGAAACGGTGAGCGGCGCGAAGCTTGCCGAATACACGCTGCACCGGACGAGAAAGGGACGCGGTGTCTCGCCCCGCCTGATCCGGGTAACGGGGCTCCGGGCCCTGCCCGCGGGGAAGGATCCGTCTCCTGCCGTTGAAAACCTGCCCCCTGAGGATGAAGAGGGGAATGTAAGGCTCCTCTGAGCTGAACGAGAGAGGGACTAGTCCCTTTGAAGCCGTGCGGCGGAAAAATAATTATTCGCCGTGCGGCTTTTCTTTTGTATAGTATTCAGCGAATTTTTCTACAGTTATCTGCCCGGTTCAGGCAGCAAAAATCCGGAAATATTTCCTATGCAGGTTCAGAAGTTTCACAGCCTCTCAATGAGGCTTCTCGCACTCACGGCGGCGTGGGTCTCTTTTGTGGTCGGTGTTGTGGCCTATACGATGCTGCTCAGCTGGAACGCGGAGTCGTCCGCCGCTGCGCTGAACCAGGTAAACGAAATCAAGATCCACTTCCACCGCGCGAATGTCTTCACGAACACGAATTACGCGCCGGAGATGTTTGATGAGGAAATCCGGGTTTCGAACACGCTGATCAAGGGGCTTCACGATATCGATCTCTGGTCGCCCTTCAAGGTGCCGAATACGCCGGATATCGAGGACTCCATCAATAAGGCGACCCAGGTCTGGGAGACGCAGGCGCGTCCGCAGCTGTTTCAGCAGCGGGAGAACGGCGCGACGATTGACACCGAGATCTTTAATTCCTACACCGGCGCTCTGAACCACCTGAAGGATAGGATTGAGGATTACCGCGTTCGCTATCTCTGGCAGATGCGGTATCTGCAGACGCTGATCATCGCGCTCGCTATTGGAAGCCTCTTCGTGATTCTTTTCCTCCTCAAGCGCTGGGTAATCCGCCCGGTGAATAAGCTCGGAGAGGTGATTGATAAGGTGCGCGCGGGAGATCTTTCCGCCCGGGTGAATGTCGGAACGAATGATGAATTCGGCCGCATCGGGGAGGGCTTCAACCGCATGGCGTCGAGGCTTGAGGATCTCTACGACAATCTGGAAGCGAAGGTCGCGGAGAAGACCGCTTCAGTGCAGGAAAAGAACACGAACCTCTCGCAGCTTTACGAGATGACGACGTTCCTCTCGCAGGCCGTGTCAATCGAAGATATGAATGAGGGCTTTATCGACCGGATCCGGAGCTACACCGGGAGCGACGCCTGCGCGGTGCGCCTGGTGGATGAGAGCGGAAAGCTTTCCATTGTGGCCTCGTCCGGACTCTCCGGGCGGTTCCTTGAACTGTCATCCCGCGAGAGCGACACGGACGCGCCGATTTACCGTGCGTATCAGAAGCCGCTTCCCACACGCTTTGATCTGCTGAAGGGAACGCGTGACACCGCGAAGGAACTCGTGAAAGAGGGGTTCCAGGTGTCTTACGGATTCCATATCCGGAATGGCCAGACAAGCCTCGGGACGTTTGAGGTGTTCTTCCGCGATAACCGCGATATTGCGTCGCCCGCCTTCCGGCAGCTCGAGTCCTTCGGCACGCATCTCGGCATCGCGATTGATAACCATCGGCTGAACGAACGCGAGCGGCAGTTTGCTGTGGTTCAGGAGCGCACCTTCATGGCGCAGGGTCTGCACGACTCGATCGCTCAGACACTTTCCTTCCTCAACATGCAGGTGCAGCTCCTTGAGTCAGCGCTCGCGGGGAACGATAAGCAGATGGTGGATGAGACCGTGAAGCAGATCAAGGCGGGTGTCCAGGAGAGTTACGAGAACGTCCGCGAGCTGCTCCTCAATTTCCGCGAGAAGATTCATAAGGAAGACTTCAAGACCGCGCTGCTCACCGTGACCCGGCGCTTTGAGGCGCAGTCAGGTGTCAGCGCCAAGGTGCAGTTCTCCGGTAACGGCCCGAACCTCACCGAGAAGCAGAAGCTTCAGGTGACGTTCATTATTCAGGAAGCGCTTTCCAACATCCGGAAGCACGCCAAAGCCTCTCAGGTTGAAGTGCGGATCATGAATAACCGCGACTTTGTGGCAAGCGTGCGGGATAACGGCGTCGGTATTGACCGGAAACTCGCTGAGGAACGGAAAGCCCGTCACGTGGGTCTTTCCATCATGGAAGAGCGCGCGAAGAAGATCGGGGCGGAACTCGTGATCGATTCCGAACCCGGCAAGGGCACAACGGTTGAAGTGCGGCTTCCTGAAGAAAACCGGAAGAACGACTAACGGTTTCCCCAGCCTTCGCGCCAGAGCGGAAGCGCGGCGCGAAGGAAAGCGGGAACAGAATCCGCTCCGAGCGGTCGGAAACCCAGAGACCGCCAGGCGCGTTCAAGTTCAATGAGGGGCGACTCCGGATCCACCGGTGTCGCCCCTCCCTGTTTGGAGAGCTTCTCACCCCGGTCGTTCAGCACAAGCGGAAGGTGGAGGTAACGCGGAGTCGGGAGTCCCAGAGCTCTCTGAAGGGCGATCTGACGCGGTGTGTTCCCATAGAGGTCTTCACCCCGGACAATATCTGTCACGCCCTGCAGACCGTCATCCATGACGACCGCGAGCTGATAGGCGGGGAGACTGTCAGCTCGCCAGATCACGAAGTCGCCAAGCTCTTTTTCGAGATTCTGGGTGAGCGTCCCGAGACGCCGGTCCGTAAAAGAGACTGGCTCCGAATCAACCCGGAAGCGGATGGCCCGGGGTTTACGACCTCCGGTGCCGTTTCGGCAGATCCCCGGGTAGACCGAAGGATCGCCCCCGTGGATCCGATGCCACTCCGCGATATCGTGCCGCGAGCAGGCGCAGCCAAACGCCTTTCCTTCAGAAACCAGCCGGGCGGCGGTTTCCCGATAGGCGTCAAGCCTGTCATGCTGCCACAGCACCGGTTCATCGGACTCAAAACCGAAGCGGCTGAGTGTCTCAATAATCTTCTCACCGGCACCGGGAATATCCCGCGGGGGATCGATATCCTCAATCCGGATCAGCCAGGTGCCGTCATGCGCCCGGGCGTCAAGCCACGAGGCAAGAGCGGCGAGGAGGCTCCCCGCGTGAAGGAGCCCTGTGGGGGAAGGCGCGAAGCGCCCCCGATAAGCGGATTCGAGAGACTCAGACATCGCGAGGTCAATTACTCAGAGGCGGCTCCAAAGCGGCCGACGGCGTAAAGCATCAGGGAGCCTGACGCGACTTCAAGCGCTGACTCGAGGAGGTCATCCGCATCCGACACCGGAATACCGAAGTTATGCCCCGCATCCATCATGAGAACATTTTCTTCGTAGGCGGTCTTGAGATACGCAGTGATGCCGGGAGCGTTCGGAGCGATACCGGCGTCAGAAAGGAGCAGCGCGGCTGATCCCCCGTCATCCACCTGCCAGCCGCCGATAGAAGCGTCTTCTGTCACAAAGATCATCACAGACTCTTCGGTGCCAGGATAGCGAAGTCCGGTCGTGAGAACCAGGGTGCGGTTCTCTTCATCCCACTCGGATGAGACAAGGGGGAGTGACTGCAGAATGGGGGTGAATTCACTGGGTATCGGCATGGAGAATAGTCTCGCGTCGGTTAAAACTGGGAAAAGAGTTTCTGGAGGTCTGTTCGCTTGGCTCTCGGGTTCTTAAGGAGAGCGAGCTGCAGAAGAATACGGCACTGAGCGGCAGAAAGCGCTCCGCCGCAGACAAATCCGTTTTCAGCGTCGTTAATTTCTCCTGCTTCCAGCACGGGGCCGTAAGCACAGCGGCTGGACCGTACGACAGCAAGCCCCGATTCCGCGGCAAGCCGCAGCGTGGGGAGGAGACCTCCGGGGATATTGCCGTCACCGAAACCTTCAATGACGAGTCCCTGATAGCCGGCATCCATGTAGGCGGATGCGGCAACGCCGTCAGAACCAGCCCAGACCGCGATGCAGGCGATTTTGGGAAGCGAACTCTCGCGGATTGCCCCGAGGTCCCGGAAAGAGGGAAGGGATCGTTCAGGCGCGGGACTCACGCTGAAGTGCGTGACACCGCCCTGCGTCCAGCCAATCGGACCTCCGAAACGGGTACTGAATGTGTCAAGCGCCACCGTCTTTGATTTGAAGAGCCCCCGGGCGGCGAAGAGTTCTCCGTTCATCGCGGCTATGACACCATAGCGAGACGATTTGGGAGCCGCGGCGGCAGAAACCGCGTTATAGAGGTTTTTAGGACCGTCAGAAGAAAGAGCGGTGGAGGGGAGCATGGCTCCCGTGATCACAACGGATTTTCCTGCCGGCACGGTGAGGCTAAGGAAGAAAGCGGTTTCTTCCATGGTGTCAGTGCCGTGCGTGATGACGAACCCGTCAAACTTCTCCGCGTCCTCACGGATCGCGGAGAGAAGGGCGAGCCACACGCCTTCTGTCATGTCCTGAGAAGGGATGGAGGCGATTTCCCGCACTGTAATATCAGCAACCCGGCTGAGCCCAGGGACTGAGCGGACAAGTTCGTCTCCAGGAACTTCTCCCGCGTGGTAAGAAGAGCCGGTTTCACTCTCTCCCTTTCCTGCAATCGTGCCGCCTGTCGTCAGAATTTCAATTTTTGGCAGAGCCATGGCGTGGTGTTCCTTTTTGCTTTGAGGGATCAGAGGCGTCGGAGTTCGTCCGACACGAGAGCCGCGAGACGCTGAACACCTTCAATCGTCTTTTCCTTCGGAACAGTCACAAAGGAAAGTCGGATATGGTTCTGCTCAGGGGAGTTCGGGTAGAACGCGAATCCCGGCACATAGAGAAGCTTCATCCGGAGCGCCTTCGGAAGCATGGCAAACGTGTCAATCGGCTTCGGAAGCGTAAGCCAGATAAACATGCCGCCCTCTGGCCTGGTCCAGCTGATGCCGGGGTCTTTCGGCATGAATTCAGAAAGCGCCTGCTGCATATCGAACGAATGCTCGCGGTAGATCGCGCGGACTTCCGGGAGATGCGTCTTCAGAAGGCCGCTTGCGAGCACTCGGGCAGCGACGAGCTGATTGATGCAGGGAGTGGAGAGGACAGCGTAGCTCTGGATCTTCGAGAACATCTGAATCACGTCACGCGGCGCGATGATGTAGCCAAGGCGAAGACCCGGGGCGAGGATCTTCGAGAAGGAGCAGAGGCGGATCGTGCGGTGCGGCGCCAGATTCCGGATGGAGGCTTCTTTTCGTACCAGAGTTCGCCATAAGGATCGTCTTCAACGATCCAGAAATCGTACTGCTCGGCTTTTTCAATCAGCTGCTTCCGGCGCTCAGCGCTCATCGTCTGTCCGGTCGGATTGCAGTAAGTGGCGAGCGTATAGGCAAACCGGACACCGCGCGCTTCTTCCCCGATTTCAGCCGGAGCCGCGCCTTCAGCATCAGACGGCATTTCAACGTACGTCGGCTGAGAGAGGTTGAAAGCTTCCAGGGCGCCAATATAGGAAGGACGCTGAATCAGAATCTTTGAACCCGGGTCACAGAAAACCCGGCCGCAGAGATCAAGCGCCTGCTGACTGCCTGACGTGACAAGAATTTCGTCAGGCGACGTCGGATTCCCGCGGGAAGTTTCGTAAGCGGCGATCTGCTCACGGAGTTCCGGTTCTCCTTCCGGTCCCGAATACTGCAGAGACCGGCTCGGGTAGGTCTTCAGGCACCAGTCGGAGGCTTCCCGCAGCGCTTCAACAGGGAAACCTTCTGGGCAGGGAAGACCGCCGCCGAACGAAATAAAATCCGGTTTTGAGCCGTCAGCGAGAATCGGTCCCAGGATGTCGTCCGCAAGGCCAAGGGCCATCTGGGAATACCTGGGCGTGAGGTGCTTCGTTCCTTCCATATATGCTGTCTCTTTTTTCTTTAGCCGCTAATAAACCGCGTCGAAATTCCGAGAGGAAATTTCAAAACGTAATCTATCTATGTTAGCGGAGCTGAGAGAAAGCGGAAACTGCAACCGGCCTGGAGTGATGGAGGAAAAGCGTCAGGATGACTTTTTCTTCCGGGAAGCGGAAGCGGCGCGCGGTTTCCGGCCTTCTTTTTTGGGAAGGATATGAGGAATCGGTTTTTCCTCCGGCGCAGGTGTCTTTTCGTCAAATTCGCAGAGATCCCGGATCGGGCATTCCCAGCATTTCGGGTTTCTCGCGGTGCAGCAGTAGCGGCCGTGAAGAAGGAGCCAGTGGTGCGCGTTATGGAGATATTCCTTCGGGCAGACGCGGACGATAGCTTCTGATACTTCGTCCGGTGTTTTCCCGGGGGCGATGCCGGTCCGGTTCGCGACACGGAAGATGTGGGTATCTACAGCAACTGTGGGATGACCGAACGCGACGTTAAGAACAACGTTTGCTGTCTTGTGCCCGACACCAGGAAGGGAGCAGAGCGCATCAAAGTCTTCCGGAACTTCGCCGTTGAAGCGCTTGATCAGCTCGGAGCAGAGCCCGATCACGTGTTTTGCTTTGTTCCGGTAGAGACCGATCCTGTTGATATAAGGGATGAGTCCCTCTTCTCCGAGCGCGAGAATCGCCTCAGGGGTGTTTGCGTGAGCGTAAAGAACTTTGGTGGCCTCATTCACGCTCTTATCGGTCGCCTGCGCGGAAAGCACAACGGCAACGAGGAGCTCAAAAGGCGTCCGGTAGTTCAGTTCGCTTTTGGGATCAGGACGAAGTTCGGCGAGGCGCCTGAAAATTTCCCGGATATCGGCTGAATTCACGTGAAAGCACCTCCCGAATTTGGATGAAACTTATTTTTTGGCGGCAAGCGCGAGGATGGCTTCGATAGCCGCCTTCTTGCGGGCGAGATCCCCCTGACCCAGAGCCGCGTAGCGGGCTTCCTGTTCCAGGGATTCTCTCTCAAGGCGGGACTTGCGGGCCTGATGACGGTTTGAGGCGGCAGACGCCTTTTCGGGCGTCCACTCGGCCCCGGTTTCCACCATGCTGATACAGGCAATCGGACACGCGGCCTGGCAGAGCGAGCAGCCGGTGCAGGCATCCTCAATCACAGCGTGAAGACGCTTGGGACCGCCTGTGATCGCGTCTACCGGACAGACCTTGCGACAGCGGCCGCAGCCAATGCATTCGTCACCGCGGATCCGGGCGACAGCAAAAGGAAGTTCCCGACCGTACTCAGGGTCAAGAGGAAGGTAGGGCTGATGCGTGATAAGAGAAAGCGCATGAATGCCCTCATCGCCGCCTGGGGGACAGCGGTTAATGGGAGCAAGGCCGGCAGCAACCGCTTCGGCGTACTCACGACAGCCCGCAAAGCCGCACTGCCGGCAGAAGGTCTGCGGCAGCGCGTCGTTTATGCGGTCTGCGAGGCTCTGAGTCTTATCAGCCACCGTTCGCTTACCTCTTCAGGTACTGAAGCTTATTCGGCACGCCAGACCATTTCTCCCAGTCATCAGGAGCGGGCTTCTTGCGGGTGATGGAAGGCCACTGCTTGGAAAGCTCCGCGTTGATCTGGATATATTCCTGCTGATCTTCAGGAACATCTTCCTCCGCGAAAATCGCGGCTTCCGGGCACTCCGGAATGCAGACCGCGCAGTCGATGCATTCATCAGGATCGATCACGAGGAAGTTGGGACCTTCGCGGAAAGCGTCTACCGGGCAGACGTCCACGCAATCAGTGTGCTTGCAGTTAACGCAGCCATCACAGACAACATGTGCCATGAAACAAGTACCTCTAGAGAAACAGAGTTTATGAATAGAGACGTTTTCGGCGTCTCTTTTTGTCGTAGGGGACAGTATTTTAGAAGAAAAGAAGAACGCATGACAGGATGAAAAAGGATGACTTTGAGAGGGTGACAGAGGTCCCTATGACAGCAATCAGAAAAAAATGTTGTGGCTATGCCTTGACAATGTGATATGCATCCGTATAATTTCAAGTCTCGCTAGCCGGTAACGCTGGTTGTCCTGAAGACGTAAACCTTTATTCGGGACGGGCTTGAAAGCCTTAGTGGAACCCATCCTGGAAGGGTGGCAGAGTGGTTGAATGTACCGCCCTGGAAAGGCGGCATAGGGCCTGGCCCTATCGAGGGTTCGAATCCCTCCCCTTCCGCCAGTTGTAAGTAAACCCCCGAAACTCTTAAGAGTTTCGGGGGTTTTTGCTATTGCTCTAAGCAAGCCCGAATCTTGAATGCTAAAGTTTGTACTTATACCTGTGGAGTGGAAGAGATAGAGGGTTAGGGCACGGACATCTGATTTCACGGAAATCCTTTTGTGACAGGTAATCCAATGCCGAGTGAGTATGAATTCTGTTATAAATATTCTGTACTTTTCCTAATGATTCCATTGCGGTATAAGCGCTGGTTAAATCTTTGAAAGGGAGATAATCCCGTTTCAGGATTTTGATAGAAGCCTCTGCTATGCCGTTGCTTTGCGGCCTGCAGACCGGAGTTTTGCAATCAATCAGCCCCAGTCTGCAAACGAGGTCTGAGTCGATATGGATGTGTAGGCTGCCCCGTTATCCGTCAGAAATTGCACAAGGACGTGGTTTCCTGAAAGATTTTCAAATCTTCTTTCTGTGGCGATAATCAAGGCGTCCCGCACCATAGCGGGGGTCAATCCCTTGCCTGATTTTGCGACAAGAGAAAGACACCCCCTGTCACAGCAATCAATTACGAAGGTGATGGTGACGATCTCACCATTCAGGAATCTGA
>ERZ773217.1283-NODE-1283-length-20044-cov-3.592626_pt1 | contig 20044 bp, 19 predicted proteins | sample MGYA00580995_ERZ773217 | MGnify/ENA primary metagenome ERZ773217 (study PRJEB29015, sample SAMEA2737772) | human gut metagenome | biome: human gut; feature: human-associated habitat; material: faeces | place: China | collected 2012 ...
GGCAAGAGCCCTGGCCCTGGCTCCCCAGGTTCTTTTGTTAGATGAGCCGTTTTCAGCCCTGGACCCGGCCACCCGGCAGTCCCTGTATCAGGAGCTGCGCCGGATTCACCGGCATTTTGGCTGCACCATTATCTTCGTCACCCACGATTTTCTGGAAGCCCGGACTCTTGCAGGCCGGGCAGCCATCCTTCTGGATGGGAAGCTGCAGACAGTCACCGACACCTCCCGGCTGATGGACGGGCATTTTTCCGCAGAGGTGGAGCGGTTTCTGGGAAGAAATCAAATCATAACTGCGCCTGAGCGCAAACAGGAAAAGAGGATTGTCCAATGACATATATGAATGATGCGCTGTCATTTTACAGCGAATTAAGGTTGCGTTTCATGAAGCTTCTGACAGAGGAAGGAATTCTGGGCGAGCAGGTGGTAATCAACACAAAGTCCCTCACGCCGGAGGAAGCCATCGGCATTACAAAACGAAAAGATTTTCCCATCATAACGGGAAAGGATGTGATGGTTCAGGCAGAATGCATGGGCTCCCTGGGACAGGCGTTTACCGACGCCCCCTCTGCTTATCGCGGCACGTTGGAAGAAATATGCTCCCTGGACCTGGCAGATGACCCCTACAGCCGCGGATTGTTCATAGCTGCCCTAAACGCTGTCATGAAACACTCAGGCAGGGCGGACTGCACGGTCCACTGCCGCAATGAGGGACCTGAGTCCTGCGCCATGGACGTGGTCCGTTATATCTCTGAACACTACGGCCGCCCTGCCATTGCGCTGATAGGATACCAGCCCGCCATGCTGGAACAGCTTGCAAAGGAATATGATGTCAGGGCAGCGGATTTAAGCCCGGCCAATATCGGCCAGAAGCGGTTCGGGGTCCTTATTGAGGACGGACGCATCCCTGAGACCAGCCAGTCCCTGTGCCGTAAGGCAGACCTGGTTCTGTGCACGGGAAGCACTGTCTGTAACGGATCCATCGTGGACTTTCTTCCATTTAAGGAAAAAATCCTGTTCTACGGCACTACCCTGGCCGGAGCCGCCCCTCTTATGGGCCTGCCGAGACTGTGCTTTGCGGACCGGTATCAGGAGCCGCAGTAATGCCTGGCAAAATCCCAGAAGCATCCTGCCGCCGCAGGCATCAGCTGATTCCTGCGGCGCACCAGCAAAAGTCTGGACACATGCTCCGGCTCTGTCAGGCGCCTGCATACCAGCCTCTGCCGGTCTGTAAAGTACCGTACTGCCTCCGGGCAGATCGCCACCGCTACATTGCGCTCCACCAAAGGCACGATACAGGAGAGGGTATTATAGGTACACAAAATAGTATGCTCCCGCTCAATCCGGTGAAACCACCCCCGTATCTCCTCCTGCAGAGGCGGTCTGGAGGGAATAATAAGGGGACTGCCGGCTATGTCGGACAGCAGTATGGTGTCTCCCGGCTGTTCTGCCATGGGATGTTCCCTGCTGAGAAGGGCTGTCCAGGATTCGGTTTTTATCAGAGCGCTTTCGTATTTCTCAGTCCTGAAAGGCTCCCTCACAATTCCTAAGTCCACCAGTCCCTTGTCCAGTTTATCATTGATTTCATCCCCGTTCCCGCACCAGATATTATACCGGATTCCGGGAAAATCGCTGTGAAATCTCTCTATTATATCCGACAGCACCCCTGCCCCGCAGGATTCCGTTACCCCGATGGAAATAAGTCCGCCTGCCCCGGTCCCCATTCTGGAGAGCTGCCCCCTTGTCTTTTCCATCAGAGACAGAATCTCCTCTGCCTGCTGCCTTAAGAATATCCCTTCCTCCGTAAGACGGATATGCCTCTTTCCCCTGATAAACAGGGTTGTCCCTAATTCTTCCTCCAGCTCCTTCATCTGCCTGCTCAGCGGCGGCTGGGCCATGCACAGCTTTGCCGCTGCCCCTGTTATCGTGCCTGCCTGGGCCACAGCAAGGAAATACTGTAAATCCTTCAGATCCATCATCTTTTACCATACCTTTTTGATATTATACTATATATATTATATGTATTTTAATATGGTAAATCAATATGATACAATAAAAAGGCCGAGCAAACAGGAGGATTTCATTGTGAACGAAAAGGAACGAACAGAAGCATACATTCACTATATCATGTCACTGTCAGGAGGTTTCATGGGCGCCTACGCCCTTCTTAACCGGTGCGAGATTTTCGGATCCGCCCAAACCGCCAATATGATCCACTCCATTCTGGACCTGTCATCAGGCAGTTGGACCAGTCTGCTTCTGAGGCTGGGTTCTCTTCTTATCTTTATCACAGCCATCATTGCCGCCACTCTCATTCCCCGTCTCATATCCATAGACATCCGGCTTATATGTATTCTGGCTGAGATTCCCGTGATTGCTGTCCTGGGCTTTTTTCCGGCGAACATGGACCCGCTCAAGGCTCTCTATCCCGTATTTTTCATTATGGCCTTTCAATGGTGTTCCTTTACCGGCGTAAAGGGCTATGCCAGCTCCACCATATTTTCCACCAATAACCTGAGACAGTTTATTTCTTCCCTGTCAAATTATTTTGCGGACAGGAACAAAAAGCATCTGGAAAAGGCATGGGTCTACGGCTTTACCCTGTTTTTCTACCACATAGGTGTGGCCCTGTGCTGGTATTTTACTAAAATCTTTGGAATTTTCTCGGTATGGCTCAATTTCCTTCCTCTTTTGCTGGCCCTGGTGCTTGTGGAACGGGAACACATTTTCATAAATTTACGCTCCTTCTTGCAAAATACATCTGCCTGATGCTATAGTATAGAAAGGTTTTATCAGGACGATTATCAATTGAAGGAGGATTACCATGGCATCACTGCCAAGGATTGGCGAAACCATAAGCGGTTTTACCGTCACCGAACTTGGAACCATACACATGCTGGGCGCCAGGACCGTTCTGTTTAATCATGAATCAAGCGGCGCCCAGCTTTTATATATCCAGAACGATGACCGGGAACTGGGTTTTAACCTGATTTACCGGACTCCGCAGCTGGATGAACGGGATAATTCCCATATACTGGAACATCTCATTCTGTCCTCCTGCCAAAAGTATCCCAGCAGGGATATCTTCTTTGACATGGACAGCAAAAGTTATACTACCTTTATGAACGGTCTTACGGACAATACCTTCACCTGCTACCCGGTGTGCAGCCAGAGCCAGGAACAGCTGGTAAAACTGATGGATGTATTCCTGTGCTGCATGGAGGAACCAGATGCCCTGAAGGACAAACATTTTTATCTGAGGGAAGCCATACGGTATGAGCTCTCATCCCCCAGGGGCCCCCTTACCATGCAGGGCACGGTGCTCAGCGAGGACTGGGGCCATCTGACCGACATCCTGGAAAATGCAGACAGCGCCATGTCCCATACCCTTTACCAGGACACGCGCACCGCCAACCTGCTGGGGCGGGCCCACCTGCATTACAGGGAACTGTCCTATGAGCAGGTCAGGGAAACCTTTGAACGGTGCTACAGCTACTCCAACTGTCTGATTACCCTATATGGAAATATGGATTACAGGTCCGTACTGCATTTTCTGGACAGAGAGCATCTCTCCAGAGCGGCGTCAAAAGGCCGCAGCCTCCTCGGTGAGTTTGAAGAACCGGTAAAACCAGGTTTTCGCACCTGCACAGCACAGAGTCCCGCTTACCAGGGCAGTCCCTCGGAACACGCCTCTGTCATGGACTACGGTATCGACCTGTCGGACTGTACAAAAGAGGAACTCATATACTGGGACTTGTTTGCGGATATCCTGGATAACGATACCTCTCCCTGGCACAGGTATGCCAGGGAAATGGGAATCAACCATGTGATGGAGGTCTATCTGGATACTCTGCTGCCCCATCCCTCCCTAAAATTTCGCCTGCGCAACGGGGATTCCTGTCTGAAGGAGGCCTTTTTAGGCTCTATCAAAAAGGCCCTGGAGGATATAAGCCGCAATGGGCTGTCCCCAAAGCTGTACCGGGCTTCCATGAAGGAAAACCGCCTCTCCGACTCCCTTACCCGGGAAGCCCCCCATCTGGGCTTTAACCTGTCTGAGGAAATCGGGCGTTACTGGAGCATTACAGGCCGGACCGACTATTTTCAGCTCTATGAGGAAGCCTTCCGGCGCTTTGAGGAAGATTCCGGCCAGTCCATCATAAAGAAGCTGGCTGCCTCTGCCCTTCAACCGGCAGCCAGCGCCCTTGTCGTAACCGAACCAGTTCCGGGTCTGGCTGAGCAGATGGAGGAGGAAAAGGAGCAATACCTTAAGGAAAAACTGGCTTCCATGACTGCGGCTGAGCAAAAACAGCTGATAGAACAAACAGCTGCCTTCCATGACTGGAATTCCAGGGAGCGGAGCAATATGGACTTTCTCATAGGGCCCGGGGAGCTTCCTGAGCCGTCTGAATCATGTCCGTTTACCAAGAGACAGTGGGGAACCATCACATGCTACACATCTCCCGCCCCCTCACGGGACGTGGGCAGCTACCAGCTCTACTTTGACATTAGCGGCATAGAAAAGGACGACCTTAATTACCTCACCCTCTATCAGATGCTTCTCACAGAACTGGACACAAAGCGGTTTACGGTGGAACAGCAGAAGAACCTGGAGCAGGAATACCTTCATGACTGTACCTTTGACGAGCTGTACCCCCCAAAGGAGGCAGGGGCTCTGAACCATCCCATGATGAGTGTATTCTGGTACGGACTGACCGGGGACTTTGAGGTGGGACTGGATTTTCTTCTGGATGTAATGGGCGGCGGGGACTACAGCGACACGGATACCATCATACAGGTCCTGGAAAAGTATCTGCCTGACTACGACCAGTCCAAGGCGGACAATGCCTCTGCCCTGGCCTTCAGCCTGTCCGAAGGCTATATGAGGCAGGAATGCAGGTTCCGCAATATGTTAAACAGCCAGGAAAATTACTATTTTCTGAAGGATGTCCTGAATCGGTTAAAGGAAGATCCTGATTTCGGGGCTGCGGCAGCTGCCAGACTTGAAACCATTTCCCATACCATATTAAACCGCCGGGGTCTGGTATTCCTGGCAGCCGCCTCACCGGATGTATTAGGTACTCTGGAACAGACTGCCGTGGATATACTTGGGAGACTTCCCGGTTTTAAGGAAGGGCACAGCTCTCCTGCTCCGGCCGTCTGGCTCCCGGACCAGAGACAAAAACTGGCCGTGTGCGTGGAAGCCTCCTGCCAGGAGACACGGCTCATGGGAGATTTCCATGGAAATCCCGGCTTTAAGGGGCGTTATCTTCCCTTTCTCATGGCGGCGGCAGATAAATACTTGAAACCTGCCATCCGCTACCAGGGCGGCGCCTATGACAGCGGTATTGATTTTTATATTCCTGCGGGCTATTTCTCCCTCTGGAGTACCGCTGACCCGGAAGTCAGGAGTACGATAAAGCTGTTCCTGGCAACCGGCGCACAGCTCATGGAACTGCCGCTGACCCATGAAGAACTGGACGGCTACATCCTGAACGCCTATGCCCAGGCCCTTCCTCCCTCCGGAACCTTAAGCACCCGCATGCGGCACATGCGCAGGGACATGGTGAACATGGATACCCGCAAAATAAACGAAATGATTTCAGACATCAGGAACGCGGCCCTCTGCCACCAGAAAGAAGCCGCCCTGGTCATTGATAGGATATTGGGGCGCAGCGCCATTGTCACAGTGGGGAATGAGAAATGTATCATGAGGGATAAGGATGTGTTTGACCAGGTTTTGATTTATCATACGGATTATGTGTAAATGGCCGGGACGGGATAAGCGGCCATGAAAACGTGTCTTTCATTGTGTTTTTCTCTTTTGCAGACAAAAACGGGCTAATGCACTAAAGCGTTAGCCCTTTCTTGCTTTCGGTTATCTCATTTCATGTTTCCAATACTTTTAAATTCGCCTAATCCGCTTTCTATGACTTCACCAGAAATCCTCCGTCTACAGGGATAACTGCGCCGTTTAAATAGTCGCTGGCAGAGGAAGCCAAAAACAGTATGGGACCCTTTAAGTCCTCGGGTCTGCCCCACCGGCCTGCGGCAATCCGCTTTGTACATTCGTCCTTGCGCTCCTGGCTCATATTAGCACACATCTCCGTATCCATATAGCCTGGGGCGATCACATTGCAGCAAATGCTGTGATCCGCGCAGTCGGAGGCAATACTCTTGGAAAGCTGAGTCACAGCTCCTTTTGCCGCAGAATATGCCGGCACGGTAGTTCCGCCAAAGAAGGAATTCATCGAACCGATGTTGATGATCTTGCCTACGGTGTCCTTGTCCCGCATGACCTGAATGGCTCGCTGGCACATAAACCACACATGATTTAAGTCCACATTAATCACCAGGTTCCACATCTCCTCCGGAAACTCCCATGGCTCATATCGTCTCTGGATGCCTGCGGCCGGAATCATAACATCCAGCTTACCTCCCAGCAGTTCCATAGCCTCATCGAACATCCGGTCCAGTTCTGCTTTTTTGGACAGGTCGCCGGCTACGCCGTGGGCCTTATATCCTTTCTTACAGTATTCTTCCACCGCCTGTTCCAGCTTCTCCTTCTGGAGATCCATCAAAACCACCTCGGCTCCGTTTTCCAAAAGCCCTTCTGCCATACCTCTGGACAGGCCCTGTGCCCCGCCGGTGACAATGCACTTCTTTCCCTGGACACTGAATTTTTCCTTATAGTCGTATACCATTTTCTTTACACTCCTCATCAATTATAATCTATATTCTCACGGCGTCTGGAGGCTTCCGTCCCGGGTTCTGGTTTGGGTCCACCTGGTCACCGTGTTCTCGCAAGGGTACTTAGCTGCCTCCCGTTCATTGATGTCCACCCCCAGACCAGGCCTTTCGTTAGGATACACGTAGCCGTCCCTAAATTCCGGAAGCCCGGGAAACACCTCCAAAAGCGCACCTTTCGGACCCTTTAAATCCTGGATCACAAAGTTGGGCGGCTCAATGCCAGACCACTCCTGAACCCCGAAATTCCTAGCCGCCAGATCGATATGGACATTGGCCGCATGTGCGATAGGGGACATATCTCCAGGACCATGCCAGGCAGTCCGGACTCCGTACTGCTCCGCAAACATCTGGAGCTTGCGCGCAGGCGTGATGCCTCCGATCTGGCTTATATGCACCCGGATGTAATCGATCAAATGCCCGCTAATCAAATCCCGCCAGTCAATAGAGCGGTTGAACAGCTCCCCTTGTGCAATGGGTACCCCACTATGGCACCGGATTTCCCGCAGCCACTTGGTTTGCTCCGCACACACCGGATCCTCTAAAAACAGCAGGTCAAAGGGTTCCAGCTCCCTGGCCAGCTTCACTGCTTCCGGCGGTGCCACCCGCTCATGGACATCGTGAATCAGCTTGACGTCATACCCGATTTTGTCCCGGATTCCCGCAAACAGCTTTACCGTGTCCCGCACATAGCGGGCCCCATCCAGGTAAACTCCTGGCAGAGCACCTTGGGGGGCGGCTTCAGGAATCACACCGTAACGTTCTCCTCCGTATCCTCTGCACTGGCAGCGGATATTCTGGATACCCAGTTCCCGGTACCTCTCAATATTTTCGCACAGCTCCTCCAAATCCCTTCCATCCGCGTGGCGGTAGACAGGCACTCCCTCGCGCACCCTGCCGCCAAACAGCTGATACAGAGGCATACCAGCCAATTTTCCCTTAATATCCCAAAGGGCCATATCAATTCCCGAGATCGCGTTGTTTTCAATGGGACCTCCCCGCCAGTATCCATTCTGATACATCAGCTGCCATAGTTCCTCTATATCTTCCGCATTTCTTCCCTTTAAAAGCGGCGTCAGATACTCTTCCACCACCAGCTTCACCGCCAGATGCCGATAGGAAAAGGTTCCGCAGCCCAGGCCGTAAAGGCCCGGCACATTGGTGTCCACCCGCACGGCCAGAAGGTTAATCCCCTCTGGTGCCGTACAGATAACTCTGATATTCTCAATTGTCACTGCCACTGTGCTTTCTCCTTATGCCTGATAAGTCTCTAACGCCGTGATAGCCTCCCGGATCATCTCCTTTGTTACCGGATACGGCGTATGCTTTAACTCCTGATTCTCCATCGTCACCTTCAACACATCCTCCAGCGGATCGGTGGGATCCAGCTCCAGATCTCCCAAGCAGACAGGCAGCTTAATAACTTTGCTAAGCCGCCAGGCCCTGCTAAGCTTTTCCCAGTCATGGTCTGCCATGAGGTTGACCAGCATTCCATAGGCGACCACCTCTCCATGGAGATGCCGCTCCTCGATACACTTACGGCTGGTCATGCCATAAAACAGGGCGTGGGCGATACCGCCGTTGTAATCCGGATGGGCAGATACAGAAACAATACCCGGGGATATAATGATATTTAAAATCGTCTCCTCCAGCTCCCGGCTGATCACTCCTTTTGCGGCATCCTCCATGGCCTTCTCCGCCTTCTCCAGCATAGGATAAAAGCACATACTGCCTGCTGTAATTCCCAGAGCACTGCCATAATCCAGGGCTTCCCCGGCCTTGGCAGACCAGGCGGACTCCACATGCTTTGCCATAGCGTCTCCGATGCCTGCCCAGAGGTAACGCACCGGCGCCGCCAGGGTCAGCTTGGGGTTGATAAAGCAGTGTACAGGAACATTTTTCAGCTTGAGAATCTCCCGGAAGGATCCGTCCTCATGGTAGAGGATGCTGATCTGCGTGATAGGCGCACAGTTGGAGGCAATGGAGGGTATTGTGTAGACCGGCTTACTCAGCCTGTCACCCACTACTTTTACCGTGTCAATACACTTGCCTCCTCCCACAGCCAGGATTACATCCGCCTCCTGGACTGCTGGTTCCCTCTCCAGCCGCTTCACATTTTCCCAAGTTGCGTCCTTTCCGTAAACCACTGCCCCTGTCACAATAATCTCTGCCTGCTCCAAGGACGGGAGCACATAATCTTTTGAAGCCTCCCATGCCTGTTTACCGCATATAACGGCCGCTTTCCTCCCCCTGCCTATACGCTCCGGAAAAGTCCCAAAGGCATCCTCGCCCATCGTAAACTGGGGGAGATAAATGGAATGATATTGATTCATGGTCTTTTCACCTTTCTTGTTTCAGTTCATCTGTTCCCGCCTGGGATCCAATACCGCCAGATCGTAACCGCGGCTCTCATGTGAGTGGGCTGCCAGTACCCAAAAATAAGCATTCCGTGTCCCCGGGGAAGCCACCGTAGGATGATAGCCCCTGGGTGCCAGCACCATGCTTCCGCTCTTCACCGGATGTGCAACGATATTGTCTACATCCCCCGGGGCGGTGTAGCTTAGGTGCAGCCCAAAATGAGGCTCATCCATGTCAAAATAGCAGTAAATCTCCTCTAAGTCTGCCTCATGCTGGTGGGGCGGCCAACTGGTCCAGGCACCGTTGCCTCCCCAGGTCAGCCCGGCAATCAGGCGGGAAGCCTGAATCTCCTGGTTGAGCGTCATAAAAACCTCTCTCTGCCCCACGCCCTTTCCGTGAATCTGATGAATCTCACCCAAAGGCAGATGCAGATTAAAAGCACGGAAAAACGGTGTTCCATAGCCCTCATCCACGGAGGCCCCGATGTAAAAAACACAGTCTGCCTCTGCCTCGATGGCCACACTGTTTCCTCCCGCCGTGTAGAAGGAGTCAAGCCGGCCGCAGTGATATTGATGGCCAGCCAGCTCCAGTCCAGCCGCTCCCTTAATGCATACACCGTTCATCTCCTCGCCGCCAGGCTTCAGTTCATAACGCTGGCCTGCCGCCAGGTTCAGCCGGTACATTACCGCCACTTGACAGTCCTCCCTGCCAGGTACGATCACTTTATGAAATCCATATTCCTCAGGGGAAACGATTTTCCACTTTTCCATCCGTTCCCTTGTCACAACTCCCTGTACCATAATCAAACCTCCTTAGGTGAGAAACGTACAAAACCATTCTGAAAAGACACACAGAAAAAATACTCCTACATAGCCAACCAAAAATGGAATCTCCGCCTTTGCGATCTCTCCCATCTTCAGCTTTGACACTGTGGCCGCCGAGTAGATGTTCACCGCTACCGGAGGCGTCATAGTTCCCACTACATTGGAAATGCACACAATCATTCCAAAATGCACTACATTGATGCCCATGCTCTGAGCGATAGGCCACAATACCGGAACTAACAAAACAGCTATGGCTGTCCCCTCCATAAAAGTTCCGAAAATCAGAAGAATCACTGCTACCACCAGGCAGAACATTGTTGCATTTAAATTCATGCCAATCACCGTATCCACCAGGGCCTTGGAAGCGCCAGAGATTGTGAACACCCACGAGAAGGCTGTGGACGCAGCGATGATGAACAGGATCATAGCAGAACTCTTGGCAGAGTCCTTGATGATTTGGATTGTATCCGGCAGATTCAGCTCACGGTAGATAAAAGCTCCGGCAATAGCTGCCCATACAACAGCCACCGCAGCGCTTTCCGTGGCAGTCAACATACCGGAATAGATTCCTCCCAGAATAATAATGGGTGTAAGCAGCGCTGGAATGGCGTCCAGAAAAACCTTCACCACCTCGGCGGGCGTGCGCTTCACATTCTGTTTCGGCCACTTTTCCTTATGGGCAAACCACAGTACCTCCACCATCAGTACCAGCATAATCACAATACCAATCATCATCCCCTGCTTGAACATATTTCCAACAGAGGCACCTGTCAGCGTACAGTAAATCACCATGATAATAGATGGCGGGATGATGGGCCCAAGCCCACCGGACACTACCAGAAGTCCTGCGGTCCGCGGCCCTGGATAACCCTTTTTGATCATATCCCCGTAGAGCATGGTTCCGATGGCAATGACCGTTGCAGGGGCTGATCCAGATAAGGCAGCAAAGAATGCACAGGCCAGTACCAGCGCCAGGCTCATACCGCCTCTCACGTTGCCCACCAGGCAGTCCGCAAAATCTACAATCCGCCTGGAAATCCCCCCCTTCGTCATAAGATTGCCAGCCAGTACAAAAAATGCAATGGCCATGATAGAGCTGGACTGCAGCCCGCCAAAGATCCTTTGGGCGATAGCCGTGGAGGAGGCCGGAAGGCCCCCGAACACCACGGCCGCCAGAGAGGCCACACTCAAGGAGATGGACACCGGTACCCCGATTCCCAGGCAAAGAATAAAAATCAAAAATAAAATCAATCCTGCATTCATGTCCTGTTTCCCTCTTTCTTTCCGAATTCTGCAATCTGCTGTACCAGCGTAATGGTCTGAATGACGAAGATAAGTCCGAAGGCCAGTACCAGCGAGAAATACATCAGAGACATGGGAAGCTTCATCACAGGCGTAGTTTGGCCGGCTTGAAGCTGCTTTAAGACCAGGGCCCCTCCCGCTTTAATCATGATAAAAGCAAATCCCACCAGAATCACCTGCCGGATAAGATCCACAATCTTGCGGGCCACACCGTGTAGTTTGTCCACCACGGCAGTCACCGCTACCTGGGTGCCATCTCTTAGACCCACCTCTGTTCCCAGCAGCGCCATATAGGTCATACTGTATATGGCTATCTCTTCTGTCCAGGGCATGGAGGCCTGGATAAAATTCCGATTCAGCACAGAAATGAAATAGGAAGCGACCATGGCCACAAAAGCAGCGACCATGACTGCATACTCTGCCGATGTAACGCATGACAGAAGCTTTTTCATAAATTTCATACGAATCCTCTCCTCTGTTTCTACTGTACCGCACTCTTGGCTGCGTCGACAGCTGCTGCCCATTTCTCGTCGTAGGAAGCACCATTCTTTTCCTGGGCCGCCTGATACTCTGCCTTTAATGCCTCGGTATCAATATCATAGAAGGTCACACCTGCACCCTCTAAATTTTCCACTGCCTCTGCATTAGCCTCATTCAGGTAGGTCCACTGGGCCTTGCACCCCTCCTGCACCGCATTGACAAAGGGCTCTCTCATATCTTCAGGAATCTTGTTCCAGGCATTGTCGCTCATACAGATCGGAATGTAGACAAAGCAGTGCTTTGTATTCGTGATTGAATTCACTCCTGCCTCATAATACTTATTAATCCAGCAGTTAGATACTGCATTCTCACAGGCATCAATGGTTCCCTGCTGAAGCGCTGTGAACTGCTCGGAGGCAGAGATGGCCACCGGATTAGCCCCAAAGGCAGTAAATGCCGCCAGCTGGCCCTCGTTCTGCATCACCCGGATTTTTACACCCTTAAAATCTGCCGGGGTCTGAATTGGTTTCTTAGAGAACACATCCCGAAATCCTGACTCTAAATAGCCAATGACGTGAAGGCCATGCTTTTCCGCCTCGGCAGAAATCAGATCTCCCAGCTCATTCTGCACCGCGTAATTAGCCTGGTCTGCGCTGTCCCAGAGAAAGGCCTGGTCTAAAATAGACATTTCTGGAATATAGTTGGCCAAAACCGAATTAGCGCAGGTAGCGATGTCCAGATCGCCCTGGATCGCCATATCCAGGGTATCTGCCTCTCCACCCAGAACGCCGCCTGCCTGGATGGTAAGCTGGATTTTTCCTTCCGTGGCCTCATTCACCAGCTCGGCAATCTTTTCTGCTCCCTTGTAATAATTCGACTGGGAATTATCCACCAATGCCATTGTGAAATTCAGAGATTCTTCATTGGCAGCAGCTTCCGTCCCGCTGTTCCCCGAAACGCTTCCCTTTGCCTCTGTTTGTCCGCTGCCGGACGAGCCGCAGGCCATAAGCCCAAGAGCTGTCAGTACCGCAATTCCTGATAATAAATACGTTCTTTTCAACACACTGATTTCCCTCCGTTTTCTAAATTGTTCTGTAAACAAAAAAAATATATCCGACGAATGCAGTGTAGCACATCGGATATATTTTGTCGATATGTTGGATTTTGTTTCTATATTTGCAGATATTTATTGTGTATATTGTACAATATTTTTAAAAGTCATTCGATGACTTTCCCGCCTTCTGCTGTTCAATCTCCTCAATAATCTTTCTTCGGGTACTGTTTAAGTGATCGATCATACTGTAACGGGCTCCACTGGCATCTCCCCGTTCGATAGACTCCGAAATCATATGATGGAATTTCACCGTCTGATTTGCCAGCTCGTCATTTGTGACCTTGCAGAACAGAGGGATTCCCTTGACTACAATCTCCATCAGCTTGCAGGCAATCTCATTCTTAGAACACCTGGCAATCTGAAGATGGAACTCTATATCCTTCTCATAATGGGATTCCTGCATCTGGATCTGCCAGCGCACCTCCGCCTCCAGCTCCATCAGTTTCCGGCAGTCCTCATAAGTCGCATTGGTAGCTGCCAGGGCAGCGATATCCGGTTCCAGCATCAGCCTTACTTCTGAAAACTCCAGCGCTTTATTTGGCAGCTCTTCCGGCAAAAATGCTCCCAAAAGGTTTGGCGTCTCTCCCCCGCTGATCTCAATGGGCTTTTGCTTCTGCCTCAAAAGATAGGTGCCGCTGCCCTGAACAACCTCCACCAACCCTTCAAACCGCAGCAGTTTTACCGCATCCCGGACAGTCCCTCTGCCAACCTCGCAGTATTCGGCCATCTGCAGCTCATTTGGAAGCCTATCGCCCGCCTTCATTTCATTCTCAATAATATACTGCCGTATCTTCACGGCCACCCGCTCCGAGAGCGTCTCTGTCTTTTGTCTCACCCAGCCACCGCCTTTTTCCATCATGTTTTCTGTCAGTATACAATACCGCCGGGGTTCTGCAGGTGCAGGCACATTCAATCATCCAATCCCGCCATACACAATTCCCAGTATGAACACTATCACGGCCAGCGGCACATAGACATACCTGGCTAAAGGTCCGAAGAACTCTCCCAAAGGCTTTTTCCTGCCTTCCTCCAGTTCCTCCCGTATCTCCTTGTATCCCAGAATATAATAAATGGATACAGCCCCAAGCACTGCGCCGAAGGGCACCACAATAATGGTGATGAAATCCATCCACGAACCCACCTTAGGCTCTGACTCCAGAAAAATACCCACTAACAGGGCAATGCCGCTGCACAGAGCCACGGCCGCTTTCCTGGGAAGCTTAAACCGGTTCTGCCATGACTCGCTTACGGCCTCGAACATATTAATTAAGCTGGTGATGCCCGCAAAAGCCACGGACAGGAAGAATATCACTGCGAACAGCCTTCCCATAGGCATCTGCCGGAAAATCTCAGGCAGGGTGATAAACATAAGGGGCGGGCCTGCGTTTGGCTCAATGCCGAATGCAAATACAGCAGGCATAATGGCAAGGGCAGCCATCATAGCAGCCACCGTATCAAAAAAAGCAGTGCGGATGGATGCCTTGGGTATATCCTCTGTCTTGGCCAGATAGGTGCCGTACACAATCATTCCCGAGCCCGTGATGGACAGTGAGAAAAATGCCTGTCCCATTGCCATGACCCAGGTATCCACCTTTAATAAATCACTCCAGTCCGGGGCAAAGAGGAATTTATATCCTTCTGCCGCCCCCGGCAGGAAGGCCACACGGATGGCCAGTATTGCAAACAATACAAAAAAGGAAGGCATCAGGACCTTATTAATCTTCTCAATACCCTTGGTGGCCCCAAACATAAGGATGCCGGCCGCAGTCACCACCACCAGGACATGCCAGGGAACACTTCCGAACTCACCTGTGGCCTGGCTGAAATAGGCCGCTGCATCCGCTGTAAGGATAGCCCCTGTTACGGATCCTGCCAGGGCTCTTACCACCCAGCCCACGATAATGGCATACCCAATGGCGATACCTAAAGAACCCAGAAGAGGAATCCAGCCCAGGAAATACCCCAGCCTGCCCTTTTCTATTTTTTTCCAGCAATATTCATAGGCGCCCAGGGTTCCGGTCCTGGCCCGGCGTCCAATGGCAAACTCAGCCGACAGCCCTACCAGGCCGAATAATACAATGAATAGAATATAGGGCACCAGAAACGCGCCGCCGCCGTATTGCCCTACGCGGTACGGAAACATCCAGATATTGCCCATTCCCACTGCGGAACCCACACAGGCCAGCACAAATCCCAGGCTGCTTCCAAAGCCGCCGTTCTGGTGCACGGCTGCCGGTGAGGAATCCGTTTTTTTCTGCTTGTTCATAACTTCTCCTTTATGACATACATTTAGACGGCCTGCGGTCCTGCATGAAAATGAAACAGGACTGCCTGTAACGCCATCTTTAATATACTACCCCATTTACACCATTTAGTCAAAGTTTTAAAGCAAAAAAGCGGCAATTAGAAAAATCCGAAAAGCAATCCCCAAAGAACCGGCATCTGTTATAACATACCGACCACATCATAGCTGCTTCCGTTCCACACTGCCGGACGCACCTGCCTGGTCTTAAGCTGTTCCACAAAATCCTTCAGACAGTCTACCTTCTCCGGCAGCCATGTGGCATACTTTCCAATCTGGCCCTTGGTGTGGGCATCACTGGCCCCTATAGTCTTAAGTCCTAATTCCCGGCAGTAAGAAAATGCCCTGCGGTTGGCCTCCAGGGCCGTACTGCCGTTTAACACCTCCACCCCGTGGAGCCCTTTGACCGCGCGGAGATTTTCCTCCAGACCGCGGTTATTGTTCCGGAAAGGGTGGCAGGAGACACAGAAACCGCCGGCCTCATTAACATGGTTTATAAAATCCTGGGCATCCACCCGGCAGCCGGGATAATCTTCAATTCCCCACGCCGTGATATCCCCCTGAAGGGAAAAGAACTCAATACCCACAAAAATGGGAAAACCGGTCCTGTCTGAATACTCTGCCGCATATTCCCTGAGTCCCATGCTGTCATGGTCCGTGATGCAGACAGCGTCCAGCCCCCTGCCCCGCGCTGTGGTCACAATTTCCTCCAGACTTATTTTGCTGTCCGATGAATAAGTACACTCATGAAGATGCATGTCAACCAGCATTTAGGTTCCTCCTATCTCTTGATAATTTTAAGCAGCCTGCCGTCCTCTGTCCATACCAGGCTCTCCAGATCCATGAATTCAGCCACAAACGGGCTGGCCGGCTTCCGGCAAAGGTCCAGGGGCGCGTCATTCTGGACCAGCTCGCCCTGGTCCATGATAGCGATACGGTCAGCCAGGATAATGGCCTCCTCCTGGTCGTGGGTGACGAACACCATGGTCAGCCCCAGGTCTTTCTGGAGCCGTTTCAATTCATAGCGCATCCTGGTGCGCAGGGCAGCGTCCAGGTTGCAGAAGGGTTCATCCAGAAGGCACAGCTTAGGCTCCACAATCAGCGCCCTGGCAAGGGCCACCCTCTGCTGCTGTCCTCCGCTGATTTCCTATAGGCCGATGCATAATCTGCAAGTCCCACCATCTCAAGATAACGCATCCCCTTCTGCCGGGCCTGTTCCCGCTTCACTCCCCGGAATTTCAGGCCGTAAACCACATTCTGGAGCACTGTCATGTGGGGAAACAGGCCGTAGGACTGGAAGACGGTTGTCACAGGCCTCTGTTCCGGAGGGATACGGGTGATGTCCTGGCCATCCAGCCGCACGCTGCCGCTGTCCGGCTCCAGGAAGCCTCCTATCATATTGAGGGTCGTTGTCTTCCCGCACCCTGACGCCCCAAGGATGCACAGAAGCTGGCCCTGTTCCAGGGTAAGGGATAAATCCCGCACCACTTCCCTGCCGTCAAAGTGTTTTTTCAAATGGTCAAGTTCAAGATACACGTCGCTTACCTGCCTTCCATGTTATTAAATAAGCCATGCCTTCCACTGCCAGCACCACCAGGATGATGCTGGTGGCTATCAGGGAGGCCAAGGCGTAGTCTCCGGTATAAACCGCATCAAAAAGCTTGAACACTGCCAGCTTGCGGCCCGGATCTATGAGGAACAGGATGGCTCCGGCCGTAGTCATGCTGCTGGAAAAGTTATACACAAAACAGCTGAGAAAGGCCGGTCTGAGACCGGGCAGTATTACGGTCTTCAGCACCGACATCTGCCCCCCGCCCAGGTCCCGCACTGCTTTTTCCTGTGCTCTGGGCACCTGGGTCAGGGTGGCCGAACATATCTTTGTGGCCGTGGGAAGCTGCTTGAAAAGCATGTTGGAAATAACAATCAGGGCAGTGCCTGTCAGCTTTAAGGGCGGAGAATTAAAGGCCAGGATATAGCCGATTCCAAAGCAGGTTCCCGGCAGCATATAGGGCAGCGTGACCAGACAGTCAAAGAAATTCCGGCCCGGAATCTGTCTCCGCTCCATGTAATAGGCGAACAGCATGGCAAAGAGGGTTCCGGCCAGGGATACAATGAGAGCATATGCCACGCTGCGCCCCATGGTGTCCAGGTCAAAACGGACCATCTGTTCCAGATACCGGGTGGTAAAGGAATACACACCTCTGGTGCTTTTGAGGAAACCGGATATGAATATACATCCGTACTGCAGAGCCATCATAAAAAAGAACAGTATGCTTCCCAGGTTTGCCAGAATCCCGGCCGCCCCGCATTTTCCCAGTGAAAGGGCCAGGGGCTCCTGTCTCCCCCTGCTTCCCTCTGTCAGCATATCCGAACGTTTCATCAGTTTCCGGTAGAGGAAAAACGCAGCTATGGAGGGAAGCATCAGAACCATATTCATGGCGGAGGCCTTCTCCAGATTAGAGTATCCCACCAGCTGGAGATATATCTCTGACGCAATAGTGCTGAACCTTCCGCCGATGATGACCGGAGTCCCAAAATCCGCCAGGGAACGGACAAAGGAGAGGAGCAGGGCCACCCAGATTCCCGGCCGTATAAGAGGCAGTACAATGTCCCCCAAAATGGCCTTGGGGCTGGCTCCCAGATCCCTGGCTGCCCGTATGCTGTCTCCATCCAGTTTGGTCAGGATTCCCCCCAGGAACAAGGCATTTAAAGGCACAAAGGAAAGGCTCTGCATCAGGATAACTCCCCAGCAGTTATAGGGATCCCAGCTCATCCCCAGCAGCCGGTACGTAATCCATCCCCGGCGTCCATAGAGCTGTATATAGGCCAGGGAGGATACAAAGGGAGGGGAGACCATGGTAATCAGCAGAAGCGCCATGCAGAGCATCCTGGCAGCTCCCCGTCTTGTGGTAAGGAACAGGGCTGCCGCCGTGGAAAAGGCAGTGCACAGCAGGGATGCGCAGACACCCACGAACACACTGTTCCAGAGATTTCCCCTGTACTGGTTCCAGACAGCAGCATATGCGTCATAGCTTATGCCCTTTCCGTCCCACAGACTCCGTATCAGGATGCAGAGCATGGGCCAGAACACAAACAGGAAAACGCTGGCCAGCAGAACTGCCAGCAGCACTTTATCCGCCCCATATCCTGCAATGCCAAAAAGGACATCTTTCGATGCCCTTTTGCCATACATGTCTCCATGCATGTTTCCGTGTTTATTTGTATTCATATCTCTATGGATGCTGTCAAACCTATTCATCTGCTGCCTTATCTCCCATCAGCGCCTCAAAATGCTCCAGGATTTCCGTACGCTTTTCACCGAACAGGGACAGGTCCTCCTTCATCAGCATGCCGGTGTCATATCCCAGGTCCAGTCCTTCCAGGGACGGCTTGATGGTCTTTACGCTGTTCTTCTGGTCAATCTCTGCCAGCATCTGGAGATTCTCGTCACTGCTGAACAGCCACTCTATAAAGTACTTGGCCGCGTCTGTATTCTCTGCATTCTTAAATGCCGCCACTCCCTCGGGAACCCATGGAATACCATCCGCCGGGTAAACGATGGACACATCATACTCGTCTAACAGGGACTCGATGGTGCCGTCGATGTATGTGATTCCGATGGCATATTCATCGGTGGTCACCTTATTCTTAGGATCGGATCCGCGTTTTGCATAGTAAGCTATATTCTTATTCAGACCTTCAAAATAGGACCAGCCATCCTCTTCGCCCTTAGCCTGAAGCAGGGCATTGACCACAGCATAGTTGGTTCCTGATACAGCCGGGTTGGACATGATGATTTCGCCTTCATATTCTGCCTTTAACAAATCATCCCAGCTGGCAGGTGCCTCTATATTAAGCTCCTCCATGAGGCCGTCGTTGAGCAGAAAGCCTACGATGGTGATTCCCTTGGAATACCAGTAGCCCTCCGGGTCCTTAAAGTCCTCTGCCAGGTCCCCAGAAGCGTCAAAGGTAACCTGTTCTAACAGTCCGTCATCCTTCGCGCTCATGAATGCGTCAATGCCGCCTCCAAACCATAAATCGGCAGATGGTGTGCCGCCCTCCGCACGAAGCTTGGAGAGCACCTCTCCTGAGGACATGGACAGCAGCTCAACCTTAACACCGGTATCCTCTGTGAATTTGTCAAACAATGTTACATAATTCTCGCTGGTGGCCACTACCTTCATGGTGCCGGACAGAGCCGGTGCTTCTGCCTTAGATTCTGCATTGGTTTCTGCCTTAGTCTCCCCCTGGCTCCGGACTTCAGTTTCCTGGGCTGCGGTGGTTTCCCCGGTCTGGGATTCGGCAGGAGCCCCTGCAGTATTATTGCCTGTTCCATTGCTGCTGCCGCAGGCTGCCAGGGCCGGTACCATGGTAAGCGCCATTAACAGGGCAACTATTTTCTTTCTCATCTGTGGTCGTATCCTTTCTTAATCGTATTTTATATCACTATCCTGTCCTCCTCTGAAGGACAGCAATAACCATTGTTGAATTATAATGAGCACCGGCCCTTAAGTCAATATACAGACTGTCTGTATAGAAAAAAACAAACAGGCAGAAAATCAGATAGAAAAAATCTATTCGCTGCCGAGGCCGGCTGGACTGTATTAATTTGTAAAAAGGAATAGACGGTGCCAGGGCATTGTGATAGAATAAACAAGGTTATTTTCCCGGCATATGGCCGGGATTTTTGATGAATATGTGTAAATATATGCCAGATATATGATGGATATAATGGAGGGGTTTTGAAAATGGAACATAAAAGAAGCCAATGGGCCAGCAACATAGGTTTTATACTGGCCGCTGCGGGAAGTGCTGTGGGACTGGGAAATATATGGAAATTTCCGGGAAAGGTGGCTGCCGGAGGCGGCGGGGCGTTTTTAATCTGTTCTGTCCTGTTCATATAATTCCTCCATTATTTTTATT
>ERZ773217.1285-NODE-1285-length-20011-cov-4.912407_pt1 | contig 20011 bp, 17 predicted proteins | sample MGYA00580995_ERZ773217 | MGnify/ENA primary metagenome ERZ773217 (study PRJEB29015, sample SAMEA2737772) | human gut metagenome | biome: human gut; feature: human-associated habitat; material: faeces | place: China | collected 2012 ...
ATCATCATGGAACTTTGCAGATATTTCAAAGAACACAGACCACGCAGAACAATGGAATTCGTATGGTTTGGTGCAGAAGAGAAAGGTCTGCTTGGAAGTCAGAACTATATTAAAGAACATGAGTCAGAATTGCAGGCTCATCGTTTCAATATGAATGTAGACCTTGCGGGACAGCTTGTGGGCGGAACGGTTGTAGGAGTGACAGGTGATGCGTCAATCTGCAATATGATCACATATATGGCTCATGAGACAGGAATCGGCATGTCTACAAAGAATCAGATCTGGGGAAGCGATTCTAACACCTTTGCGTGGAAAGGTATTCCGGCTATGACATTAAACAGGGATGGATTTGGCATGCATACACGTCATGATACCATTGCACTGCTGTCGGACTGGTCGTTGGAGAGAAGCGCGATCTTACTGGGATATATCGCGGACAGACTGGGAAACATCGAAATTTTTCCGTTTGAACGGAAAGTGCCGGAAGAGTTTATCAGACAGCTGGATGAATATTTTGGCTAATGTTATTCCGGCAGTATGTATCATATTGGCAGAATCAATCCCACACTTGACAAATGAACGCCAGATTGATACCCTATCACAAGAGCGTTTTTTATGCTATAGAAGAAAAACAATGTGGATGCAAGGGTCAGTTACACGCATCTGCATTCTGAAAAGCAACAAGAGGAGATAAAAAATTAATGGATATTATTCAGGTAATCACACAGGAATTGAAGGTGGAGAAATGGCAGGTAGAAGCCGCAGTCAAATTAATTGACGAAGGCAACACCATCCCATTCATTTCCCGATACAGAAAAGAAGCAACAGGTTCCCTTAATGATGAGCAGCTTCGTGCACTCTTTGAGAGACTGACGTATCTGAGAAATCTGGAAGATAAGAAGAATCAGGTATTAAAGAGCATCGAAGACCAGGGCAAGCTGACTGAGGAACTGAAGAAACAGATTCTGGATGCCCAGACACTGGTTGTAGTAGAGGACTTATACAGACCATATCGCCCGAAACGCCGTACCCGTGCGACAATTGCCAAAGAGAAAGGGCTGGAACCACTGGCAGATATCATTCTTCTGCAGATGACAGACAAGCCGGTAGAAGAGGAAGCCAAGGCATACGTCTCCGAAGAAAAGGGTGTTAAGAATGTTGCAGAAGCATTGAATGGAGCTAAAGATATTATTGCAGAGCGTATTTCCGATGAAGCAGACTATCGTATCTACATCCGTAACCTGACAACAAAGAACGGAAGTATTTCTTCCACAGCAAAGAATGCGGAAACTCAGTCCGTATATGAGATGTATTATGAATTTGAGGAGCCGGTCAGGAAACTGGCAGGACACCGTATTCTTGCGTTAAACCGTGGTGAGAAAGAGAAATTTATCACTGTTAAAGTAAATGCACCGGAGGAAGACATCCTTCGTTATTTGAATAAGAGAGTGATCAAAAAAGACAACCCGAATACAACTCCGATTCTGAAAGCAGTTGTAGAAGACAGTTACAAACGTCTGATCGGACCGGCTATCGAGCGAGAAATCCGCAGTGACCTTACTGATAAGGCAGAAGACGGCGCGATCCATGTATTCGGCAAGAATCTGGAACAGCTTCTGATGCAGCCTCCAATCGCAGGCAAAGTCGTACTTGGATGGGACCCTGCGTTCCGTACAGGCTGTAAGCTGGCAGTTGTAGATGCAACAGGTAAAGTTCTGGATACAACAGTTGTTTATCCCACAGCTCCGACTACTGAGAAAAAGATCCGTGCTGCCAAGGATACAGTGGAAGGTATGATCGAAAAATACGGTGTATCCCTTATTTCAGTAGGAAACGGTACAGCATGTCGTGAATCCGAGCAGGTGATCGTAGATATGCTCAAAGAAATCCCGGAAAAAAAGGTGCAGTATGTTATCACAAATGAGGCAGGAGCATCTGTGTATTCTGCAAGCAAACTGGCTACAGAGGAATTCCCGAACTTTGATGTAGGACAGAGAAGTGCGGCTTCCATTGCAAGACGTGTACAGGATCCGCTTGCAGAACTGGTTAAGATCGATCCGAAATCTATCGGTGTGGGTCAGTATCAGCATGATATGAACCAGAAGAAACTGGATGAAGCATTAAGCGGCGTTGTAGAAGACAGCGTAAATAAAGTTGGTGTAGATTTAAATACAGCATCTGCATCTCTGCTTGAGTATATTTCCGGTATCAGCAAAGCAATTGCCAAAAATATCGTAGCTTACAGAGAAGAGAACGGTCAGTTTACAGACAGAAAAGAACTTCTCAAAGTAGCGAAATTAGGACCGAAGGCATTTGAACAGTGTGCAGGTTTCATGCGTATTTCAGGTGGAAAGAATCCTCTGGATGCAACAAGTGTACATCCTGAGAGCTATGAAGCAGCATCTGCACTTCTTTCAAAACTTGGATATAAGCCAAATGATGTTGTGGCAGGAAATCTCCTTGGACTTTCCCTGCAGGTAAAAGACTATAAGAAGATGGCAGCAGAACTGGGAATCGGTGAGATCACACTTCGTGATATTGTAAAGGAACTGGAGAAACCGGCAAGAGATCCTCGTGATGACATGCCGAAACCGATCCTTCGTTCAGACGTTCTTGAAATGAAAGATCTGAAAGAAGGAATGGTGCTGAAGGGAACTGTCCGTAATGTTATTGATTTCGGTGCATTTGTAGATATCGGTGTACATCAGGACGGTCTGGTGCACATTTCCGAGATGACAGAGAGATTTATCAAACATCCTCTGGAAGCGGTGAGTGTAGGGGATATCGTAGATGTAAGAGTAATCGGAGTTGATATGAAGAAAAAACGTATCAGCTTATCCATGAAAGGATTAAATAAATAACATCAATAAAACAGGGATTACCACTGCAGACCGGATATCTGCAGGAGTGATCCCTGTTTTTGGGGGTACTGCTGTCTGCAGTAACAGTTATTCTGTTTCCCGGTGTGATGTGAGGTGTTCTTCAAGGCTGCGTGCTGCAATGCTCTGTGGCCTTTTTACATTGCGGATCAGACAGATCTTTCGTTCAGGAAGAGGCTCTTCAATGGGAATCTGGACGATTTTCCCCTGAGCAATATGTTCAGCAGCAAGCTCTTCAGGGAAGAATCCGATTCCCAGGTTGTGCTGCACCATAGGGAAGATCTGGTCAGTAGTTGCCACTTCCATATCAGGTGAGAAGGGAAGGTTATGGCGCATAAAATACTGTGTATATAATTCTCTTGTACTGCTTCCGGGAGCAATCCCGATCAGAGGGATATCCTGCAGATCCTGAAGACAGTGTTTGTTGGAAGCTGTTTCCGCATATTCCTCTCCACCTATAAGGATCTCGCGGAAAGAATAGAGGGGAATTCTCTGAAGTGGTTTTTTCAGAGCGACAGGTGTGGTAACTACTGCAAAGTCTACCAGACCGTTTTCCAGTGCCTGAACTGCCTGTGGTGTGGAATGATTAGAAATCCTCAGCTTTACATGTGGATAACGGTGATGAAAGACTTCCAGTTCGTTCAGCAGGAATAAACGCAGTGCGATCTCACTGGCACCAATATTTACAAGTCCGCTTTCCAGACCTTTATCTTTGAGAAGTTCATTTTCTCCTGATACAAGCTGTTCTATTGCAATTGATACATGTTCAAAAAGTCTTTCTCCTTCAATGGTCAGCTGTACTCCGCGATTGGAACGGATAAAAAGTTTACATCCCAGCTCATTCTCCAGAATATTCATACACCGGGTAATGTTAGGCTGATTGTTTCCCATAACGTCGGCTGCTTTGGAAAAACTCTTATACTGGGCAACATAGTAAAAAATACGATAATAATCAAGAATCATGATACAGTCGGCTCCTTATGCTATATAAAAATAGAATATCTGATATAGAAAAATAACGTTTGTATATCAATGTGTGAATCAGTATAATACGACTGGGTCAAAAAATCAATATAAAAGTCCTGACAATAGGACGGAGACCAAAAGGAAAGGGAGATTACCGAATATGACAACAGCGAATAAGACAATTAAGATCAATGACGTGGAGGCAGCAAAGAAACTGGTCTGTGCGGCAGTCAGATGTCCATTTGATATTGACATTGTATCTAAAGGAAAAATTTTTATTGATGCCAAATCTATTCTCGGAGTATTAAGCCTTGGTGTGGAAGAACCTCTGGAACTTAAATATGATGGCTATGATGAGGATTTTGAATCAGTGATCGCAGGTCTGGCATGTTAAGATTAAAGAAAGGAATCCGCAGGTGCAGATGACATCTACAAATCTTCTATATATTTATGTGATTATCATTAATGTAGTCACATTTTTTATCTATGGATTGGATAAAAGCAGGGCAAAAGCCGGACAGTGGCGCATACCGGAAGCGCAGCTGATATTTCTGGCGGTGATCGGAGGGTCGGTGGGAGCTCTGGCCGGTATGAAGGTATTTCATCATAAAACAAGAAAGCCGAAATTTAAGACAGGAGTTCCGGCGATACTGATTATTCAACTAATTATTTATTTTCTGTTTTCGGGAAATGAGGGGATTATTCTGCGCTTATAGCAATCCTTATAAATAATGCATATTGATTTTAGCTCATCAGAGCGTGAAATCCTGTGTCAGTAAAGCGGATATATTGTCCGCTTTCTTTTTTTTGCCCGAACAAAATTGATTGTTACAGAGAATGAGGTATGTTATGCTACTCTTATATGAGAATTGCGGGATCTGCAAAGCAGCGGAGTAATTCGTAGATATCAAGTCAGGGGAAAGATGTCTTTTAACCCTGATATCATATGAAAAGATGTCTGTTAAGTGAAAGAAGGGCAAAAAATAATACATGACAGAAATATAAAAAATATAAGAGAGCAGGTGAAAAATATTGGAACAGGAAATTCAGGAGGCAAAAAGTTTATATTACAGCTATAAGCAGTATTTTTCAGACTATCTTCCGGCTTTGACGAAACTGGGGCTGAAAGTAGTAATGGCATTGCTGGTATTTGTGGGCGGGCGCAAAGTGATCCAGTGGTTTGTTTCTTTCATAAAGAAGTCCATGGAGCGTGCGTCTGTAGACAAAGGTGTGATCCAGTTTACAGGGTCGCTGTTGAGAATTGTACTTTACATTTTGCTGGTATTTAGCATTGCCACTCATTTTGGTGTAAAGGAATCCTCTATTGCAGCACTGCTTGGTACTGCCGGTGTAACGGTAGGTCTTGCATTGCAGGGCGGCCTTGCAAATATCGCAGGCGGGATCATGCTTCTGATCTTCAAACCATTTCAGGTGGGGGATTATATCATTATCGCACAGCAGAATGGGTGCGAAGGAACTGTATACAAAATAGAGATCTGTTATACAACTCTGATTTCCATAGATAACAAACACATTGTAATCCCAAATGGAACGCTGTCCGGCAGCATTATTACAAATGTAACTGCCAGAGATCTTCGTAAGCTGGAGATCAAAGTAGGAATTTCTTATGATTCAGACATTAAGAAAGCAAAAGCAATCCTGGAAGAAATCCTTCATAATGATGAAGATACGAAAGACGACCAGGGAATGGTGGTGTTTGTAGATGAGCTTGGAGAGAGCGCAGTGGTCATGGGCCTGCGTGTGTGGGTGGCTACGGAGAAATACTGGCCTGCCAGGTGGCGGCTTAATGAACTGATCAAAGAAGCATTTGATGCAAACGGAATTGAAATCCCGTACAATCAGTTACAGGTTCATGTGAAGAAACAGATATGATAACAACATAAGTCCTCTGAACCAACTATAAGGTTTAGAGGACTTATTGTTTGTACAGATTATAGCCAAATAATACCAAACAAGAATAAATAATCCTTGATTGATGGTGATTTATACCAATTTCACTGTCAGATATTGGTATAATACCACCAAAATAATATAAAATACGACAAAATAATTGACAATAGGACAACAGATTGCTATACTGGAGTCAAGTTAAACAACTAAGTGTTTTTATGAAGATGCAAAGGCGCATGTAAGTAAATGGATTGCTGCACGATTTTTATACATTGCAAAGACGCAAAAATATAAAAACACTTTTTTTGTACCCAAAATTAACTTCGTGATTGTAACTAAGTAACAATGTACAGAAAGAAAAGGAGAGAAAACTATGAAAATGTACAAAAAAGTTATGGCAGCAGCTCTTGCAGGAGTAATGACAGTTTCCATGTCCGCTACAGCATTTGCAGCAGATGATGACGGCTATATTCTCAAAGCCACAAATGAAGATTCCAAATCATCCGACAATGATCTGGTGATCGCAATCGAAGGAAGCGTAAGCTCCATGGACCCGGCAAACATTCCGGATACAAACGCAATCTCCGCTACACGTGGTGTATACGAGACACTGGTTTCTTTTGATGAGAACCAGAAATTGACAGGCAAACTTGCTGAATCATGGGAAGTTTCCGATGACTCTCTTACTTATACTTTCAAACTTCGTCAGGGTGTTAAATTCCAGGACGGAACAGACTTCAATGCAGCAGCAGTTAAAGCAAACTACGATCGTGTAGTTAACAAAGACAACAACCTTCGTCAGAGAAGAACATTTATCGTAACTAACGAAGACGGATCTGAAACACCTCGTGTAGACAGTATTGAAACACCGGATGATTACACACTGGTTATCAAACTGACACAGGCATGGGCACCATTTATCAACCGTCTGACACAGTTCTGTATCATCAGCCCAGCAGCTCTTGAAGAGTATGGCAATGATATCATGAACCATCCATGCGGAACCGGCCCATATGTATGTACAGAATGGGAAGAAGGCGACCACACAAGCTTCGAGCGCAATGATGATTACTGGGGAGACAAACCGGGCGTTGACACTGTAACAATCAAAGAAGTTCCGGAAGCAGGTGCACGTACAGCTATGCTTCAGACAGGTGAAGCAGATTTCATCTATCCTACACCATCTGACCAGATTGAAGCAATCAAAGGAACAGACGATGTAAACATCCTTACAACAGACTCCAACATCATGAGATATGTAACTCTGAACATGGATCTGGAACAGCTTTCTGATGTAAAAGTACGTCAGGCTATGAACTATGCAATCGACAAAGATGCATACATCCAGTTAATGTATTCCGGATACGGAAAACCGGCTACATCTGTAGTTCCATCTATCATCGGTGGATATGAAGAGCAGGAAGCTTACGCATATGATGTAGACAAAGCAAAAGAACTTATGAAAGAAGCCGGATACGAAGACGGATTCAAACTTACTCTGTGGGGCGATAACACAACACAGGAAATCAAAGGTATGACATTTATTTCCCAGCAGCTTGCTCAGATCGGTATCGAAGTTGACGTTCAGCCAATGGAGCCTGCAACTGTAAGTGACAAGATTTATGTTGACAAAGAAGATGCTGAGATCAATATGTGGTATGTAAACTGGTCTGCATCTGACTTCACAATGGATGGTTCTTTACGTTCCCTGCTTTACAGCACAATGTGCCCTCCGACAAGTGCAAACACAGCATACTTCAATGACGCTGATTTTGATAAAGATATGGACGAAGGTCTTGCAACAGCTAACGAGGAAGAGCAGGCTAAATACTATGGCGATGCTCAGAAGATCGCATGGGAAGCATGCCCATGGTTATTCCTTGGCAATGACCAGATCATCTATTCTACAAAATCTTATCTGTCTGGCGTATATGTATCTCCGGATGGAGCATTTAACTTCGCAAATGCAACTTTAGCACAGTAGTAATTTGTTTGAGAACAGGCTGCGAAGAACATAAATCTGGCTGCCTGATCTGAAATTGCAGCAATTCCATAAAAATACTGCCGATACAGCAGTATGAATACAGGACAAGGATGTTCAAACCGGAGAACTGCCATAAGATTCACTATGGCAGTTCTCCGACTATAAAGCATCAAATATAAACAACAGGTAAGAAAATGATAAGGAGGAAAAATATGGGACGTTATTTAGGTAAACGTTTGATAAGCACGATCCCGCTGCTTCTGGTTATCTCATTCGTAGTATTTATGTTTATCCATATGATTCCCGGTGACCCGGCAAGACTGGTAGCCGGTCAGGATGCAACAAAGGAAGATGTGGCAGTTGTACGTGAACAGCTGGGACTGGATGAGCCACTACTTGTACAGTATGGCAAATATATGAAAGGTCTTTTTACAGGAGATCTGGGAAGCTCTATCAAAAACGGTAAAACCGTAGTAGAGACAATCGCACCAAGACTGAAACCAACTATCATGCTGACATTCTCATCCATGATATGGGCTGCGATCATCGGTATTGCGATCGGTATCATCGCTGCCGTATTTCATGGCAGAATTCTTGATTATGTAGGTATGATCATAGCAATCGCAGGTATATCTGTTCCAAGTTTCTGGTTAGGTCTGGAATTAATCCAGCTTTTCTCAGTAAGCCTGGGATGGCTTCCAACCAGTGGACTGGAAACCTGGAAGAGCTATATTCTTCCATCACTTACAATGGGAGCAGGAATCATGGCCGTACTTGCCAGATTCTCCAGATCTTCCATGCTTGAGACCATGCGTGAGGACTATGTGCGTACCGCACGTGCCAAAGGTCTTTCTGAATCACTGGTTGTTATGCGCCATGCATTTAAGAACTCTCTGATCGAGATCGTAACAGTAGCCGGACTTCAGATCGGTGGTCTCCTTTCCGGATCTGTTATGGCAGAGACAGTATTCTCCATTCCCGGACTTGGACGTCTTCTGGTAGACTCCATCCAGATGAGAGATTACAAAGTTGTTCAGGCATTACTACTGTTCTTTGCTACAGAATATATCCTGATCAACCTGATCGTAGATGTTCTTTATGGCGTGATTAACCCAAGAGTACGTTATGAGTAGAGGAGGAGAGAAGATGGCAGATAAGAACACAACATCAAATATTAACCTTGCTGCTGCCGAAGAACTCCCTAAGGCACAGAGCAAGTTCAAAGAATTTGTCAAGAAATTCATGAAGAGAAAAACAGCAGTGATTTCTCTGGCATTTATAGTTTTTATTATCTTAATGGCGATCATCGGACCGTATGTAGTTCCGTATGATCCGCAGGCACCGGATTACACAGCTATGATGCAGGGGCCAAGCGCAGCCCACATCTGGGGAACCAATGAATACGGACAGGATGTTTTCTCCCGTCTGATGGTTGGTACCAGACTTTCTCTTACATGCGCGCTGACAGCGACGATCATTGGTACGGCTATCGGTGTTGTTCTCGGACTGATCGCAGGTTTCTACGGCGGAATTATCGATTCCCTGATTATGAGATGCTGTGATGTACTTTTCGCTTTCCCTGATATCCTGCTGGCTATCGCAGTTGTTGCCATCATCGGACAGGGTATGGTAAACGTTATGATCGCAGTTGCGGTATTTACAGTGCCGTCCTTCGCACGAATCATACGAAGCGCGACGATTTCCGTAAAGCAGGCTCCTTATGTAGAGGTTGCCCGTTCCCTGGGATGTTCAAACACAAGAATCCTGTTTGTACATATTTTCCCTGGTACGATCCAGTCTATGATCGTTAACTTTACCATGCGTGTAGGTACTGCAATCCTTGCTGCATCATCCTTAAGCTTCCTGGGATTCGGTGCAAATGTTACAGAGCCTGACTGGGGTTCCATGCTTTCCACAGGACGTAACTATCTGAATACAGCTCCTCACATGGTACTGTTCCCTGGTATTCTGATCTTCCTTACAGTTCTGGCATTCAACCTGCTGGGCGACGGTCTCAGAGATACCCTGGATCCAAAGATGAACTAGGAGGAAGAAACCATGGCAGAAAAATTATTAGAAGTAAAGAACCTCCGTACGGAGTTTAAAAGAGATAAAACATGGGTGACAGCAGTTAATAATGTAAGTTTCTCCATTCAGCCAGGTGAGATTCTTGGTCTGGTAGGAGAGTCCGGATGCGGTAAATCCGTAACCTCCCTTTCCATTATGAAACTTCTGGCACGTAACAGTAAGATTTCCAACGGTGAGATCCTGCTTAATGGCAAGGATCTTCTCAAAGAAGATAAAAAAGGCATGAGAAAGATCAGAGGACGTGAAGTTGCCATGATCTTCCAGGAGCCGATGAACTCTCTGAACCCATGTATGAGAATTGAGAAACAGCTGACAGAAGCAATCCTGCTCCATAACAATTTCTCAAAAGAAGAAGCGCACAACAGAGCATTCGAAGTACTGAAATCAGTAGGTATCCCTGAACCGGATATGACATTAAAGAGTTATCCGCACCAGCTTTCAGGCGGTATGTGCCAGCGTGTTATGATTGCTATGGCAATGTCCTGTGAGCCGGAGCTTCTCATCGCAGATGAGCCGACTACAGCCCTTGACGTTACCATTCAGGCACAGATCCTGGAGCTGATGGAGGACATCAGGGCAAAGAAGAATACAGGCATTCTGATGATTACACATGACCTTGGTGTTGTTGCTGAAATGTGTTCCAGAGTTGTTGTTATGTATGCCGGCCGAATCGTAGAAGAAGCACCTGTGCAGGAACTTTTTGCAGATCCGAAACATCCATATACACAGGGTCTGATCGGTTCTGTACCGAAACTTGGAAGTGGTGTGGAATCTCTTCCGTCCATTCCGGGAAGCGTACCGGATCTGTCCGTAATGCCGAAAGGATGTAAGTTTGCACCGAGATGTAAATATGCAATGGATATCTGTCATCAGCAGGAGCCGGAGCTTGCAGATATCAACGAAGCAGGCACCAGAAAATGCAGATGTCATCTGCTCAACAAAACCGGAAAGGAGGCGTAACCTGTGAGCGAGCCGTTATTATCAGTAAAGAATATGAAGAAAACATTCCAGGCAAACGGAGGAATGTTCAGCAAGAAGAAATTTGTTCATGCGGTAAATGACGTATCTTTTGATATTTATCCAGGCGAGACTTTTTCGCTGGTAGGCGAGTCCGGCTGTGGTAAATCCACGACAGGTAAACTGATTGATCATCTGATCACACCTGACTCCGGCGAAATCTGGTTTGAGGGAAAAGAAATCTCCAAACTTTCAGAGAAAGAAATGCGCCCGTTACGTTCAGATATCCAGATGGTTTTCCAGGATCCGTACGGTTCCTTGAATCCGAGAATGAAAGTTCAGGATCTCATCGGTGAGCCACTTCTGATTCACACAAATATGAGTGCAGGAGAGCGCCTTAAGAAAGTACATGAACTTCTCGGCACTGTAGGATTAAGTCCGTCTCATGGAGAGCGTTATCCACATGAATTCTCCGGTGGTCAGCGCCAGCGTATCGGAATTGCCAGAGCACTGACAGTGCAGCCAAAGCTGATCATTGCAGATGAACCGGTATCTGCCCTTGATGTTTCTATCCAGGCGCAGGTATTAAATCTTCTGCAGCAGTTACAGAAAGACTTTAATCTTACCTATCTGTTCATTTCCCATGACCTGAGTGTCGTTGAGATGATTTCAGACAGAATCGGTGTTATGTATCTGGGTACGATCGTAGAGACAGCTCCGAAGAAAGAACTATATGCAAACCCGAGACATCCATATACAAGAGCACTTCTTTCCGCAGTTCCGATCCCGGATCCGGAAGTGAAGAAAGAGCGTATTACATTAAAAGGTGATCTTCCAAGTCCGAGTAATCCGCCAAGCGGATGTCTGTTCCATACACGCTGCCCACATTGTACAGAAAAATGTAAGACACAGGTGCCGACACCTGTTGAAATTGCACCGGGTCATATTGTAAAATGTCATTATCCAAAACTTACAGAATAGGAATTCCGAAATAACAATATTACACCTGAAGATGAACAGTGAAGAAAACAGGATTCACTGAAAGATACAGGTTATCATGAATGGATGAGGAAAGAGGGGGCTATGTTTACTGAGGAAAGACAAAGCGCAATAGAGAAATGCCTTCGTGAAAACGGAAAAGTCAAGGTTAAGGAATTAAGTGAGATGTTTCAGGTCACAGAAGATTGTATTCGAAAAGATCTTAAGATTCTTGAAAATGTCGGTAAGTTAAAGAGAACCTATGGCGGCGCAATCCTTTCACAGGATTATCCGCTGAAGAGAGACGTAGTAGACAGACGCCAGTTTAACCTTGACAAAAAGAGAACAATTGCAGCCAAAGCATTTAAACTGATCAAGAATAACGAAACGATTTTCCTTGATATTTCTACCACAAATATTGAACTGGCAAAGCTTCTTGCTGCGTCAAATATGCGTGTGGTAGTGGTAAGTAATATGATAGATATCCTGCAGATCCTTGCCACAAATCCATCCATTACCGCAATCGGTACAGGGGGAACAATGTACCAGACAGTAAACGGATTTATGGGAGCTGCAACGATAGAAGTGATCAAACAGTATAGCTTTGACCGTGCATTTATAGGAAGCTGCGGTGTGGATATGACTGATTGTGCAATTACTACATTGGGGGTAGAGGACGGATTGACAAAGAAAGCAGCCGTGCACAGCAGCAGACATAAATATGTTGTTATGGAAAGGGATAAATTCTATTTCAATGATTCCTATAAATATGCATACTTTGATGATATCAGCGGAATTGTTACGGATGAATTTCCAGATGATACGATCGTGAGTACACTGGAGAGAGCCGGGGTGAAATTGTTCTGATGCAGGTAAGTCTTCGGGGGACTTATCTGATCTGGTTAAATCAGTCAGCAGAAAGGATGATCTGTCTGGCTTAAATGAAAAAAGATGGAGGCAAGTACGTGAAAGAATATATTTTGGAAGCCTGTGTAGATTCTGTAGAATCTGCTATGGCAGCGGTTGAAGGAGGCGCAGACAGACTGGAACTTTGCGGTAACCTGATCATCGGCGGAACCACTCCGGGACCGTGGCTTTTTGATGAAATAAGAAAGCGTTCGGATATCAGGATCCATGCCCTGATCCGTCCGCGTTTTGGAGATTTCTGCTATACAGATGCAGAATTTTCCATGATAAAGCATGCAGTGGAAGATTTCAGGAAAATGGGTGCTGAAGGTGTTGTATTTGGGGTGCTGAAACCGGATGGCACATTAAACATGGAACAGATGAAAGAACTGATGGAGGCGGCAGGGGATATGTCGGTGACCCTTCACAGAGCTTTTGATGTATGCGTGGATCCAATAGAAACAATGGAACAGGCAATCTCACTGGGAATCAATACGATCCTTACTTCAGGTCAGCGTAATGTATGTCTGCAGGGGGCAGATTTGCTGAAGGAACTGGTAGAGAAGAGTCAGGGACGTATCACGATCCAGGCAGGAAGCGGCGTGGGAGCAGAAGTGATCCGCCAGCTTTATCCGCTTACAGGAATCAGGGCTTATCATATGACCGGAAAGAGAGTCATTGACAGTGAGATGCAGTTTCGCAAGGATGGAGTCAATATGGGACTTCCGATGCTGAGCGAATATGAGATATGGCGTACGGATGTAGATAATATCCGTGCCGCAAAGAAAGTTCTGGAGGAATTATAATGGCAGAACCGAGAGTTTTTTTAAAAGAGAACAGGGGCCGAATTGAAGAGAACTACCTGGAGCAGGCAAAGAACCTGCCCCGGGTTTTTGCGCCTGTAGACGAGAAATTACAGAAATGTACAGAGGAAGTGGCGCTTGCATGTAAATATTTATATGCGTTTATGCCGTACAGTGATATTGGCAATTATCCGTTTGAAGTATTTCTGGACTATGCAGAGAATGGTGTGAATCTCTGGAAAGAGAATCCACAGGTTGCAGATCTTCCGGAAGAAATCTTCCTGAATTATGTGCTGTTTCACAGAGTAAATGAGGAAGAGATCGCACAGTGCAGAACTTATTTCCGCACAGAGATCGGAAGCAGAATACAGGGAATGAACTTCAGAGAAGCAGCGCTGGAAGTGAATTACTGGTGTGCCGAAGAAGCTACTTATCATTGTACAGATGACCGTACTTTATCTGCGATTTCTGTATACCGCAGAGGAAATGGCAGATGTGGTGAAGAGTCCGTATTCACTGTAAATGCACTGCGAAGTGTAGGCATACCTGCCCGCCAGGTATATGCACCGAAGTGGTCTCACTGCGATGACAATCACGCCTGGGTAGAAATCTGGTGTGACGGCAAATGGTATTTCCTCGGAGCCTGTGAGCCTGAAGAAATCCTGAATAAAGGATGGTTTACAAACGCTTCTTCCAGAGCAATGATGATCCATTCACGTGTGTTTGACACTAAGATACCGGAAGGCGAGGTGATCGGCACAGATGGTATGGTGACCATGCTGAATGAATTGAAGAGGTATGCAGTAACCAAAGAAATTATAGTAATAGTAAAGGATGCGCAGGGGTTACCCACAGAGAAAGCTGAGGTTTCCTTTGAGGTACTGAACTATTCAGAGTATGCACCGATCGCAGAGAAGAAAACAGACAGTAAGGGAACCGCCAGACTGACAACAGGACTTGGAAGTCTGCATATTTCCGCAAGAATGTGTTCTGACGGCGAGTGGTTCTATGCAGAAACAGTTATGAACACTGAGAAAGAAGATAACTGTGAACTTTGTCTGGTACCGCAGGATAAAAGAAATGACGGCGAATCAGAAAAGTGGACAGCAGCAGATATATTTGCTCCTCATGACGCACCTGTAAACACAGACATGCCGACTTTAGAACAGAAGGCGAAGGGAAATAAGCGTCTGGCAGCAGCCAATGCACACAGAGAGCAGAAAGTAAGAAACTGGTCAAATCCGGAATGTGAACGTTTTCTGGAAAAAAAGGTAAACAGGATAGAAGAAGCCATTGCTGCCTCATACAGAGAAGATCTCCTGAGGGTTCTCACAGAGAAAGACAGAACTGACTGTATCAGTGACGTTCTGGAGGAACACCTGGAGCTGGCAATTCCATATCATGGTATGATGAAAAAGGATACCTTTGTATCTTATGTGTTAAATCCAAGAGTAGATGATGAAGTTCTTCAGAAATACAGAAGAGAGATTAAGAAGCATTTTTCCAGAACTGAGAAACAGGAGCTGAGAGATGACCCTTCCAGAATCTGGAATCTGATCGAGAAGGCAATTGTTTCCAGACCGGAGAAAGAGCGTTCCAGTGTGATCACAACACCGGCAGGATGCATAAGGACCTGTACAGGAAGCTTCCTGTCAAAGAAAATCCTGTTTGTTGCAATAGCGAGAACCCTTGGAGTAGCGGCAAGACTGAATCCACATGATCGTTCTATGGAATATATGGAAAACGGAAGATTCGTTCCTGTGCTTGCAAGAACAGAGAAGAACTGTACTCTGATCCTGAAAGCAGGAGAGACTGTACAGTGGAAATATTTCCAGAACTGGAGTATTGCAAAACTGGAGAATGGAAGATATACATCACTGAAACTGGGAGCAGAGAATTTCGAAGATCAGGTCCTGAATCTGCCGTTGGAATCCGGAAACTACAGGATCCTTACTTCAAACAGACTTCCAAATGGAAATATGTTTGCAAATGAATATCATTTTGAAATTCAGCCCGGAGAGACAAAGGAGATCGAGCTGGTACTCAGGGAAGCAGATCTGGAGGATATGCTGGAGAATATTTCCATGCCGGAATTTATGCTGAAAACTGAGGATGGTACAGAGGTGAAAGCATCTGACCTTACAGCAGACGGAAAACATATCCTGATGTTTCTGGAAGAAGAAAAAGAGCCTACTGAGCATATCTTAAATGAAATGATGGAGCAGGAAGAGGCTTTCGCAGGATATGCAGAGCAGATTATTTTTGTAGTGAGAAGTAAAGAAGCACTGGAGACACCGACACTGTCCAAAGCACTTGCAAAGTTAAAAAATATTCAGATTTATTATGATGATTTCTCAGAGATTATCAATACTCTGGGAAGACGCATGTATGTAGATCCGGACAAACTTCCACTGATCATTGTGACGAACGGAAGTCTGAATGGGATTTATGCGACCAGCGGTTACAATGTAGGAACCGGGGATATGCTGCTTAGATTAATGTAACAGAGCGATAAATAAGATGCCCGGAGATGACACCTGTGAGCATCTTCTGATATTGCCGGATTACATTATTGTATAGATGTAAAGGATTGGATATTGAATTTGTATTTACATAAAGGAGATAAAAAATCATGTATCAGTTTAACAGAAAAGAATATGAAGAACGTATGAAATGGTATCAGGATGCCCGTTTCGGAATGTTTATCCACTGGGGATTATATTCTATTCCTGCAAGAGGAGAATGGGTACGCAGTACAGAGGAGATGCCTGAGGAAGAATACCTTCCGTTTATGAAAGAATTTGATGCCAGAGACTATAACCCGAAACAGTGGGCAAAAGAGGCAAAGGCAGCAGGTATGAAATATGTAGTTCTGACTGCAAAACACCATGATGGTTTCTGTTTATTTGACAGTAAATATACAGATTATAAAGTTACCAATACACCTGCAGGAAGAGACCTGATCAAAGAATATGTGGAAGCCCTTCGCGAAGAAGGTCTGAAAGTCGGTCTGTATTTCACCTTACTTGACTGGCATCATCCGGACTATCCTCATTACGGAGACCGCATCCATCCTATGAGAAACCATCCGGAATGCAGTAATGAAAACAGAGATTTTTCTCGTTATATAGAGTATATGTACAATCAGGTGGAAGAGGTCTGCACAAATTATGGAAAAATTGATATTATGTGGTTTGACTTTTCCTATGACGATATGCGGGGAGAGAAATGGGGAGCAACCAGACTGATAGATATGGTCCGCAGATTACAGCCGGGAATCATCATTGATAACCGTCTGGAAGTCAGTGGTGAGGGAAGAGGATCTCTGTATGAATGCGATCCGACACCGTATCATGGCGATTTTATAAGCCCGGAACAGATCATCCCGCCGGAAGGAATCTGCGACAAAGAAGGGAATCCGATGGTATGGGAAGCATGCTTCACTATGAACAATAACTGGGGCTACTGCGCAAATGACCACTATTACAAACCTGCTTCCATGCTGATCAAGAAGCTGGTAGAGTGTGTTTCCAAAGGTGGAAATATGATCTTGAATGTAGGACCTGATGCGAAAGGTAAATTCCCGAAAGAATCCTCTGCGATCCTGGCGGAAATCGGACGCTGGATGGATAAGAACCATGACAGTATCTATGGATGCGCTCCGGCAGCAGATATTCCGAAACCGGATTATGGACGTATTACCAGAAAAGGAAATAAGTATTATGTCCATATTTATGAGAATACATTAGGACCACTGCCGCTGATTGGATTTGACAAGAATAAGATTGTGAAAGTACGTGCCCTGGATGACGGACATGAAGTGCCGATCTCTACTTTATGGGTTCACAGCGATTATCCGGATATCGCATTTGTTGACCTTGGTCCGGATCCTGTACTGCCGGATTCCGTAGACTATGTGCTGGAAGTGGAGATGGCTGAATAAAGATATAGAATACAAAAAAGCTGCCGTATGGCAGCTTTTTTGTATTTCTTAACCGAACTGAGATGCAGGTGTCTGCCTGGTTCAGCATCGGTTTCTCTTGTTTACGAAATAATTCAGAATCCCACCGCCTACGATAATAACAAGTGCAACAGCAACAACACGTTTCGCTGCTTCCTGCGGCATCTGGCTTTTGGAACCGATGGAATCGGAATAGAAAGTCAGGGTATAATTGATCTCATGAGGGGTACCCATGGCGGTAGTGTCTGCGATTACCGGCATGCTCTCATCCATAATGGTAACCGGGATCTGGAATTCAGAATTCGTTCCTTCCTCATTGACAGGGAGATATTTTTTACCGTCAACGATCATGTAGTCATAATTAGAACTGCTCCACTGGATATCGGCAGTTACTTCGCCGTTTTTCACAGTGATCAAAGTCGGTGAAGTGACACTGGCTTTGCCGCTTCCGCCTTCCAGCTCTACCTGGATGGAATACTCCCCATCTTCTTTATCAAGAGTGAAAGCCTGTGTAGCAGGAACAGAAGTCCATACTGACAGACAGCAGATCAAAGCTGCCAGAACTGCAAAAATCTTTCTCATATTTCTTTCCTCACTTAAATTCGATAATTTTCATCATCCCACAATTGAAATTAATTGTCAATACTTCGTTGAAAAAGTTATCCTGTTTTAGTATAATAAAAGGTACTGTCCGCACGCAACATCATTGAGAACGTAGTGAACAGTGAGCACAATAAATGAATATCTGTGAATTGCTTTGCTGCGAAGCAGCTCCTGCAATTCTGATATCATAAAAATGTATATGCAAATCACAGGAGGATATGGTAATGAGAGGAATTTTATACGGAGTAGGAGTTGGCCCCGGAGATCCGGAACTTATGACATTAAAGGCAGTGCGCCTGATCAAAGAGAATGATATTATTGCAGTACCGGGCGCAGAGGTGCGTGAAACAGTTGCATATAAGATCGCAGTACAGGCAGTACCTGAGCTTGCAGACAAAGAACTCCTGCCAATCTATATGCCAATGACACACGATAAGGCAGAACTGGAACTGAACCATGAAAAAGGAGCCAAGGCGCTGGAAGCAGCACTTGATACAGGTAAGAATGTAGTATTTCTGACACTTGGAGATCCGACTATCTATTCAACATTTTCATATGTGCAGAAGAGAGTAGAAGAGGATGGATATGAGACAAGACTGGTAAGCGGTATCACTTCCTTCTGCGCAACAGCAGCACGCCTGAATATCCCGCTTACAGAGTGGAACCAGCCTCTTCATGTACAGCCTGCAGTTCACCGTCTTGACAGTGAACTGGATCAGCCGGGAACCTATGTGCTTATGAAATCCGGAAGAAAGATGAATCAGGTGAAGGAAATCCTTGAAAGAAGCGGCCGCGAAGTCCGTATGGTAGAGAATTGTGGTATGCCGGATGAACATATCTATAACAGCGTAGAGGAAATTCCGGATGATGCAGGATATTATTCCCTGATCATTGCTAAAGAGAAAGCCGAAGAGAAATGATAGAGACAAAAGATCTGACGAAAACTTTTGACAATTTTACAGCAGTGGATTCCCTGAACCTGAAAATTGAAAAAGGTGAGTTTTTTGGTCTTCTCGGACCAAACGGAGCAGGCAAGACAACGACCATCAGTCTGCTCTCGACCCTTCTTCTTCCGACAAAGGGAGAAATCCTCATAGACGGTCAGCAGCTTACGAGACAACGTCCTGATCTGAAAAGAAAGATCAGTGTGATCACCCAGGAATATTCCATGCGTCAGGATATGAATATGGATGAGATCATGGAATACCAGGGGCGTCTTTATTTCATGCCGCGAAAAGAAATCAAGGCAAGAACAGAGGAACTTCTGGAATTCTGCGATCTTATCAAATTCCGCAAGCGTACAGTCCGTAAGCTTTCAGGTGGAATGAAGCGTAAGCTGATGGTCTGTCGCGCACTTCTGACAGAACCGGAAATCCTGCTTCTGGATGAACCGACAGCCGGAATGGATGCTCTTTCCAGAAGACAGATGTGGAATCTTCTGCGAAAACTGAATGAGAAAAATCTGACCATTCTGCTGACCACGCATTACATGGAAGAAGCACAGAGTCTCTGCAATCGTGTGGCATTGATGGACCATGGCAAGCTGGAGGAAGTAAGTACTCCGGCGGCACTTATCGAGAGTCTTGGAGCCTATGCGGTAGATGAGATGACAGCAGATGGAACAAGGAATCACTATTTCCATACACGTCAGGATGCAATCCGGTATCTGGAAAATCTTACAGGGCAGGCTTCACTTCGCGAGACCTCACGGGAGGATGTTTTCGTAGAAAGAGCCGGAAAACACCTGATTTCCAAGTAACAGGCGGTTGTTCGCCACTTTTGCTGCGTGGTTTTACACCGGATACTCCTTGGGCTTTACTCAAGGAGATTCATATTTTCTGCATCGCATAGCGTGTTACCGGGCACAGAGTGAACAGTTACGAATAAATGAGAATATAAATGAACTTGGAGAAAAGAGTAATGGGAATTATAACAATATTATGGGAGAAGTGGGTAGAATTCCGCCGGGATTTCT
>ERZ773217.1313-NODE-1313-length-19739-cov-26.714895_pt1 | contig 19739 bp, 30 predicted proteins | sample MGYA00580995_ERZ773217 | MGnify/ENA primary metagenome ERZ773217 (study PRJEB29015, sample SAMEA2737772) | human gut metagenome | biome: human gut; feature: human-associated habitat; material: faeces | place: China | collected 2012 ...
AGAACAGATACCATTTTTACTGTAAAACCGTGGCCAATATTACTTGACCACTACAGAAGCATCAGACGGGTGGGGTAACGCCATCCGGCCAGTGAACTGTGCCGCATTCCGGGCAGTACATACCACCGGCACTGATACCGGCAAGAATGGTTGCAAACTCCCGCTCCGTACAGCGGGCTATTTCCGGATACCCTTCGTCATCGACACGAACAAACCAGAAGACCAGCTTTTTGTTTCCTGCATCCAGAAAGAACGGAATACCCAGGTCAGCGCAGCACTCAACGGCATCGTCAAAATTATCAAAGCGCAGAACTTCAGCGTCTTCTTCGTCAAAAAAATCATCCGGATGAAGTTTCACAACATAGCGGGGAAGTTTGCTTCTTTGTGGTGCGGGTTTGCGTTTACGGGGTTTAGCTGAACGGGCCATATAACTACCTGAAAGACAATGACATTATCTTTTTTTATAACGGTAATTCCAGGCCATGACAAGCCGCAGCCGCCAGGCTGCCTACTCGGGTAAACAAGCATCCGAACTTTCTAAGGAGCTGGCTTCTGTATCTCAAGGGAAACAAATTAAGAGTGTGGATGATGCACTGAACGCTTTTGATAAATTCCGTAATAATCTGAACAAGAAATATAGCATACAAGATCGCATGGCCATTTCTAAAGCCCTGGAAGCTATTAATCAGGTCCATATGGCGGAGAATTTTAAGCTGTTCAGTAAGGCATTTGGTTTTACCGGAAAAGTTATTGATCGTTATGATGTTGCTGTGGAGTTACAAAAGGCTGTAAAAACGGACAACTGGCGTCCATTTTTTGTAAAACTTGAATCACTGGCAGCAGGAAGAGCTGCTTCAGCAGTTACAGCATGGACGTTTTCCGTCATGCTGGGAACCCCTGTAGGTATTCTGGGTTTTGCAATTATTATGGCTGCTGTGAGTGCGCTTGTTAATGATAAGTTTATTGAGCAGGTCAATAAACTTATTGGTATCTGACACATAATGATGCCCTTTCATTTTCCTGAAAGGGCTTTGCAGAATATAAAAATTAAGTAAATGGCAACCACAGGAACTGATATAACGAAACAGAATAATTCAAATATAGCAGTTAAGCTTCCGCCAACTGGATTTGTAAAGAAGTCTTTTTGCCAGAATTCTTTCCCTGTAAACCTTATTACCATTTTCTGTATTATCCTCATTGAAAAAGGAAAAGTAATGGCACTGATAATGCATCCGATGAACGCATAAAACATTCTTGCATTTTCCTGGTTATCTTTCCATCCCAGATAAAAAACTGTAAGAATAATGAGGCTTGGTATCAGGCTCTTCAGTAAATACTTTACAGATATATCCAGTTTCATCTGGTTTCTCCTTTATTGTTATCGTGTACCGGTGCGTGACAACATAATCACAGCATGATAATAATAATCAATAACAATAAGCTGTGTCACGTTTACATCATGGAACGGAGGTGCTCCTGTGACCTTTGAGCAGAAAAAAGCACGGGCCATTGCCCTGATGGACAGCAAAAAGATGTGGCGGAGCAATTATGCCCCTCCTCTTCTGCGTATTCTCTGGCGGCTGGGTATCCGGCTTCCGCCATTACCCTTTATGCCGTTCTGGCAGGTCACGGTGCTGACGGGGGGCTTATGGGGCATTTCCTGGGGATGTGCAATGTGGTTTATCTACTGGGGGCCGTCAGGAATGGTAGCAGGTGAGGCCATTATTATAAGTATCACGAATGGTTTTTTGTACGGACTGCTTATGGCCTCTCTCCACTGGTGGCGCAGGAAAGTTAACCGGCTGCCACCATGGGATGATGTGTAAACCGTGCAGGCATGTTTTTACGGGTTGGTGCTTTCATTAACCTGCACACGAACCTCCATTCCTGCATCGTGACAGGCCTGCAGCCACTGCGCCACTTCCAGTGGATCGCCCTCCCGGCGTACCACTCTGCCTTCTTTATTCCATAACTGCAGACAGGTGCTGCCGTCGAGACGCACCACAAAATCCCCACGGCAGGCCTGATACGTCATGCCGTTCAGCTCCACCGCTAGATCAGTGGCAGAAGTGCCGTCTGCGGGCAGACCTGTTGCCGGGACCAGCGGCAGTACGACGACTTCTGCCGCACGCTGTTCTTCCCGGAGGCGGTCCTGTTCTGCCAGCAGCAGAGGCTGTGCCACGGCCCGGCCGGCGTCCGTCAGCTCCACTGCCAGCTGCAGGTTTAGAGCGCGCAGGGTACGCAGCCAGCCGGCATCCTCCAGACGACGGCAGGAGGCGCGCAGGTTTGGCCCGTAGACCGGGGCTTCCCCGCTTCGCTCCAGCACCCGTTCCAGGTCCCGCGTCAGCACGGGGCCCGGCCGTTTTTCATCAAGCGCAGCCAGCACAATCAGCACTCTCCGCTGCAGTGGCGACGGTCGGCGGCTCTGGGTCATTACCTGTCATCCTCCGGCCAGATGAGCTTTCTGAGGCGCTGAAAGTCGGCGTCAATGAGCTCCTGTCTCTTTATGGCATTCATTGAGGCATAGCCATTTATGGCCAGTTCATGCCAGAAGATCAGCACGGCTCCGGCTTTGGCTGACTCGCAGAGATAAATTGCGCCCTGGCTGTCCAGATTGCATTCCCGGATGCGTCGTTCCGCAAACCGGGTCAGTTGTTCATAGCTGAGTGAAAACACCCGTTCTTCATCCATCCTGCACACTCCATCTGATAATGTTCTGACAGGTAAAAATCATATTATATATGATTTATTGGTTATTGAATTCTTATAATATCAGATATGATTTACCATAAATGATAAAAATCATATCTGATATGATTTTGTGTATGTTGCTTAATTATCATATTTCATGCCCGTTCCCCGCCGCGCAGATCCGGTTTCCGGCAGTTCAGGATCTTCCTCTCCCCCCACATAACGCCACCTCCTGTCAGCACAATATGTAGTGCTGAATTCAGCTGCTGATGACACTATATGTTGTGTCATCTCCCTGACCTGTGATGCGCCGCGCAGGGGCGGAAAACAGCGATATGATTATTTTCTCAGCGTGGTACACTTCCGGAAAGTTGTGATATTCCGGAAAGTCGGATCTGACGGAAACGGCTCTCCGGTAATTTAACGGCGTGGTTATATGGATGCTTGTTATCATGGTGATGATGATAACGGCATGATGTTATCAGACGGCGTGACGGTAAGGGCAGTGATGATGGATGACGTTATCGCATGACCGTCCCTGCCCGGAAAAGAAAAAAGGAGTCACCCATGTTTTTTATTGAGAATGAAGGTCAGGCTGTCGCCAGAACGGATTACTGGCAGTCTGTACAGGCGCAGGCCGGATATGTCTACCTCAGCTGGAATGCCGGCGCAGCCAGGCTGCTTGTCCCGGATGCGGCAAAACATTTACTCAGGGAGATGCGGGGGGCTGAGTACGTCATCATCAGTAAGGGAACGCTGAATGGCCGCGATGCGCTGGAACTGGTATTTGAAGACGGCAGCGATGCGCCGTTTGTGATCCACATGCTGAGTGAGCAGTGCGATCGCCTGCTCCCCGAAAACAACCAGGGAGGGGGTTTTGTTGTCACCGTCCGGACGCATGGCGGTAACCAGCTCCGTTATCCGGGAAAGTACCGTGTTGTGGAAAACCTGCCCGACGTTTCCCCGTGGAGTGAACACTGATATGCAGCACCTGCCGGCACCGATCCACCATGCCCGGGATGCTGCTCAGCTTCCTGTTGCCATCGATTATCCGGCAGCGCTGGCACTCCGCCAGATGTCGATGGTTCATGATGAACTGCCAAAATACCTGCTGGCCCCTGAAGTGAGCGCCCTGCTCCATTACGTCCCGGATCTGCGCCGCAAGATGCTGCTGGCCACACTGTGGAACACCGGTGCGCGCATTAATGAAGCACTGGCGCTGACGCGGGGGGATTTTTCGCTTGCGCCCCCGTATCCGTTTGTGCAACTGGCCACTCTGAAGCAGCGGACAGAAAAAGCCGCCAGGACGGCAGGAAGAATGCCCGCCGGTCAGCAGACTCACCGGCTGGTTCCGCTCTCCGACTCCTGGTACGTCAGCCAGCTGCAGACGATGGTGGCAACACTGAAAATCCCCATGGAACGGCGTAATAAACGAACAGGCAGGACAGAGAAAGCGCGGATCTGGGAAGTGACTGACAGAACGGTCAGGACCTGGATTGGGGAGGCGGTTGCCGCCGCTGCCGCTGATGGTGTGACGTTCTCTGTCCCGGTCACGCCACATACGTTCCGCCATTCCTATGCGATGCACATGCTGTATGCCGGTATACCGCTGAAGGTCCTGCAGAGCCTGATGGGGCATAAGTCCATCAGCTCAACGGAGGTCTACACGAAGGTGTTTGCACTGGATGTGGCTGCACGGCACCGGGTGCAGTTTTTGATGCCTGAGTCCGATGCGGTCACAATGCTGAAAAACAGACACGCATAATTCACAAATCATAATTATGAATTATTCTGTAATAAAAGAGACCACTGCAATATGTGATCTCTTGTATGCAAGGGTGCTTAAACAGTATGAATTCACAAGTGTGATTTCATAAGTAATAACTTCTTGATTATTACGTTAGTGTTTTTAAGTATTGCTCAAGGGCTACTCTGACGATGGCACTTACATTTTTTGGATCTTTACCATTGCGTTTATTCCTCAATGCCAGATCTTCTATTGTGACAAGCATGCTTTCACCAAGAGAGATTGTCGTCCGACATTGTTTTTCTGGTTCGGTTTTTTCCGGCGCGCCGTATGGTTTATCCGCAAGGCGCTGAGCCAGAGCCTCTGCTTGTTCTACCGTAACTGCAGCTCTGTTTAATGCTTGCTGGCTGGGTTTTTTCACCATGGGCCAAATACCTCATTCATTAAATGTTCAATTTCTGCTTTGGCTGCTGTATTGTTCGTTTCTACTACACCGGTGCCGTTGCTCATGCAATCGCGATAGACTTTTCTGAAACAAATAACTGAATCCAGGACTTGAATTGTTGGGAATTCTTCAAGATATTCAAGGAATTCTTTTCTCTCATTTCCCCTCAAAACCGGATTGGTTGTTGCCATACTTTGTAAACAATAAACCTTAAGTTCCGGGTTAAGGTTACGCATTGCGTCTATCTGTTGTTCTAGTTCTGTAAGAGTATCCAGATCTGGTTGAGAACACTGTAGTGGCGCAATTATTTGATGTGCGACAACTCCACTCGTTATGAATTCCTTTGAGTTTCTTCCTGCGACATCCACTATTACATCATCGAACTTTTCATTCAGAGCCTGTAGTGTTTGTGTCAGATTATCAAATTTCTCAACAAGGGTTATTGCTGGTAACAGTCCTGCAGCTTCTCGTTCCGCATGATGTTTTGCGGCTGTTCGTTGTAGATCTCCGTTTAACAGGCAGACTTCCCTTCCTTTATTTGCGAGAGCAATAGCCAGGTTTGATGCAATGGTAGTTTTCCCTGAACCACCTTTGTTCCCACCAACTACAGTAATCATTGCAACCTCATAAATGTGATGTGTGAAGTATGATGATATTTTGACACGGTAACCTGAGGTGTCAATATGCGTTCACATTTATGAAGTATGAAATATGAAGTGAGTCATGTGATGTAATAAATAATACTTGTGTTTTGTGATTTCATAACTATGATGGTGCTCAAATTGAGTATTACCTTGCAACCAGAAACAGTGATTTACTCAGATTGAGTATTTAAGGGGCTATAGATGAACGTATACTGCGATGATGGTTCAACAACAATCAAGTTGGCATGGAATGACAATGGGAAAATCTGTAAGTCGTTGTCGCAAAACTCATTTCGTCATGGATGGAAGGTTGACGGGTTAGGGATTCGCCAGACATTTAACTATGAACTGGATGGTAAAAAATACACGTATGATGAAGTTAGTAACCAATCTATTCTTACGACTCATATTGAGTATCAATATACGGATGTTAACCTGTTAGCTGTGCATCACGCTTTACTGAATAGTGGATTAGCGCCTCAGCCTGTATCATTGACTGTGACTTTGCCTATCAGTGAGTTCTACACGAAAGAGTGTCAAAAAAATGAACTCAACATTCAGCGTAAAATTGAGAATTTAATGAGGCCGATTCGTCTTAATAAAGGCGATGTTTTCACCATTGAACACGTTGATGTGATGCCTGAATCATTGCCAGCTGTGTTTTCTCGTCTGGTCATGGATAAAGTTGGTCAGTTCGAAAAATCGCTGGTAGTTGATATTGGCGGCACTACGCTTGATGTTGGTGTTATCGTTGGTCAATTTGACTCTGTAAGTGCCATTCATGGTAATTCTGGCATTGGTGTGTCTTCAGTTACGAAAGCTGCAATGAGTGCATTGCGCATGGCATCCAGTGATACCAGTTTCCTCGTTGCAGATGAATTGATTAAACGTCGTAATGACCCGGACTTTGTTCGGCAGGTTATAAATGACGAAACAAAAACTGATCTGGTCCTTAATACCATTGAGGGGGCTATTGCCAGTCTGGGGGAGCAAGTAGTCAATGAGCTCGGTGATTTCCATCATGTGAATCGTGTTTATGTTGTCGGTGGTGGGGCCCCGTTGATCTATGATTCGATAAAAACGGCATGGCACCATCTTGGGCAAAAAGTAGTGATGATGGAGTCGCCACAGACAGCACTGGTTGAAGCTATCGCGGCTTTCAAAGAGGAGTAATATTGTGGACGATGAACGGAAAAGGAAAAAATACACACTTTATCTGCATCCGGAAAAAGCTGCAGACTTTCAAACTTTGGAAGCGATAGAGTCCGTTCCGCGTTCTGAGCGTGGTGAGCTGTTCCGGAATGCATTTATTTCTGGAATGGCGTTACACCAACTTGATCCTCGCCTGCCTGTATTGCTGACTGCCATTTTGAGCGAGGAGTTTTCAGCAGATCAGGTTGTAACCTTACTCAGTCAGACGACTGGATGGAAGCCTTCTCAGGCCGATATCAGAGCTGTGTTGACTGAACTCGGTGCTTCGCAATCTGCTGAAAAAATGCCTCCTTCTGCTACGGATTCGGTGCAGAAGGCAATGAATGATGTGCGTCTTAAAATGAAAAAATTATTCTGATATATCAGAATGAAGCAATGGGGATCTCAGTCCATTGTGTTGTATACGAAGGCGATAGCATTTCCTGTTTCATTTGCCATTCAGGGGCGGTTCCTCGCCCCGCAAACCACACTTTCCCTTTTCCCGACTGGTTCAGTTCATCGAGTGTTTTCATTAACTTTTCACTGTTTTTACGGGGCTGGATTTCATCAAATAATCCCGGCTGCGCTATACCCGATGGTGTGAAATCAGCCAGCATGACTCCTGCCTTCATATAGCGGTACCCTTCACGCCAGACATGGTTTAAGGCTCTGCATGCGGCGGCAATAATGTCCCGGCTGTCCTGTGTGGGCAATGAAAGCTTTTCCACAGCGGCATTGCTGTAACAGGGTTCTTTTACTGCAAAGGGGGATGTCCGTACAAATGTCGTCACCTGCCGGCAATACTGACGCTCCCCACGTAGTTTCTCTGCGGCCCGCTCTGCATACTGAACAACAGCCTGGTGCATGGCATCTTTGTCTGTGATTCGTTCACCAAAACTGCGACTACAGACAATCTGTTGTTTTGCCGGTGGTGCTTCTTCCAGGGATATGCAGGACTCGCCGTTGAGTTCGCGTACCGTACGCTCAAGAATGACGCTGAAGTTTTTCCGGACGTTACTTATCAACCGTCACGGCGGCGTACTGCCGCCGCTCCTGGCCTCCGCCATTCAGAAACTGACCGGAACCGGGGCGGAACTGGTACTGTCCGGCAGTCAGTGGCAGTCGCTGCCGGTACTTCCGGCAGACGGAACACAGGTGTTTTTCCCGTATGCCGGAGAATGGCTGACCGAAGACGAAATCAGGGCAGTTCTTGATGCAGTGCGCAATGCAGTACGAAGCATCTGTTACCAAGTGGCAGAAGATGCCCGCGTATCCGGGCGGCGCTGACCACCACCGGTCAGACGTTGCTGACCCGCCAGACGCGCCGCTTTCGTCTGGTTGTGAAGGAAAGCGATTACCCCTGCTGGCTTGATGAAGATGACGAAAATCTGCCCGTGGTGCTCGATGCCATTCTGAACCGTGGCGCTCGTTTTTCGTCGGTGGAAATGTATCTGGTCAGTGAGTGTGTGGAGCATATCCTGTCCAGTGGGCTGGCCTGCGATGTGCTGCGTATACCTGATGAACCGTCCCGTCGCTGGTTTGACCGGGATATTCTGCGGGAGGTGGTCCTGGAAGCCCGGACTGAAATCCGCAGCATGGCGGATGCACTGGCGAAAATCCGGAAATGATGACGCTGGCGGGGAAAATCTCCGCCTTTTCCAGCCGGTCCCCGGAAAGAGCAAAAGGATGTCGCCGCAGGCTCCGCTTTACCCGGCCATGCGGGGCATGGCCTTGTGGGTTTTCAGTTATGTGGCCTCAGCGTCGTGTGCGGGCTGTGCCGTGCCTCCATCGTAGCCGGGCTTCTGCGGGCGGGTTGCAAGGTAAGGTGAACCGCTGCGGTCACCCGGTCCCTCCTTCCCGTCTGCCGTGATTTTCCGGTCGTTCACCCGCTCAGATTTCGCGGTCTCACCCTCCAACTCCCGTCAGCCGTGCGCGTCAGGCTGCGGCTTCCCTTGCGCCCTTGCAACCCTGCAGGCCCGGCAAAGATGGAGGCACGGCACCGCCCGGTGTCGCGGAATATGTGAACAACGGAGGAAATCCCATGCAGTATGCGAAACCTGTCACTCTGAACGTTGAAGAGTGCGACCGTCTGTCTTTTCTGCCTTACCTGTTTGGCCTGGATTTTCTGTATGCCGAAGCGTCTGTATACGCGCTGGCGAAAAAAATGATGCCGGAATATGAAGGCGGATTCTGGCACTTCATCCGCCTGCCGGACGGTGGCGGTTACATGATGCCGGATGGCGACCGTTTTCATCTGGTCAACGGTGAAAACTGGTTTGACCGTACCGTGAGTGCTGATGCCGCAGGCATCATTTTGACTTCCCTTGTGATTAACCGCCAGTTGTGGCTGTACCACGACAGCGGGGATGCAGGGTTGACACACCTGTACAGGATGCGCGATGCGCAGTTGTGGAGCCACATCGAATTTCACCCCGAATGCAACGCGATTTACGCGGCACTTGACTGATTAACGGACGGGGCGGCAATGCCGCCCCTGTAAAGGAGACGAGAACATGTACTGTACTGTTAAAGAAATCATCCGCGATGTACTGGATACAGACGTGCCGGACAGTGAATGCGTTTTTGCCGTGGTGCTGACCCGTGGGGATGTGCGTCACATAGCCCAGGACTGGAACCTGTCAGACGATGAGCTGGAAACCGTCATGCAGCGACTGGACGATGCCTTTGAGCATGGTGCGGATGTCAGCGTTGTTCACGACGTTGTTCGTGAACTGATGGAAGAAAAGCGCGCCAGCCGTCATGTGACAGTCCCGGCGGTGATGCTGGAAAAAGTGATGGCGCTGGCAGGCAGTGAAATGAAGCGCCTGTATGCCGTCGGGAGTGAGAACGGGGGCGACGGTGACGCATTCGTCAGGGAGGAACGCGAAGCAATGGACGTTGTGTTACAGGCGCTGGACGGGGAGACGATGTCATGAATATCAGCACAGAAACCCGCGAAATTCTGCGTAATTACAGGGCCGTGATTAATGCGCGGCGTCGTGAAATGGGGCAGAAACCGCTCACCACCGCGCAGATTGTTGATGAAATCTGCGATTTTGTGGCGAATCAGCAGGCGGTTTTCCTGGGCGGTCACTACATCCTTCAGGGCAGCAGAAACAGGTGATACAGGGGCAGGCGGTGGAGGCCGCCTGTCAGCCCGCGCGAAAACCCCAGGCAGGCTGACGCCTGCCGGAAACGCGGGGTGCAGCGCCTGCGGCGCTGCCGGCCCGGCTTTCCGGTCAGAAGGTAGTGTATGGCTGTATGCAGGGAGCAGGAGTGATATTCCGTGACACTGTCACCGTTTCTGGCTGTCTTTTATTGCGCCCACTTCGGCTCCCGGCTGCCTGGCGGCATCCGGTCGTCAGGCCCGACTCCGACGGGCAGCTGCTGGCGCACCCGCCAGTCTCCGCCGAACCCGCTGGCGCGGTTTCGGGCTGCCGCTACGGTCCGATGCGTGAAAACCCGGCTTGCAGCGACCGTTCCGGTCGCGCCGCCCCTGTCGCGCCGTGACCTGCGCTCCCTGCACACCTGACGGTGTGTGAGGAAACTGCGCCTGATGGCGCAGCAGTCCTCCCTCCTGCCGCCACCCCTGCGGCCTGTTTCCCGCTGTGGACTTTCCGGGGGGCAGACGTAACCCCCTCCCGTTCCATCTGTCCAGGGTGAGATGCACCGGCCACAAAATTTTTAGCCATGAACCCGGCTAAAAATTTTGCGTCCGCCCCCGGACAGCTGTCCCGTGAGGCGGTAAACGGGCCCCCATCGGAAAGGTCCACAGCGGGAGAAACCCCGAAGAAGTGGACGGCAGAAGGAGCTTCGCTCCTGTGAAGATGCCTGAATATACCGTGCCGCTCTTTAACAACCTGACCATTTTTTAGCGAACAGAAACAACCCAGTGAAGGAGGTGAGAACGATGTAAATCACGCACAGCGTGAGGGAATGCCGGGAAGGAAAAGGAGGTTAGTGGGTGTGCCAGGGGGGCGGGAACACCCCTTTGCACGGATATCAACAACCTTTGTAAGGATATTGATTATGTCACTCAGACAAATCGTAACCCTTGCTGATGCGGTTGTCAAAGGACAACCCACACGCATTCCGCCAATGAAAGGCGACGAATGGCACGAGTTCTGTTGGTGGCTGGACCACCTCAGAGGCTACGCCATGTGATACCAGGGGGCGGAAACGCCCCATTTCACATCATAAGTTTTTACTTCAGGGGGTAACATGACATTTCAGACAACGATAACAGAAGTATGTTCATATATTGGTGATAACTGGATGATTGATCCACATCCCCCGCAGGAACTGCTGGAGGGATATTTTCACTTAATCAGTAAAGAGTATGAAAATCAGCATTTTTCAATGTATGGTTTTATCATGAATGAGACGTTATATATAAAAGGGTGCGTTTTTAATGAACTGAACGGGGACATGATTCATATTCCTCTTAATAAAGACTACAGGGAAATAGCCCGTTTAATAAAATGCAAAGTTATAAGCCAGAAAAAATATCTCTTTGCAGTTGTGCGTAACAGAACTTGAGTCCCCAATTATCAGTGTCGCAGGTAGTCGTGTCTCCTGCGGCATATCTCTCGTCAGGATATTAGAATGAAGAATATGAGTTATGCTGAACATGTCGCTCAAACAATTCTCGGACAGCTGGGGAGCCAGCGATTTGTTGTTATGACCGGCGCTAAAAATCTGGCTTATTTTGATGATAATGGTGAATGCGGTTTATGCTTTCAGTTACCGTCATATTTTGCGAAAAATAATATTAATATTGTCCGGATCAAATTAACGTTTGCCGATGATTACACGGTGACGTTTTACAGCAAACAGGGTTCCCGGATAGCGCAGATATCGGAGCACGAGGGGATTTATTGCGATCAGCTGCAGTGGCTTTTTACCCGGGATACCGGGCTGTATACACGACTGTAAATCTGTTCCCTTCTTTCTGCCCGTGGCAGGTGCGTACCGCACGGGCGTATAATTCCGGTGATAATAACTCATGGAGGGAAAGTGAGTAAGAAGAAAACCACCACAACGCCCACGCCGCATGATGCCGCGTTCCGGTCGTTCCTGGCGAATCCCGACGTCGCCAGAGATTTTCTGGAACTGCATCTTCCGGCGGAGTACCGGCAGTTGTGCGACCTGTCCACGCTGAAGCTGGAACCCGCCACCTTTGTAGAGCCGGACCTGCATCAGTACGCCAGCGATATCCTCTGGAGCGTGAAAACCACCGGGGGTGAAGACGGCTATGTTTATACGCTCATCGAGCACCAGAGCACAGAAAATCTGTACATGCCTTTTCGCATGTTACGCTACAGTGTGGCGGCGATGCAGAGACATCTGGAGCAGCACAAAACGTTGCCACTGGTGATTCCGGTGCTGTTCTATCACGGTGAGCGCAGCCCGTACCCGTACAGCATGAACTGGCTGGACTGTTTTGAGAATCCGGCACTTGCGGCTAAAATATACACAAAGCCGTTTCCGCTGGTTGATATCACTGTCGTTGATGACAATGAAATCATGAACCATCGCCGGATGGCCGCACTGACGCTGCTGATGAAGCATATCCGCCATCGTGACATGATGGAGCTGCTGGACAAACTCCCGCAGGTCATGGTGGAAATTTCAGACGAGCAGGTGCGTGTTCTGATTCATTACATCGTTAACGCAGGGGACTCTGTATCACCGGAATTTATGCGGGCGCTGGCTGAGCGTCTGCCGCAGCATGAGGATAAACTGATGACTATCGCAGAACGTCTTGAGCAAAAAGGTCGCCAGGAAGGCAGGATGGAAGGACGCATGGAAGGACGCATGGAAGGACGCATGGAAGGACGCATGGAAGGAGCGCTTGAAAAAGCCCTGGCTATTGCGTGCCAGCTTCAGAAAATGGGGATGACGCCGGAGCAGATTAAGCAGGCTACCGGACTTTCCGATGACGAACTGAAGAAAATCACTTACTGATGAGAACCACAAAGCCCGGCAAAATCCCGGGCTTTTTTGTCAGCAGGAGCAGAGCAAACAGCATGACGATTGCAGAACGTCTTATTCAAAAAGGCGCACTTGAAGTGGCGCGGGAAATAGCCTGCCGGCTTTGGAATATGGGCTGGCCGCCGGAACGGATTCAGGAGGTCACGGGACTTTCCGGTGAAGAACTGAAAAAGCTGTTTCCTGATGAGCAGTAGCCTGGCATTCAGCCAGGCTGTGAATCACGCTCACACATCCTCTGCCGTTTCCCCCAGTTCATTTTCCAGTCGCCTGATGATATCTGCCTTACGCATCCCCTGCATGTGAGGCAGCAGGTCACGGACTGAAAGTGCCTGGGTGGTCCTCCAGACGGTGACATCCACCTGTTCCGCATTTTCCCAGGCGTGCCATGTTCTCTGCGTCACGCCAAATTCTCTGGCCGCTTTTTCGCGTGACCAGAGCATGCTTTTTCGCCAGATTCGCAGTTCCCAGCCGGTCATAAAACACCTTTGAAAAAGTGAAAAAACTTCACTTTATTTTATCACCATAATCACCAAATCAGCGCGAAAAATAAGTGTGAAAAAGTGAAGAAATTTCACTTTTTTTAATTGCAGATGTCGTGCGGTTTTCTCTGTTTTCACCTGTGCGGGAGTGGTGTGCCAGTGACCACCACATGCCATTGTTGTGCCGTCGTTTTTCTTCAGTCGCGCCGGATGCGGCGCTCCCTGCACACCTGACGGTGTGTAATGCCACTGCGCCTGATGGCGCAGCTGTCTCTGCCTGTCTGCCGCCGCACTGCGGCCTGTTCTCCGCAGACGGACTTTCCGGGGGTACATACACGACCACATCCCGTTTCAGTCGTCCAGGGGAGAGATGTACCAGCCACAAAACTTTTTGCCGCAGGCGTCAAAAACTTTTGCGTCTGCCCCCGGACAACTGCCCCGTGACGTGGTGAGCGTCCCCCGTCGGAAAGGTCCACTGCGGGGAAATCCCCGAAGACCCGGACGGCAGAAGGAGCTTCGCTCCTCCGGGAAATGACCTGGCTGACCCGGCAGTCGTGACGATGAGGAGACAATGTGATGAATCAGACTTTACCCACTGCTGACCTGAATACTGCCGGCACGACAGATATTATTCCGTCTGTGGCCATCGACCGCATTATCGCGCAGCGTAACGAAGGTATTGCACTGTTCATGCAGGCGATGGAATGCCTGGCGACAGCACGCAGGATTCTGCTCGATGCTTCTGGTGACATTTTTCTCTACGGGTTTGAAGACTGCGTGACTGACTCCGTTCGATGCATGGATAAACCGGAAGAAGCAAAAAAGAATATCACCCGTCTTGCCGACCGTAAAATCTGGGACCGCCTGATGGCGGATACGGGGATGTACACCTTCATGAGTTCATGCCAGCGTGATGAGTGGAACAGCCAGCTGATGAGCGACACCTGTCCTGAAATCACCCTGGACAATGTACTGGCAACTTTTCGCCATCTGAATGCCAGCAAGATGCAGACATTTGAACAGGGACTGATTGATGTCTACCGGAAATTGTCATGGGATTACAGAACCAATAATCCCTGCCGTCTGGGCAAGAAAATCATTATTGAAAACCTGCTGTACCGCTGGAGTAACGGGCGTGTGACGCTGGACTGCAGCGGACGGGAGGCACTGGATGACCTGGTACGTCCGTTTTATCTGCTGGAGGGACGCAACGTTCCTGACTTCAGGAACAGCATCGGGGCGCAGTATGGTGAATATCTCGGGAACGGCGACAATATCGGTGAGTTGTTTGAAGGGGAATATTTTACGGTGCGTGGCTACCAGAAAGGGACCGTACATATTGTCTTTAAGTGTCCTGACCTTGTTGAAAAACTGAATGATATTATTGCACGTCATTATCCTGGTGCATTGCCGCCACGAGTCTGATCAAACAGAAAAGCCCTGGTATTTATGCCGGGGCTTTTTTTTCTGTAATCATCATAATCTCAGAACACGATGTGACATCGTCACATCAATTGTTGTTCATATCGATGCCATCTTTCCTGCCTGAATCTGTCTTTTTAGGTGCTGTTTTAGAGGAAGAACGGCGGGATGGTTTTTTCGATTCTGCTTCCCGAATAATGTCACGAAGTGCTTTCTCTCCTACTTCATACCCTGCATTTTTGAGCGTGTCACGAACATCTGTCAGTGTATAACCCTTTGTCCTTACCAGGACAATGATGTCATCACGAATGGCATCAAGAAAATCACGCAATGTTTTCCGTTGAGCGGTGAGGTCCGGCAATTCCGATAAAGCAGCTTTTGCCAGCTGGATGTCATCATCTGAGTAAAATTTTTTAGAAGCCATTGGCACTTTCTCTCCGTTTCATGTTGAAGCCTGATTTTATCACCAAAAACTGCCTCCTGGCAGGGCTGCGCCCTGCCTCTGCCGTCTGCATAAGACTATGATGCACAAAAATAACAGGCTATAATGGCCTGAAAAACGGGACAGGATGTGTAATCGTATAACCGCGCACGCACGGCTATACGATTACCACCTGGTCAGGGCTTTGCCCCGACACCCTGGTAAGGAGCAGACCATGAGTGAGAAGAAAAACCGAAATGGCAGTGAGAAACGGCAAAAGAATGTCCTCATTGCTGTTCGTTTTTCACCAGAAGAGGCTGAGATTGTTAAAGAAAAGGCAGAAAAAAACGGACTGACAGTTTCAACTCTGATAAGAAAAACTGTGCTGGGAAAACAGATAAATGCCCGCATTGATGAAGATTTTTTGAAAGAGTTGATGCGTCTTGGTCACCTGCAGAAGCATCTGTTTGTGGAAGGAAAACGCACGGGAGATAAAGAGTATGCAGAGGTCCTCGTTGCCATTACAGAACTTGCAAACACTCTGCGAAGAGACTTAATGGGACGCTGAGACAGTCGCTGATGAATGCTATCATTCCGCCCAAAAGACGTGACGGAAGGTCTTCCTTTGAAGACCTGATTGCGTACACGTCTGTGCGGGATGATGTGCAGGATGATGAACTCAAACCAGACCCGGAAATGAAAGGTGAGGTCCCGCACCGTAACCGCTTCAGACGGCTTGTTGACTATGCCACACGCCTGCGTAACGAAAAATTTGTATCCCTGATTGATGTAATGGAAGACGGCAGTCAGTGGGTGAATTTCTATGGTGTGACCTGCTTTCATAACTGTTTGTCTCTTGAATCTGCGGCTGAAGAAATGCAGAAAGCAGCAGACCTTGCTCATTTTTCCAAAGATGATACAGACCCTGTTTTTCACTACATTCTTTCCTGGCCTGCGCATGAAAGCCCGCGTCCTGAGCAGCTTTTTGACTGCGTACGTCACACACTGAAATCCCTTGAACTTTCAAAACATCAGTATGTAGCTGCCGTTCATACAGACACCGATAACCTGCATGTACATGTTGCAGTGAATCGTGTTCATCCTGAAACCGGCTATATCAATTGCCTTCCGTGGAGCAAGGAAAAACTCAGTCGTGCATGCCGTGAACTTGAACTTAAGCACGGATTTGCACCGGATAACGGGTGTTTTGTGCATGCACCGGGCAACCGTATTGTGCGTAAAACAGCGCTGGTACGTGAGCGCCGTAATGCCTGGCGACGCGGGAAAAAGCAGACCTTCAGGGAATATATTGCGCAGATGTCGATTGCCGGGCTGCGTGAAGAACCCGCCCAGGACTGGTTGTCTTTGCATAAACGGCTGGCCCGTGATGGTCTGTATATCACGATGCAGGAGGGAGAACTGGTGGTGAAGGATGGCTGGGACAGATCGCGGGAAGGTGTTGTGCTCAGTTCGTTCGGCCCGTCATGGACGGCTGAAAGACTGGGGCGGAAACTGGGAGAATATCAGCCTGTACCGACAGATATTTTCAGTCAGGTGGGGACACCCGGTCGTTATGATCCGGAAGCGATAAACGTTGATATCCGGCCGGAAAAAGTGGCAGAAACGGAGAGTCTGAAACAGTACGCCTGCCGTCATTTTGCCGAACGCTTACCGGAAATGGCGAGAAATGGTGAGCTGGAAAGTTGCCTGGATGTGCACAGAACTCTGGCAAAGGCTGGATTATGGATGGGGATCCAGCACGGGCATCTGGTACTGCATGATGGATTTGATAAACAACAGACACCAGTACGTGCAGACAGTGTGTGGCCGTTAATGACGCTGGATTACATGCAGGATCAGGAAGGCGGATGGCAGCCTGTACCGAAGGATATTTTTACCCAGGTCGTCCCCGGAGAACGATTCCGGGGGCACAGTACCGGTACCCGGGCTGTCAGTGATTACGAATGGTATCGTATGCGGATGGGGACAGGTCCACAGGGAGCAATAAAGCGCGAACTGTTTTCTGATAAGGAAAGTCTGTGGGGGTACACGACTGTTCAGTGTGAGTCGTTGATTGAAGATATGATCGCGGGCGGGAATTTCAGCTGGCAGGCGTGCCATGAGATGTTTGCGCGTAAAGGGCTTATGTTGCAGAAACAGCATCATGGTCTTGTGATTGTGGATGCGTTTAATCATGAGCTGACACCAGTGAAGGCCAGCAGTATCCACCCGGATTTGACATTATCCAGGGCTGAGCCGCAGGCAGGGCCATTTGAGATCGCAGGTGCAGATATATTTGAACGGGTGAAGCCTGAATGTCGCTACAATCCGGAACTTGCTGCCAGCGATGAAGTGGAGCCCGGCTTCCGGCGCGATCCTGTACTGCGTCGTGAACGCCGTGAAGCCCGTGCAGCTGCGCGGGAAGATTTGCGCGCGCGTTATCTTGCATGGAAGGAGCACTGGCGTAAACCCGACTTACGTTACGGAGAACGGTTACGGGAAATTCATGCTGCCTGCCGTCGGCGCAAGGCGTATATCCGCGTGCAGTTCCGGGATCCACAATTGCGTAAGCTGCATTACCATATTGCGGAAGTGCAGCGTATGCAGGCGCTGATCAGGCTGAAGGAGAGTGTGAAGGAAGAGCGGTTGTCACTGATTGCGGAGGGTAAGTGGTATCCTTTGTCCTACCGGCAGTGGGTGGAGCAACAGGCGGTACAGGGAGACAGAGCTGCAGTATCACAGTTACGTGGCTGGGATTATCGTGATCGTCGCAAAGACAAGCGACGAACAACGAATGCCGACCGCTGCGTGATTATCTGTGAACCGGGAGGAACTCCACTTTATGAAGACACTGGCGTTCTCGAAGCCCGTCTGCAGAAAGATGGCAGTGTGCGTTTTCGTGATCGGAGGAATGGCGAGTTAGTCTGTGTGGATTATGGGGACCGTGTGGTGTTCTACCATCATCAGGACAGAAATGAACTGGTGGATAAGCTGAATCTGATTGCTCCTGTATTGTTTGATCGTGAGCCTGGAATGGGTTTTGAACCGGAAGGCTCATATCAACAGTTTAATGATGTATTTGCGGAAATGGTGGCCTGGCATAATGCAGCTGGAATAACCGGAAATGGACACTTTGTAATCAGCCGCCCGGATGTGGATTTACATCGTCAGCGTAGTGAACAGTACTACCACGAATATATCAGGCAACAGAAAAGCATATCCGGGGGGAATGACACATCTTATACTCCAGTTCAGGATAATGAGTGGACGCCACCATCACCTGGAATGTAGGGATGAGGGGGGGATATTAATAATCTATTAACTTGTATTCGTTAAGATTTGTTTTGCTCTGACAGAGCTATGGTACTGAGATAAGTTTAACTGGACGGTCAGTGCTGTACCAGAAAAACAGTTATTACTGAGAACTATATGGATTGAGGAACAAGAGATGGGGGTAAATAAAATCGTTATGCTGGCTATTTTAGTCAGCTTTGTTGCGGGATGTGCGCCATTACATCCTTCAAATTGCCATAAAACTACGTAAGCGTCAACGGAGCACCGTATTGACGCTTATTTATTGGTGAGTACTACGTTCCATGGCAGGAGTTCATCAACTCGGTTGGAAGGCCATTCCGGCAGTACGCTCAGGATATGGCGCAGATACGCTTCCGGATCGATGCCGTTCAGACGGCAGGTGCCGATCAGCCCGTACAACAGTGCTCCACGCTCGCCGCCGTGATCGCTGCCAAAGAACATAAAGATGGTATGACCTTTATATACTCACTATAGCATTGGTGGGATATTCCAGAGGAGGTCATTATGCATTCGGAAAATATTGCAGCTTACATCGGGCTGGATGTACATAAAGAAACGTTGGCGGTTGCTATTGCTGCACCTGAACGGCTTGGCGAAGTTCGTTATTATGGTACGATTAACAACGAAGCCCAGGCTGTACGTCGATTATTTCAGAAATTGCAGGGACTTTACGGAAACATTCTTTCCTGCTATGAGGCTGGCCCCTGTGGTTTTGGGCTATATCATCAACTCACAGCGATGAATATAAAATGCCAGGTTATTGCCCCTTCCCGGATACCAAAATCACCGACAGACAGAATCAAAAATGATCATCGGGACGCAATTTCTCTTGCCAGGTTACTGCGGGCTGGTGAACTTACCCCTGTCTGGATCCCTGACCTGACTCATGAAGCTATGCGGGATCTAATCAGAGCCCGTGCAGCAGCTAAACGAGACAGCAGAGTTGCCCGACAGCGAATTCTGAGCATGCTATTGCGAACAGACAAACGTTATGCAGGGAAGCACTGGACCGGCAAACATCGAACCTGGTTAGCCAATCAATCATTTAGTCAGCCATCTCAACAGATTGCTTTTCAACACTATTGTCAGAGTCTGGAGCAGATTGAAGATCGCATACTTCAACTCGACCAGGAAATATCCCGCCTGTTACCTGAGTGGTCTCTGTGCAATCTGGTCTGCCAGTTACAGGCCCTTAAAGGTGTTGGTCAGCTAACCGCAATAACCCTGGTTGCTGAACTGGGTGATTTTTCACGATTTTCCAGTCCCAAACAACTCATGGCTTTTCTGGGACTGGTTCCAGGGGAATATTCCAGTGGAAACAGCATTCGTCCCAGGGGAATAACAAAAGTTGGAAACAGCGAACTGAGACGTCTGCTTTACGAAGCCGCCT
>ERZ773217.1325-NODE-1325-length-19562-cov-2.983083_pt1 | contig 19562 bp, 16 predicted proteins | sample MGYA00580995_ERZ773217 | MGnify/ENA primary metagenome ERZ773217 (study PRJEB29015, sample SAMEA2737772) | human gut metagenome | biome: human gut; feature: human-associated habitat; material: faeces | place: China | collected 2012 ...
CAGCAATCGCATGGATTTTTGCACCTCTCGGCTGGACAAAAGCCGGCGAAGGATGGAAGATGGCAGTTGCAGCTGTTACAGGTCTGATCGCAAAAGAGAATGTAGTAGCTACATTCGGTATGCTTTATGGATTCGCAGAAGTTGCAGAAGACGGTGCTGAGATCTGGGGTAACCTGGCAGCAGCCATGACACCGATCGCAGCTTACGGCTTCCTGGTATTCAACCTTCTTTGTGCTCCTTGCTTCGCAGCTATGGGTGCGATCAAGAGAGAGATGAACAATACAAAATGGTTTTTATTTGCAATCGGATATCAGTGTGGACTTGCATATCTTGTGTCTCTGTGTATCTATCAGATCGGTACACTGGTTACAGGCGGTGGTTTCGGTATCTGGACAGTGGTTGCATTCGCAATTATCATCGGATTTTTATATCTGCTGTTCAGACCTTATAAGGAAAGCAGCAGCCTTAATGTAAATGTAAAGGGTATGGCAAAAGCCAGATAAAACAGTAATAAGATCAGAGCCTGCGTCCCATCTGGTGGTGCGGGTTCTGATAAACAGTTAGTGGACTGCTGATTATCAGATTGCAGTATAGTGATTATATGTGTATGATAATGATATAAAGCAGGAGGTGTCATTTATGGGAACATTGATTGTAGGAGCAATTTTGATTTTAATTGTCGGACTGATCATAAGAGGAATCGTCAGAGACAAAAAAAGCGGCAAGTCATCATGTGGCGGAGACTGCAGCCACTGCAGAGGGTGCCATTGAGAATCAGGCATATTACTGAAACCTGATGCCAAACAGCAGCCATATGTCAGGAAACAGAAATTAACAAGCGGAAGGATGATGTGATTTTGGGAGCAGCAGCATTACAGAGACAGGAAAATTGTAAAGAGCCCAATTACCAGAGAACCCGAATGCAGAAAGATGTTGTAATCCAGGAATTAAAGAAGCGAGGATGCAGGATTACCAAACAGAGAAGAATGCTGTTGGAAGTCATTCTTGAAAATGAGTGTTCCTGCTGTAAAGAAATCTATTACAATGCATCCCGCCTGGATCCGGGCATCGGATCAGCTACGGTGTACCGTATGGTAAACCTTTTGGAAGAAATTGGTGCGATCAGCAGAAGAAATATGTATAAAATCGTGAGAAATCCGGATTGTAAAGATGAAAGTGTATGCACCATCGAGCTGGATGATAATACAGTCCAGAAATTATCAAAAGACAGTTTTAACAATGTAGTCCTGACAGGACTGAAGGCCTGTGGATACATTGACAAACAGGAAATCGAGCGGATGTTCGTAAATTCCTGTGATTTTAAACATTGAAAACAAGTAAAAATTTAAATAGAGAACGAACTGATGACCGCCGGGAAATACTGAAGAGTATAATTTCCGGTGGCTTTCTTATATTTCTTCAGTTTTTTACTCTCTTTTGGCAATACGGTTTCCGGTAACCTTCTTAACATATCTGAAATGAGAACATTTCTCAACAAGAAGAAAAAAGTAGAAATATGAGAATTTTGGCTGTATAATACATGAAATATAAATAAGCTGATGTCGCAATAATGCGTTTGCCCATCATATTTATCTGAAAACAGTTCATAACTGTTCAGCACCGAAAGGGTGCTGAATGGTTACAATAAATTAAAAATCACAACAGGAGGATACATCAATGATTAAATTTGACGGTAAAAAAACAGGAATCTTTGCAGCAGGAGTAGCTTTCGGTACAGCAGGTATCAAGATTCTTACAAGTAAAGATGCAAAGAAATTATACACAAACTGCACAGCAGCCGTTTTACGTGCAAAGGCATGTGTAATGAAAACAGCTTCCGCAATTCAGGAGAATGCTGAGGATATTTATGCAGAAGCACAGCAGATCAATGAAGACAGAGCAGCAGCTGAGGAAGTGGTAGAAGATACAGCTGAAGAAACAGCTGAAGAAACAGAAGAGACAACAGATTTCAAAGAAGAGACAACAGATTTCAAAGAAGAGACAGAAGAAACAGAAGAAGGCAGCGAGGAATAATGAAATTTGCTATTAAGCATGAAATAAAAGGACGAATCCGTATCCACCTTGCCCAGAAACACATGACCTACAGACAGGCAGATATTCTGCAGTATTATCTGGAAAAACAGGCAAATATCAGCAAGGCATCGGTTTATGTAAGAACTCAGGATGTCGCTGTTGTCTACACCGGCAGCAGAGATGGGCTGATTCGTTTACTGAGCAGATTTTCCTATGAAACTGCTCAGGTATCTGAATCAGCACTTGAGAATTCCGGACGTGAATTAAACGAAACCTATAAAGAAAAACTGATCAACTCTGTAGTAATGCGTACATTAAATAAAATGTTTCTGCCATACCCGGTACGTGTAGCGATCACTACAGTGAAATCAGTGAAATACATTTATCATGGTGTACGTACTTTGATGAAGGGAAAACTGGAGGTACCTGTTCTGGATGCAGCAGCAATCGGTGTATCTATGCTCCGCGGTGACTTCAATACTGCAGGTTCCACCATGTTCCTGCTTGGAATCGGTGAGATCCTTGAGGAATGGACACATAAGAAATCCGTCAATGACCTTGCAAGAAGCATGTCTATCAATGCAGAGAAAGTATGGTTTGTAAATGAAGACGGACAGGAGGTTCTTATATCTGCTTCTTCTGTTAAAGCAGGTGATCTGATACGCGTACATATGGGTAATGTGATTCCGTTTGACGGAGATGTTGCAGCAGGAGAAGCAATGGTCAACCAGACTTCTCTGACAGGTGAATCTGCGCCTGTACGTAAAGCAGAAGGCAGTTTTGTCTATGCAGGAACTGTTCTGGAAGAGGGCGAACTCACTGTTAAGGTTAAAGAAGCAGCAGGTTCCAGCCGCTATGAGAAGATCGTCAACATGATCGAGGATTCTGAGAAGTTGAAGTCCTCTGTGGAAAGTAATGCAGAACATCTTGCAGACAGACTTGTACCATACACTCTTGCAGGTACAGGGATAACTTATCTGCTTACCAGAAACATGACGAAAACCCTTGCGGTACTTATGGTAGATTTCTCCTGCGCACTGAAGCTTGCCATGCCTGTTTCCGTATTATCCGCTATACGTGAGGCAAGTACTCACAGTATTACTGTAAAGGGCGGTAAATATATGGAAGCAATGGCTGATGCCACGACTATTGTATTTGACAAGACGGGTACACTTACAAAAGCAAAGCCTGTAGTTTCAGATGTGGTATCTTTCAGTGAAGAGCTGAGTTCAGATGAGCTTCTGCGTATTGCAGCATGTATGGAGGAACATTTTCCTCATTCCATGGCAAGAGCAGTTGTCAATGCAGCCAAAGAGAAACATCTTGTTCATGAGGAAATGCATTCAAAAGTAGAATATATCGTAGCTCATGGTATTTCTACAACTATTGAAGGCAAAAAGGCAGTGATCGGAAGCTGGCATTTCGTAATGGAAGATGAAAAGTGTGTCATTCCGGAAGGAATGGAAGACAGATTTGAACACCTGCCATTAGAATGTTCTCACCTGTATCTTGCAATCGAAGGAAAACTTGCAGCAGTTATCTGTGTAGAGGATCCGCTTCGTGAAGAGGCTGCAGATGCAGTACGTGAATTAAAAGAAGCCGGCATTACAAAAGTCGTAATGATGACCGGTGACAGTGAACGTACAGCAGCAGCTATTGCGAAACGTGTAGGAGTAGATGAATATTACTCCGAAGTCCTGCCCGAAGATAAGGCATCTTTCGTGGAGAAAGAAAAAGAACTGGGTCATAAAGTTATTATGATCGGTGATGGGATCAATGATTCTCTGGCACTTTCTTCTGCAAGTGTGGGAATTGCTATCAGTGATGGCGCAGCTATTGCACGTGAGATCGCAGATGTTACAATTTCTGCAGATAATCTCCATGAGATTGTTACGTTAAAGAGACTGAGTACAGCGCTGATGAAGCGTATCCACAATAATTACAGAACTATTATCGGTATAAACGGCGGTCTGATCGCACTTGGAGTTACAGGTATTATTATGCCTACAACATCCGCACTGCTTCATAACATGTCAACACTGACTATCAGTTTAAGAAGTATGAGAAATCTTCTTCCAAAAGAAGAGGAAGCATAAAGATAACCATAAAAAACCATATCCGGGATTTCATGATAAAGCAACAGATGCTTAGTCTCTGAAAATCCGGGATATGGTTTTTATTATGTTTTTATTTATAGCAATCCTCTAAAATAATGCATCTTAATCCAGCCCATCAGAGTGTGAAATCCTGCGTCAGATATCTTTGCCGTGCGTCAGCACGCCTGCAGATATCTTCCTTGTCTTTCGCACGCTGCTGAACTGTCTTAAATGCATTATTTACGAGGATTGCTATAATTTTCATGCGTGCCTGCAATAGACTTCTTAATGGCAGAAAAACTCTCTGCGCTGATCGCATGCTCCATCTTACAGGCATCCTCGGCTGCAACCTTCGGGTCAACTCCGATAGAAGTCAGCCATCCGGTCAGAAAGGTATGTCTTTCATAAATCTTATCTGCAATTTCCTGCCCGGTTTCCGTCAGATTGATAAATCCGTTCTCATCAATCGTAATGTAATTACTGGCTTTCAAATTCTTCATTGCAACACTGACACTCGGTTTTGAAAAAGACAGTTCATGCGCAATGTCGATAGAGCGGACATTACCGTTTCTTTTTTTGATCATAAGGATCGCTTCGAGATAATCTTCTCCTGATTCATGTATCGCCATATTGATACCCTCCTTTTTTCTTTCCGATATTGCTGCTGTGAACTGCTGTACGCAAACAGTACAGACAGTTATGTTCTGTCAAAGAGTATCCTATTTCTTTTTATGATTTTGATACCTGCCAGATAATAATATCCTGTTTTTTAAAACATTAAAGCAACACGTTAAACTATAATAACATGGATTATAACATAACTTTTGATTTCCGTAAAGAAATCTCCTCAAAACTATTGACAGAAGAGAAAATAATGCTATAATAGAATCAAACAAATGAACAAGTGCTCATATGTTAATATAAAAGAGATGAGCGGAAAGGGAAAATATTATGAAGAAAACTTATAAAATCGATGTAGACTGTGCAAACTGTGCTAACAAAATGGAGGAAGCTGCCAAGAATACAACCGGTGTTAAAGATGCAACAGTTAACTTTATGATGCTGAAGATGATCGTTGAATTCGAAGACGGACAGGATCCAAAAGCAGTTATGAAAGACGTATTAAAGAACTGCAAGAAGGTAGAAGACGACTGTGAGATCTATCTTTAATTCTGCGTTATCCGGAGAATGGACTGTTGCATAAAACGTATCCCGGCACTGAGCTTTTCGCCGGAAAGTTTTTTGCAGCGGTCCTGCTTTTATAAGAAGAGAGAGGTATTGATATGAACAAGAAGCAGAAGAAAATGCTGATCAGAATTATCATAGCAGCAGTGCTGATCGTGGTCTTTTCCTTACTGCCGGCAGAGGGATACCTGAGATTTGTTCTTTTTATGATCCCATATCTGGTCATCGGCTATGATATCCTGAAGAAAGCATTTAAGGGTATTTTAAATAAACAGGTGTTTGACGAGAACTTTCTGATGGCTGTAGCCACAGTAGGTGCAATTCTCCTTGGCGATTATTCCGAGGGTGTTGCAGTTATGCTTTTCTACCAGATTGGAGAACTTTTCCAGAGCTATGCAGTGGGAAAGAGCAGACGAAACATCAGTGAACTGATGGATATCCGTCCTGATTATGCGAACATAGAGAAAGACGGAACACTGGAACAGGTTGATCCTGATGAAGTTGAGATCGGAACCATTATTGTTGTTCAGCCGGGTGAAAAAGTACCGATCGATGGAGTGATCACCGAGGGAACTTCTACATTAAATACAAGTGCACTGACAGGTGAGAGTCTTCCGCGTGATGCAAAAGCAGGCGATGAAGTGATCAGTGGCTGTATCAATATGACAGGTCTGCTGAAGATCCGTACAACTAAGGAATTCGGTGAATCTACAGTATCCAAGATCCTTGAACTGGTAGAGAACTCCAGCTCCAGAAAGTCAAAATCTGAAAACTTTATTTCCAAATTTGCGAAATACTATACACCTGCAGTATGTTACGGAGCCATTGCTCTTGCGCTTATCCCGCCGATCGTACTTCTTATTATGGGAAAACCTGCCATGTGGGGAGACTGGATCTACAGAGCCCTTACCTTCCTCGTAATCAGCTGTCCATGTGCGTTGGTCATCAGCATTCCGTTAAGTTTCTTCGCAGGAATCGGTGGAGCCAGCAATCAGGGTATTCTGGTCAAGGGTTCCAACTATCTGGAAACACTGGCTCAGACAAAATATGTTGTATTTGACAAAACAGGTACTATGACTCAGGGTGTCTTCGAAGTAAGTGGTATTCATCACAATGAAATGCCTGATGAGAAATTGTTAGAATATGCAGCACTTGCCGAGTGTTCTTCCTCCCATCCGATCAGCAAGAGCCTGCAGAAAGCATACGGAAAACCAATCGACAGAAATCGTGTTACTGATATTGAAGAAATCAGTGGTAATGGTGTGATTGCCAAAGTTGACGGCATATCTGTAGCTGCCGGTAATACCAAATTAATGAACAGACTTGGCATTGCTTATCAGGATTGCCATCATGTAGGAACTGTTGTGCATATGGCCATTGACGGCAAATATGCAGGACATATCCTGATATCCGATATCATTAAACCTCATGCAAAAGAGGCAATCGCTGAACTGAAGAAAGCCGGAATCAGCAAGACTGTTATGCTGACAGGCGATTCAAAACGTGTTGCAGATCAGGTTGCCGCTGATCTTGGAATACAGGAAGTATACAGCGAACTTCTCCCGGCGGACAAGGTATCTAAAGTAGAAGAACTTCTCTCAAAGAAAACAGAGAAAGAGAAACTCGCATTTGTAGGTGACGGTATCAATGATGCTCCTGTATTATCCAGAGCCGATATTGGTATTGCGATGGGAGCACTTGGTTCAGATGCAGCTATCGAAGCAGCAGATATCGTTCTGATGGATGATGATCCTCTGAAGATTTCCAAAGCGATCAAAATTGCACGTAAATGTATCCGTATTGTATATGAAAATATTTATTTTGCAATCGGCATTAAAATTCTCTGTCTGATTCTTGGAGCTTTAGGTATTGCAAACATGTGGGTGGCCATTTTTGCAGATGTAGGTGTTATGATCCTGGCAGTATTAAACGCGATCCGTACATTATTTGTAAAGAATTTATAAGAAACAGGCAAATCAGCAGAAACCTTTTGTGATAAGCTGGAAAGGTAACAGGTAAGAAAATGGAAGTATGCAAAGAAGAATTATGTGAGAGTAATGAAATACATGAAGATCTGCTTAAAATTGTAGATGAAACCCTGCCGGAAGAAACAGAGCTTTATGATCTGGCCGAATTATTCAAGGTTTTCGGAGACTCTACCAGAATACGCATTTTGTTTGTTTTGTTTGAGGCAGAGGTATGCGTCTGCGATCTCGCTAAAGCATTGAATATGACTCAGTCTGCGATTTCTCATCAGCTTCGTATTCTGAAACAGAATAAACTGGTAAAGAGCCGCAGAGAGGGAAAATCTATTTTCTATTCTCTGGCAGATGATCATGTCCGCACGATTATCAACCAGGGACGGGAACATATAGAAGAAGATTGAAAAAAGCATCAGTTATCTGAAAGATTATAAATTCAGATAACTGATGCTTTTAAAGTTATAGATGAACTCTTTTCAAAATCTCGTTAGTAAGTCCGCCGATCACTACTCCGGCAGCAACACCTGCCACCAGAAGTGCCGGTGCGTATACAAACACACTTGCATTTTGTACGATCAGCATGGCAATGATCAACTGACCGATATTATGGGAAACACCTCCTGCAACGCTGACACCGATCAGACTGAAGGAGGTTTTTTTCAGCATAAGTGTCATAACCGTCATACTAAGCGCAGCGCCTGCCAGACTGTACAGGATACTGAACAGATTTCCGAACATAAATCCAATCACCAGAATGCGGACAACAGAAACCAGAGCAGCCTCCCTAAATGAATATTTCTTCAAAATAAAAAGTACTCCCAGATTGGCAAGCCCAAGTTTAATCCCCGGAATCCCCGCAAAAACCGGAATCAGTGATTCCACATATCCCAGAATGATCGCCACAGCTGAAAAAAGCCCAAGGCAGGCTGTTTTTTGCTTCATAAATCTATTTTCTCCTCTCAAAAAAATCCAAAATGGAATTCTCAGAATTCTTCAGACATTTTAACATAGAAAAAATATTCCCGCAACCACAAGTTAGATGTAACTAATACCGATTGTTACTGAAAACATTTATTGAGAAAAAATGACGAATATCCCCGGTGAAAAAGTGTGGATTTTTTCAGACAGACATGTTACTATTTTATAAGTTAGTAGTGGCTAATTTGCATAATTACTGCTGACAGCATACCTATAGCAATCCTATATGAATATCTTTGGCAGAAGTCACTCCCTTTTGGTAAAAGTAAAATCTCTTTGGTTAATAAGTTGATTAACCCTCTGGTAAGAGTGATTCCGCAAAAAGAAAAATTTTAGAAGAGGAGAAAAACATGACAAACAAAAAACTTATGAAAAAAATAGCACCTGTTGTAATGAGTGCCGCAGTTGCTATGACCAGCATGCCATATGCAGTTCTGGCATCTGATTTTACAGACAGTGAGGTACTTACAGACAGTACAGATTTCTCTGTTTCCGAAGAGTTTGACGCCGAGGATGCGCAGGAAGAATTTACCACCGAAGATGTCCAGGATGCTTTTGCTGCAGAAGCACAGCAGGGCGAAGCCTATGTTCTTATGAACATCCCATATGATGATTTCTATAAGGCAGAACTGAAAAACAATGATGTAAAAGTGGATGCCTTTACATCTGCAACCCTTAATAAATCAAGAACTTCCGGAATGATGAACGGAAATTCCGCTTATCATGTAGACCCCAACGGAACCGATGTAACAGGTGTTACATTCCCTGTAAAAGTCAGTGATCTTTCCCTCCTGAAAGACCAGAAACAGGTAACAGATTCTGACTCTGTTACAATTACTGTGACAAACAGAGGACAGACAAGCAGCAATACCTATACAGGAAAAGATTCCCTGATTGAAAATGCCTCTTACTCTTATTACATTTTAAGTGAAACACCGTCTTATTACAAAGAACTTACTGTAAATGCAGATGGCAGCTATTCATTCTCAGCAATGAAAGGCGCTCAGACAAAGACAGTTGCAATTGATGCTACATTAAAAACAGAAACAAAATACGGTGATTATGAACTGGATCTGGACAAGGAAATTTTTTCATCACTGCTCGATACAACCACAGATAAGGTTTATGGTGTAACTGTAAATACTACAGACGGAACTAACTATGGCCTGCGTCATCTGGAGAATATCTGGCACGGAAGCAAGCTTGCCTGGGGAACCGGATATACAACAGAAGTTCACGGATGCCCTGTTTCTTCTGCACATTATAAATCAATCATGGGAAAAACCATTGACAGCGTTACTTATTACACAGATAAGGGAATGATCACCTTTGATGTTCCGGATGTAAAGGTACAGACAACTACAGGAATCAAGGCAACAGTAGCAGATATTATGAATACAGACACATCTGCAGCAGTTACCTTTGACCAGACACTGCCTGCTGATTTCAAGGCACAGTATGCCGTAGACGGAACTGCGGTTTCCTGCACAGACGGAAAACTTGCTGTTGGAACTCTTGCACTGGGAACACACAAGGTTGAAATTGCAGATGCCAGCGGAAACTACGCAGCTATTGTCACTGAATTTACAGTAAATACAGACAAAATGCCGGCTTCCTATGACAGTAACGAGACAAAGCTGGTTGCAGCAGAAGGCATTACTGCAGAAGAATTCTCTGCATACATTAAGAGCATCAGCAAAGTAAAAGTTGATGATACAGAATATGCCGCAACAGGAAAAGGAAGCAAAATCATTGTAAAAGAAGATGGAACTTTAGACCTCACAGATCTTCAGGTAACAGACACAACTGTATTTGAAATAACTGCTGTGGGATATAAGAATAATCTTACTTTTACTTACAAAGAAGTAGAAAATACATTTGAATTAAATACTTCTTCCAAGACTCTATATACAAAAGGCAGCACAAAAACCACTCTCAAAGTTACAACAAACCTTACCGATAAAATTACATGGGAATCTAGTAACACAAAAGTGGCTACAGTAAACAGCAACGGTGTTGTAACTGCTAAAGCAAAAGGAACAGCAGTGATCACAGCATCCTGCGGAGAATACAAAGTAACCTGCAAGATAACAGTTAAGAATCCATCACTGAAACTTACAAAAACTTCAGCGACTGTAAAAGCAGGAAAAACAACAAAAATTTCCGCAAAAGCAACCCCATCCGGAAAGATTACTTACAAATCCAGCAACACCAAGATTGCAACAGTAAGCTCCAAAGGCGTTGTAAAAGGAAAGAAAAAAGGTACTGCCAAAATCACAGTAACCTGCAACGGAGTTAAAAAGGTATTTACAGTAAAAGTAAAATAAATGATAACAGATCAATGATTCACACAATAAATGACCTCGGATTTTACTCCGGGGTCATCTTAATGAGAAAAAAACAACATTAGCAAAAGCCATTATATATAGATTTTTGGATACGAAAATGATATACTTCCAAAGTTAGTTGTGATTAAGTTTTGCTTCGCTCAAAAACAAATATCATGTCCGGCAAAAATAAAATGAAAGAGAGGAAACAACGTGAATAATCAAAATTTTTATCTGCGTCTGATTGCTCTTTTGCTGATCATCATGGCGGTATTTTTCTATAATGGAACAGTAAAGGATAAAGAACAGACTCAGGATATTGCAGACCTGACTGCAAAAGTAGAGAGTCTGGAGAATCAGCAGGACCAGATTCTTACAGCATTACAGGAAACTTATGAAGAACAGAAAACAGCAGCAGAAAGTAAAACTTCTTCTGATGCCTCTTCAGAAGCTGATAATAAATCCGAAAAGGATTCTACAGATAATAAGGAAAATACAGACCAGGCAGATTCTGAAGAAGCCGATGACTCTGACAATGTATATAAGAATGGCACCTTCGAAGGTTCAGGAACAGGATACGGTGGAACGATCACTGTTCAGGTAACTCTGGAAGACGATACCATTACAGCAGTCAGTGTAGTCAGTGCACCGGGTGAAGACAGTGCTTATCTGTCACAGGGTGAGAATGTCATAAACAGCATCATCAGCGAGCAGAGCACAGATGTTGACACCATTTCCGGAGCAACTTTCAGTTCTACCGGTATCTTAGAAGCAGTAAATGACGCATTATCAAAGGCGGAAAACGCATGAAAAAGAAACAACGAAAGGTACGGCTGATCCGTGCCGCCATACAGCTTATATTTTTTATAGCAGCGCCATCTCTTTTTTCTACTGCATTTGCAGGAGTAAAATCTATCTTTCTTGCAATCGGAGGACAGCAGAGCGTAACCTGGAACTCCTTTCTGGATATCACGGCATTGCTGTTGATCATTACCATTCTGTTCGGACGTCATTTTTGCGGTTATGCCTGTGCGTTTGGCTCGCTGGGAGATGCTCTGTATGAGCTTACCGCATTTATCCGTGCGAAATGCTTTGGAAAAAAGAAAAAACATGGATATCCGGAGGAATGGGTACACAGATTGCAGAAAGTAAAATATGTACTCCTTGCGTTCCTGCTTCTTTCCTGCATGACAGGATTCTATTCTAAATTACAGGGAATGAGTCCATGGGATGTATTCTCCATGCTTACAACAGGCAGACTGCCAAAATCTACATATATTGCAGGAACAGTTCTGCTGATCCTGATCATGGTCGGAATGTGTACACAGGAGCGTTTCTTCTGCCAGTTTCTCTGTCCCATGGGAGCAGTATTTGCAATCATGCCGATCATCCCGGGAGCACTTTTCAAACGTAATCGTCCAAACTGTGCGCAGAAGTGCACTCTCTGTAAGAAGAGATGTCCGGCACATCTGGATATTGACGGCGATACTGCACATTCAGGGGAATGCATCTGCTGTCACGCCTGCACTGCAGTCTGCCCAAGAAAAAATATTCACACAGGCACTGTTATTGATAAAAATTAGCAATTACTAACTTATTGAGAAAATTTGATTAGTAAGAACTAACTATATTGGTAGACATACTATCCGTACAATGATATAGTCTATAGAGTTAGATAACAACAACAATAAGAGGATAAGGAATCAGAAATATATGACAAACAGACGCTCTTTTGTGCTGGGACTTTTCATTACGGCATCTCTTTTATGCACATCCCGGACTGCATGGGGAAACTCTGAAATAAACACTTACACCAAAACAGACTTTGCTATGGACACTGTAGTATCAGAGACTCTTTACACAACAGGTGAGGATATCACAGCAGACGTAATCTCTGCATTAAAAGATGTGGAAGAGAACTGGATCTCCTGGACAAAAGAAAGTTCTCAGATATATCAGATCAATCAAAATGCCGGAAATACAACAACGGTATCTGATGAAACTGCCACCTGTTTAAAACAGGTACTGGATTTGTCGAAAGCTTCTGGCGGAGCCATGGATCCTACTATGGGAAGAGTGATCCGCCTGTGGGATATTGACGGAGAGGATCCGCACATTCCTTCAGATGATAAATTAAATTCCCTGCTTGAAAATGTAGGATATGACAAGGTGACTCTGGATGGAAATAAAGTTACCATGCCGGAAGGAGTAACCTTGGATCTGGGTGCGGCAGGTAAGGGAATCGGCTGCGATGCAGCAAAGAAGATTCTTGATGCAGATAAGAATGTATCAGGCATGATTCTGAATCTTGGCGGCAGCAGTGTTATGAGCTATGGAAGCAAACCCGACGGCTCTGCCTGGCAGGTAGCTGTCACTGATCCGCGGGATACAGAAGGTGATTACCTTGGAGTAGTTACTCTGAATGGTACTGAATTTTTATCTACTTCCGGAGATTACGAAAAATATTTTATAGAAGATGGTGTCCGATATCATCATATACTGGATCCTGCTACAGGATATCCTGCAAGAAGTGGTCTTACATCTGTGACGGTTGTGTGTGATGATGGTCTGAATGCGGACGGACTTTCCACTGCCTGCTTTGTACTGGGAAAAGAGAAAGCAGAGGAACTTTTAAAGAAATACAATGCAGACGGACTGTTCGTAGATGATTCTGATCATGTCTGGATGACGGAAGGCATGAAAGAAAGATTTCAATTACTGAAAGATACTTATTCCATCAGTGAATAGGCTTATCTTATATAAAGATCTCTGAACTGTCAAAACTTTCAGTTTTCCGGACAGTTTGGAAATATATTTATCGTTACTGTGAACAGTAACTATTTATCAAATCATATTCAGGAGGATTTAAAGGTATGCGCAAGGGAAATTTAATCAAAATGGCAGCTCCTGCAATTTTAAGTGCAGCAATGATGGTTTCAGGATTACCGGTTATGGCTGCGGATTTTACATCTGATACTGCTGTGGAGACTGAGGCACAGACAGATGAGTTTGATGCAGCAGATGACACCGCTGATGCTTTTGCAGGCGATGAGGAAACACCTTTTGTTGACGATCAGGCAGCAGCAGAAGATGAATTCGCTGCAACAGCAGAAACAGGCTACAAATATGTCTATGCAGGTCTGACATGGGCACAGTACTGGGCATCTGAGGGAGTTTATAATGCTGCAAACACAGCTTCCAATGGAACAAAAGACAGCCATGATGAACTTGACAAAGGCGGTTTCGACACAGTAACCAGAGCTACTGTAAACCATGGCCTGCACAGAGGAAGCTACCAGTGTGAAGCAATCATGTATGACAAAAACGGCGGTTCTTATGAGATTTCCTACTGGACCTCAGCTAATGATGCAGTTCTTACAGACGGAACAACTGTAAAGCTGAATCAGCCTGAAAGAGGACAGATTACAAAAGCTGATGGAAGTGTTGTAGAATTCGACCATTATAACGTAGTAGGCCTGAAATATGTACCTGTCGCAGTAAAAGCAGAAGATTATGAAGCCTTCAAATCCCAGTTCAAGGTTGTGGAAGACGGAAGCACAGTTGCCGGAGGATTTGGAGAAAATAATTTACAGTCCTATAGTGCAGTTGCTGATGTTACCGCTGAAACAAACGGCTTAAAAGAAGCTGTAAAAGGTTCTGATGGAACATTCACATTCAAAGCAAGAACAAACGGTACAGGTTCCGGACTTAAAGATCAGGCACTCCAGACAGCATCCAATGTTACCGCAACAGTAAAAGAAGCAAGCGGAAGCTACGGTGAATTCTTAAGAGTAGACATTACCGGTGACGGATATGGTGCTCTTGGTGCTAAAATGTATGCTGTAAAATGGGATTACTACGGAAATGGTAATAAAGTTCTGGCATCTTACGGAACAAAATTTGCAGCAGATAACTGGATGCACAAGGCAATGGGAATCCAGCTTGGTCTGACAGATTCCTACCGCTGCCAGCTTCCAAAAGGAACAGATGGAACCGGCAAATGGAAAATCACCGTATATGCAATGGGATATGCAGATACTGTATTTGAAGTTAATGCAACAGATGCAAACATCGTAAAACCGGAAGCAGGAGAAGCAGATACAACAGCATTAAAAGCAGCAGTAGAAAAAGCAGAAGCCTTAAAAGAAGCAGATTACACAGCAGATTCCTGGAAGGCAATGCAGTTAGAGCTTCAGGAAGCAAAAGATCTTCTTGCAAAAGAAAAACCAACTCAGGCAGAGGTTGATGAAGCTACAACTCATCTGAACGCAGCAGTAGAGGCTCTTGTTAAAGCAGATACTAAGGTAACAGTAACTCTCAACAAGAAAACAGCCACTGTTTACAAAGGAAAAACAACTACACTGAAGGCAACTGTAACAGGAGCAGATGCACCAAAAGTTACATTTACTTCCAGTAACCCGAAAGTTGCAGCCGTAAACAAAACAACCGGTAAGGTTACTGCAAAGGCAAAAGGTACCGCAGTCATCACAGCTAAATGCGGAGATGTAAAGGTAACCTGCAAAGTAACAGTTAAAAATCCAACTCTTACACTGAACAAAACATCTGCATCTGTAAAAGTCGGCAAAACAACTAAGATTACAGCAAAAGCAGCTCCATCAGGAAAAGTTACATACAAATCCGGCAACAAGAAAATTGCTACAGTATCATCCAAGGGTACAATTAAAGGTATCAAAAAAGGTACTGCCAAGGTTACAGTAACATGCAATGGTGTAACCAAAACAGTTAAAGTAACTGTAAAATAATCTGACCGGACTGAAGTCAGGCTGATATTTGCAGTCGGATTCGCAGACAAAAGAAAAGAAATCCTGTATCCCACAGAAAGGGCAGGATTTCTTTTCAGCTGTAAAACTTTATACAGTTATTACAGTAATCACTTGAATATGATTACCTGAAACAAACTATTGAAGAAGGAGGAATTTATGGACAAAAATAATGAGCAGAAAAATAATAAGACTCCGGAAACGAAACCAAAACAGGACAGTTTCCGTCCATGGTTAAAGCTTATTCCTGCGGCAGCAGTTTTTGCAGCAGTCTGTGTAACCTGTTATCAGGCAGATAAAAGCCCTGTGGAGACTACATCAGTTTCCGATAATAATGTTATGTCTACCGATGAGGTTAAAGAATTGATTTCACAAGGAACTGCAGGTAAGGATTTTGATTCAGAAGACTCTTCTGAAACCAATGGAACCTCAATTTCAAAAACATCAAAAAAGACAAAAAAAACAAGTAAGATTAAAACAGGAACAAAGAAAAATTCATCTACAGGTTCCTCTGCAAGTGGAGGTACAGCAGGGGGTGGTGCAGGAAGCACAGTCACACCGACTACAGAAGTTCCCGCCGGTGGATATGCAGACGGTACCTATACAGGCTCCGGGACCGGTTTCGGAGGAACGATCACTGTTCAGGTAACTGTCACTGACCATAAAATTACAGCTATCAATATTGTAGATGCATCAAATGAAACAGCCTCCTATTTTGCAAATGCACAGGGTGTAATCAGCAGAATTATTTCCAGCCAGTCTCCGAATGTAGATGCAGTTAGTGGTGCAACTTATTCTTCAAATGGAATTATTACTGCGGTTCAGAATGCATTGTCACAGGCAATTCCATCAGGAAATCAGGCAGTTGTTACGCCAACTCCCACTCCATCACCGAAACCTACTAAGAAACCTTCTCCAACAAAGGAGCCGGGAGAAGAGCAGATTTACAAAGACGGAACCTATACAGGAACCGGAAAAGGATACAGTGGAACAATTACGCTGACAGCTAAGATTAAAAAAGGTGTAATCAAGTCTCTGGAAGCAGAGCATACAGATACCCCTGTGTTCTTTAAGAAAGCATGGGATATCCTGGAAAATGAAATCATTCAGAATCAGTCTGTCGATGGCATTGATACTGTCAGCGGTGCAACTTACTCTTCAAAGGGTATCATAAACGCAATGAAAGATATTCTGAAACAGGCAGAAAAAGGCACCACAAAAGTGACACCAACTCCAACACCAGAAGTAACAGTTACGCCAACTCCTGAGGCAACCCCAACCCCGACACCGGAAGAAACTCCGACTCCGGAAGCTACTCCAACGCCAGAGGAAACACCAGCTCCCACACCAACACCGGAAGAGACTCCGGAGCCTACGCCGGAACCTACAGGACCATATATTGACGGAACTTATACAGGCTCAAGCTACGGATACAGTGGAAGAGTAAATGTAACCGTAACGATTCAGGGCGGTCAGATTGCTTCCATTGAACAGAGTAACAGTGATTCACCGGAGTACTTTGATTATGCATGGGAAACTATTTATCCTCAGATTATGGGAAATCAGTCGGCAGACGGAATTGATGCTGCAAGCGGTGCCACTTATTCCTCAGAGGGAATCCTTGGAGCAATTCAGAAAGCTCTTGTCCAGGCATTGGCATAAAATTATTGCAAGAGAAAAAATCATATGCTATAAGTTCTGTTAGCTTTTTTCTAACTTATAACATAAAAATGGAGGACAACAATATGATTAAAACAACTGTAAAAGTAGACGGTATGATGTGCGGAATGTGCGAATCTCACGTAAACGATGCAGTGAGAAAAGTCTTTCAGGTAGATAAAGTTACTTCTTCCCACAGCAAAGGGGAAACTGTGATCATTTCAGAGAAACCTGTAGACGAAGCAAAGCTAAAAACAGCCATCAGCGCAACAGGATATGAAGTAAAAGGTATCAGTTCACAACCTTATGAAAAAAAGAAAGGTTTGTTTTCATTTTTTCATAAATAATGAACATGTTCAGTAAATATCATTAAATCATAAACCTATTAAAAAACCAGGCAGAAACTTTGCAGATTATACTGCAGTTTTTGCCTGGCTTTCTCTGTGCCAACAAGTTGATTTCTCGACAAATCTCGAATAATGGCGTTAAAAAGTCTGAAAAATTCCAAAAAATCAGTTGCTTAATTTGTACAAAACATGGTAGACTATTTGTAGTTAAGAAGTGACAGAAATTTACAATTACTTAACCGAATCAGGTGAGACAAATGACTCTATCTGCCTGATTAATCAGGAGATGAAAGAATGAAAAGAAAAATAGAACTTGTCTGTTGGATTTTATTTACCTTATGTTCCGGTATTTGCTTCTTTATCAATTTTATGAGCAAACCTCCTGTAGACGATACACATAAATTTACCTTATATATGATCGGTGCTGCAACAGTATCTTTACTTTATCCGGGAACTATGTTTATCCTTGGACTGAGAAACAGTTATCTGTATGATAAATTAAACAAATTTGCTAAAGAAAAGGGCGAGACGGAAACTGTCAAATCTATACAGATTTCAAAACCATCCGTATCAGGATATACAGTCTCTGATATGAAAACCCTTGTCAGTGCTCTGATCTCTGATAAGAACCTTACAGAGGAAGAGAAAGAATTCTTATTAGAATACATTAAGAAGAAATGATGTGATGTTTTAAATGGAACTGTTAGTCTGTATGTCCATTTCAGGAAGTATTCCTGTTGTGATTTGTTTGCTTTTATATGTGATTCAGCGTGAAAATTATAATTACATTCTTGGAAGAAGATTACTACTGACAGGTGTGTTCTTTTATCTGGTACCTGTGCAGTTGGTTAAATATTTGCTTCCAAAAGATGCACTTCCAGAAACAATGTTAATTGGTAGAAAAGCTGATTCCTATCTGTCAGGTTCTCTGGCTTTCTGGAGTGAAAAGCAGGGTGAGTACATATGGATACCTCAATGGTTTAATCTATTTGCCAGAATCTGGTTAACAGGAATTATTATCTTTGCAATCTATGAGATTGTTAAATACTGGAGAGGTGCACATTCTATACGGAACTATATCTTTGAAAAGATTGAAAATCCAGAAGATAATCTCACCTATTATCTGATTCCAGATGAGATCTGTGGTCCATGTACCATTGGATTTTTCCGTCAGAAGATTGTGTTTCCAGAGAGTTTTCCTCTGCATCCTGATTTTATTATGGTATATAAGCATGAACATACACATTTGAAAAATCATGACAATTTAGTAAAACTTTTATGCCTTTTCGTTCTGTGTTTACATTGGATGAATCCGGTGGCATATCTTTTACTTTTCCTTTACATAGATACAGCAGAAATAGTCAGTGATAGTGCAGCCGTCGATGGCTGTACAAAAGAAAAACGTCATGACTATGCAAGTTTGCTGGTATTAGAAGCTTCAACTTCTGATATACGTCCAGCTGTGTGGAAAAATAACCTTTCCGGACATAAAAGCAATAAGGAAGGAAAGGATTTTAAAACATTAAAAAGGAGGATCAACTACATGATGAAGGAAAAGAAAAAAGGATTGTTACAGAGAGGGATTATGGTGGCTGTGTCTGCACTGACAATTGTTGCTGGAGCTGGAACGGTGTTGGCGTATGAGCCGATGCCATCGTCGGATAAGTCAGTTATTGATTTTGTGGCAGAAAATGAAGAGAATTCTGATATGCTTGATTTTAGTATGTCTTTTTTAATTTCAAATCTCAAGTTTACAGAAAATGACACTGTATTTTTTTACGAAGATGGGACTCAAATTTCTGAAAATAATACATTTTCTCCATATGCGCTTTGTACACACAGTATGGTTAATGGATACTTATCCAAACATAGTAAAAATAGTTCCGGTGGATGTACTGTAACAACTTATACATGTCAAAGATGCGAAAAGTGTGGATATTTAGCAAATGCCAAATATCATGCAACGACAACTTATGCAAAATGCCCTCATTAATATATCTCTCCAATATTATATAACATCTAAAAATAGCCAAAGGTCAAGTATTATTTTATATTAAATAGTACTTGACTTTTTGATTTTTCTGAAATATTTTCTTCATTTTGCAACCTCCATTTTTAACACTTTAATATGATTTGCCGAAACTCCAAACAATACCTGCACTGCTTCTAAAAC
>ERZ773217.1335-NODE-1335-length-19501-cov-7.380387_pt1 | contig 19501 bp, 19 predicted proteins | sample MGYA00580995_ERZ773217 | MGnify/ENA primary metagenome ERZ773217 (study PRJEB29015, sample SAMEA2737772) | human gut metagenome | biome: human gut; feature: human-associated habitat; material: faeces | place: China | collected 2012 ...
GCAATCAATAAACTTGATACGGACAACGCAAGGAAAAACTCTAAAAAAATATTGGCGGATATGCTGAATAAGGCGGTTGATACCGATTTGTTAGTAAAGAATGTGGCAAAACAGGATAAATACTGTGATTTCCAAAGAAGAGAAAAAGGAAAGACGGGCGCTGACAATTCGGGAAACAGAAAGTTTTTTAGAGCAGGCAAGAGATACCTTTTACTATAATCTTTTTGTACTGGCGTTGGAAACAGGATTGCGTGTGGGAGAATTGTGCGCGTTACAGTGGCAGGATATAAATTTTAGAAAAAGGGTTCTGTATGTAAGACATACTTTGTGCTATTTCAGTAAGGACGGAAAGTATGTGTTTGAAATGCACGATACAAAAACGAATAACGGAAGAAGAACCATTCCGCTGACAGAAAAGGCTGTCAACACATTAAAACGTCAGAAATTGCAGAAACAGGAGATAGTCTTAAAAGGAAAAGCTGCACCAAAGGAATATGAAAATCTTGTCTTTGTTACGAAAAATAATCAGCCGACACAACAGTTTTTAATCAATCAGTGTATGGATTTGATTATTCGTAAAGTGAACAAGGCGGGAATAGAATTGCAACCTTTTACGCCGCACACATTCAAACATACGTTTGCTATAAGGGCAATCGAAAGTGGAATGAACCCGAAAACCCTGCAAAGGATTTTAGGGCATGGCATGCTTCAAATGATAATGGATTTATACTGTCATGTGACAGAAGATACTCTGTTTGAAGAAATGGAGAAGTTTGAAAGACGGTGCAACTAAATAGAAAATGGTGTAGTAAGAGATAAAAATAGAAAGGCTTGAAAAAGCCCGTAAATACAGGAGGTTTTAGGGATATGGAACAATATAAACAGGAATTTATCGAATTTATGGTGGAGAGCGACGTGCTTAAATTTGGTGAGTTCACATTAAAAAGCGGGCGCAAGTCCCCGTTTTTCATGAATGCGGGCAGCTATGTAACTGGTACCCAGCTTAAAAAGCTGGGAGAGTACTACGCAAGGGCGATCCACCATAGCTTTGGTCTGGATTTTGACGTGCTTTTTGGACCGGCCTATAAGGGAATACCATTAAGTGTCGCCACGACCATGGCAATCAGTGATTTATACGGCAGGGATATCCGCTACTGCTCCAACCGCAAGGAGGTAAAGGATCATGGAGACGCCGGCATTCTCCTTGGAAGTCCTCTGAAAGATGGAGACAGAGTCGTGATAATCGAGGATGTAACCACCTCCGGCAAATCCATTGAAGAAACCCTCCCGGTTCTAAAGGCACAGGGGAACATAGAGATCAAGGGGCTGATGGTATCTTTAAACCGTATGGAGAGAGGCAAGGGATCAGGCAGCGCACTAGATGAAATCAGGGAGCTGTATGGCTTTCCAACTGCCGCCATCGTTTCCATGGCAGATGTGGTGGAGTACCTTCATAATAAGGAGATCAATGGTCAGGTGATAATCGGAGACGAGCTAAAGGCAGCCCTAGACGCTTATTACCAGCAGTATGGTGCGCAGGTATAGGCAGTCTGTGACAGTAAAAAACAAAATGAAGCTTAAGAAGGATGTGAAGCATATGGAACGAGTATATAAGACTATGCGCAATACGGGGGCAGGCTGTATTGCAGTGGGTATTATTATGGCAGTTACAGGACTGACAGTGGGAATTATTTCCATTGTCAACGGTTCTCTGCTGCTAAAGCGCAAATCGGAACTTGAGTTTTAATGAACGGGGCTGCTGATGATTAGAAATACGACAAAACGCCAGAAGCTGGGCTGGGTATTGTTTATCCTGTATCTGTGCCTGCTGGCCTATCTGATGTTTTTTTCGGAGAGCTTCGGGCGGACAGATACCAGCCGGGGCTATCGGTATAATCTGGTACCCTTCAATGAAATTACACGCTACTTCCGCTATTATGACGTAGTAGGAATCCTGCTGTTTCTGATCAATATTGTAGGGAACGTGACGGCGTTTGCTCCATTTGGTTTTTTTCTTCCCATTATCAGCAGACGCAGTAAGAAATGGTATAATACGGTAATGCTGGGGTTTGGGTTCAGTCTGACATTGGAAACCCTGCAGCTTATTTTTATGGTGGGAAGCTTTGATGTGGACGATATGATCCTTAATACCCTGGGAGCAGCCGTTGGCTTTGGGGCCTATCAGGCAGCGCAGTGGGGGAGGATAAAATTAAAACAGAGGAGTCGTGGACAGTGAAGCAGATTGGTAAAAAGGTATCTTATGTGAAAAATCCTTTGGCAAAGAACAGCTATTTCAGCCTGGGCTTGGGCTTGGTGAGCCTGATACTGGCCGCAGCTGCCATGTATCTTTCTGTTTCCACAGCCGGCAATGGAGCGCTGAATACAGGGGCCTATGGGCTGTCCAGTATTCTCATGGCCTTTATGGGAGTATGGTTTGGAATTTTGTCCTTCCAGGAAAAGGAGCGCAATTACATACTGGCTAAAATTGGAGTTGGGATGAGTCTGGTACTGGTTATATTTTGGGGTGTTATTATCGTAACCGGATTTATAAGGTAGATGGGAGACGCCGTGATGGATTACACAATATTATTGAAGGAAGAAAATGACGCCATAAAAGAGCGCTATGAGCTGTCCATGGGGAGAATCAAAGGTCTGGAAACAGAGGAGATGAAGCTGCCCTATGGCGGCTATTTTAAGAGGACTGCCGCATTTATCCGGCAGATTGATGGGATGGTGGAAAGAAGGAAAGACAAAAGGGGATGGGATTCTCTGTCTTTGGATGAGCTTCAAAGGGAAAACAATGCCCTTTATCAGGATATTTTACCGGATCATTATGATAGAAGCTGGGCGAACCCGGACTATGCTGTGGCAGCCCTGGGAGACGGATTTGGCCCCCTTTTGTCATTTCTCTATACGGAGATTCGGGCGGATATTGTGTATGCCTTTGAGATGAGGCTGACACAAATTACCATTCTTAACGAGGTGTTTCTGGAGATCTATAACCTGTTTGCTGCTGCCTGGCAAGAGGGCAGGGAGACTCCGGATCAGCAGGCTGTTAAGGATGCTCTTTACTGGTTCGTCAGCGATTATACAGATCTGACCGTGACATGGAGAGTAAGAGAGGGGTTAGATCCGAAGCTTTCCTTTGGAACGGATATTATTATGAACAGCGACTTGACCGATCTGCGCTATCTGTATCAATATGGCGAGTATATTTCCGAAGCTGAGCTTAAGATAGCTTCCTTTATGAATCGTCTGCCCCAGGAGGTTATCCAAAGGATGGCGGACACCTACACCGAAGGCTATCGCAGGGGCTTTGAGGTTATGGGAAGAGATTTAACGAAGAAAAAAACGGTGGTGGTGGAATATCAGCTGGGTTTTGAGCGGATGATACGAAAGGCAGTGGAGAATTTCCGGGCCATGGGGCTGGAGGTTATCGTTTACCGGGCGGCGGTGGAAACTGTAAACCGCAGAGCCAATGGCCGCAGAGGCTATTGCGGTACTCCGGCCAACCGTCAATATGACTATGACCACCGCTATGACAGTGCCCTTTACATGGGAAATGGATTCAAGGAGCGTAAGCTAGCTGTGCTGAAGGCTGCCTATGAAGCATACAGGAAGGAGGCTGCCTGGTGCGCAGGGCCTGCCTTGGTGGAAACCTTTGGGGAAGATGGATTTACGCCTGTAAATAAGAAAACGGCGTTGGGGCTGAACGCACATCAGGAAGAGCTGACTGCAGCTTATGCCAATGAGTCCAGGCAGATTATAAATCAGTACATGCCCCAGGATGAAACCAGCTTTACGATCATAGCCTTTCCAACACCGGAGATCGGCTCTGATTTTGAGGAGATTTTCAGAGAAACGATCCGCATTAATACGCTGGATTATGAGAAATACCAGCGGATTCAGCAGCGCATCATAGATGCTCTGGACGAAGCCCAGTATGTAATCATTACAGGAAAGGATAAAAATGAGACCTCCATGAAGGTTATGCTCCATCCATTAAAGGATAGAACAAAGGAAACGAACTTTGAAAATTGCGTCTCCGATGTAAATATTCCTCTGGGGGAGGTATTTACATCACCCTTGCTTACAGGAACAGAGGGGCTTCTCCATGTGAGCAGCGTGTATATAGGGGATTACCAATTTAAAAATCTACGTATGTGGTTTGAAAACGGGAGAGTGACAGAGTATTCCTGCAGCAATTTTGAATGTGAGGATGGAGCTGAAAGCCATAAAAGGACAGGCAATGGAGGGGACTCAAGGAGTAAGAAAGGGGAAGGAACAGGAGCTGGAATAGAGTCTGGATCGGATGGCTCAGAGGGGCGTAACCAGGGCAGGGCTCTGATCAAGCAGGTGATTATGCAGGGCCACCGCTGGCTTCCCCTTGGAGAATTTGCCATTGGCACCAATACGACGGCCTATGCCATGGCCCGCAGGTTTCATATTGAGAACAAGCTTCCTATCCTGATTGCGGAGAAAATGGGTCCTCACTTTGCGGTTGGCGATACCTGCTACAGCTTTTCTGAGGATTCTCCTATGTATAATCCTGACGGCAAGGAGATGATCGCAAGGGACAACGAGATTTCCCGTTTGCGCAAGGCGGATATGTCCAGGGCTTATTTCAGCTGCCATACGGATATTACAATCCCTTATTCAGAGCTGGGAGATATAAAGGCGGTGTCTGAAAATGGGACAGAGGTGTGGATCATCCGGCAGGGCCGGTTTGTACTGGAGGGTACCGAGGCTCTGAATGAGGCGCTAAAGGAGGCCTGAATCACTGCTGAGGCGAAGGAGTATCCTCTGGCAGCTGCTTTTTACAGATTGCCTATTGACTCCAAAGCTATTTCCTAGTATTATAATTATAAGAAATATTAAGATATAAAAAGATAATTATAAGTAATACTAATAATTATTCATAAAAAAATGAGATTTAAAAGGAGAAGGAGCAATGGCAAAAGTAGGAATTGTAATGGGAAGCGATTCAGATATGCCGGTTATGGCAAAGGCAGCCGATATTCTGGAGCAGTTTGGTATCGATTATGAAATGACAATTATCTCTGCGCACAGAGAGCCGGATATCTTTTTCGATTGGGCAAGGGCAGCGGAAAGCAAGGGCCTTAAGGTTATCATTGCAGGAGCTGGCAAGGCGGCCCATCTTCCAGGTATGTGCGCCGCTATTTTCCCCTTGCCTGTTATCGGCATTCCTATGAAGACCTCAGATCTGGGAGGCGTGGATTCCCTGTATTCCATTGTTCAGATGCCAAGCGGCATTCCGGTTGCAACGGTTGCTATCAATGGAGGGGCCAATGCCGGTATTTTGGCAGCCAAGATTTTGGCAGCTTCTGATGACGAGCTGTTAGCCAGGCTTAAGAAATATTCTGAGAGCCTTAAAAGCGATGTGGTAAAGAAGGCTGAAAGGCTGGATGAGCTGGGCTTTAGGAAGTATCTGTCCCAGATGAGATAGAGGGATTTGCCTGGGAAAGGCCGGAGCTTATAAGGCAGCCCGATTGGAAGAGGAAGTTGATTAGAAGCATGTTTGCGCAGCGCCGGAAAGGGAGGATAAGAGCATGGATTATAAAAATGCCGGAGTAGATATTGAAGCAGGCTATCGGTCAGTAGAATTGATGAAAAAGCATATACAGGAAACCATGAGAGCTGAGGTTATGGGTGGAATCGGCGGATTCTCCGGAGCATTTTCTCTGGACGCTGTTAAGGGAATGGAGCATCCTGTGCTTTTGTCCGGTACAGATGGAGTGGGGACAAAGCTTAAGCTGGCGTTTCTGATGGATAAGCATGATACGGTAGGAATCGACTGTGTGGCTATGTGCGTGAATGATGTAGCCTGTGCAGGCGGGGAGCCTATATTTTTCCTGGATTATATTGCCTGCGGCAAAAATATTCCGGAGAAGATTGCCACCATCGTAAGCGGCGTGGCAGAGGGGTGCAGGCAGTCCGGCGCCGCTCTGATAGGCGGAGAAACGGCTGAAATGCCGGGATTTTATCCGATTCACGAATACGATCTGGCAGGCTTTGCCGTAGGTGTAGCTGACAAAAAGGATCTGATTGACGGATCGGATTTGAAAGAAGGGGATGTACTCATTGGCATGGCCTCCTCTGGCGTTCACAGCAATGGCTTCTCTCTGGTGCGCAAGGTTTTTGAAGATGAGTTGACGGCAGAGGGGCTGAATACCTATTATGACGAGCTGGGCACAACCCTTGGGGAGGCGCTAATTACTCCCACCAAAATCTATGTAAAGGCCATGAAAGCCATCAAGGACGCTGGCGTGAGGGTGAAGGCATGCAGCCACATTACCGGAGGCGGCTTCTATGAGAATATTCCCCGCATGCTAAAGGAAGGAACACGGGCTGTAGTGAAGAAGGGAAGCTATGAGGTTCCGGCAATTTTCGGCCTTTTAGCAAAAAAGGGAGCCATTGAAGAGGAGATGATGTACAGCACCTACAATATGGGCCTTGGCATGATAATCGCGGTAGATCCGGAGGATGAAGGGAGAACCCTGGAGGCTGTCAGGACAGCCGGAGAGACTCCTTACGTGATAGGCTTCATTGAAGCAGGAGAGAAGGGTGTGACCTTATGCTGAGGGTAGGCGTGATGGTATCCGGAGGGGGTACCAACCTTCAGGCTATACTGGATGCCATAGACAGCGGACAGATTACCAATACGGAAATCGTAGTGGTCGTCAGCAACAATCCTGGAGCCTATGGGCTGGAGAGGGCCAGGAGCCGCGGTATTGCCTCTGTGTGTATCTCTCCCAAAAGCTATGGGGACAGAGAGGCTTTTAACGAGGCATTTTTGGCAAAGCTAGATGAATATAACCTGGATTTAATCGTTCTGGCCGGCTTCTTGGTGAGGATACCGGAGGCGGTGACCAGAAAATATGAAGGACGTATTATTAATATACACCCTTCCCTTATTCCTTCCTTCTGCGGCGTTGGGTACTATGGATTGAGGGTTCATGAGGCTGCTCTTGCAAGAGGCGTAAAGGTGACAGGGGCGACCGTCCATTATGTAGACAACGGTATGGATACAGGCCCGATTATTCTTCAGAAGGCTGTGGAGGTAGAGGAAGGAGATACGCCTCAGTCTTTGCAGAGACGGGTGATGGAGCAGGCAGAGTGGGTAATTCTCCCCAAGGCTATCAATATGATTGCCAATGAGAAGCAGGAGGAGCAAAGATGAAGGTACTGGTAATTGGCGGCGGAGGCCGTGAACATGCAATTTGCTGGAAGCTTGCCCAGAGTCCCAGGGTGAAGCGTTTATACTGCGCTCCAGGCAACGCGGGGATTGCAGAGTACGCAGCTTGTGTGGATATCGGGGTGATGGAATTTGAAAAAATAGCAGACTTTGCTGAACAGGAGGCTATTGATCTGATCGTTGTGGGCCCGGATGACCCTCTGGCTGGAGGAATTGTAGATGTGCTGGAGGACAGAGGGCTTCGGGTATTTGGACCTAGGAAGAATGCCGCGATTCTGGAGAGCTCCAAGGCATTTTCCAAAGACCTGATGAAGAAATATAACATTCCTACAGCCGGGTATGAAACCTTTGATTCGCCGGAGTCTGCCCTGGCATATCTGGAGACGGCCCCTCTTCCCGTGGTTCTGAAGGCGGACGGGCTGGCTTTAGGAAAGGGCGTCCTGATTTGCGATACCAGAGAGGCGGCCAGGGAAGGGGTTAAGGCCCTGATGCTGGATAAACAGTTTGGCTCTGCCGGAGACAGGATCGTAGTAGAAGAATTTATGACAGGCCGGGAGGTGTCTGTGCTTTCCTTTGTAGACGGAAGAACCATCCGCATTATGGCCTCCGCACAGGATCACAAGCGGGCGGAGGATGGAGATAAGGGCCTGAATACAGGAGGAATGGGAACATTTTCCCCAAGCCCCTTTTATACAGAGGAGGTAGATGCTTTCTGCAAGAACTACATCTATCAGGCAACCGTCAACGCTATGGAAGCAGAGGGCCGTCAGTTTAAGGGGGTCATCTTCTTCGGGCTGATGCTTACAAAAAAGGGACCGCGGGTATTGGAGTACAACGCCAGATTCGGAGACCCGGAGGCGCAGGTGGTATTGCCGAGGATGAAAAATGATCTTGTAGATGTGTTGGAGGCCTGCATAGACGGGACGCTGGATCAGATAGAGCTGGAATTTGAGGATAACGCGGCTGTCTGCGTCGTGCTGGCCTCCGCCGGTTACCCGGAGCATTATGAGAAGGGGTATCGAATAACCGGGCTTGAAACCTTTAAGAATAGGGAGGGATATTATGTATTCCATGCAGGAAGCCGGTTTGACGAAAAAGGCAATATCGTAACCAACGGCGGCCGTGTGCTGGGAGTGACAGCAAAAGGAGAGACTTTAAAGAAAGCCAGAGAGAATGCCTATCAGGCGGTGGAGTGGATTGAATTTGAAAATAAGTATATGAGAAATGATATTGGGAAGGCGATTGACGAGGTTGAAGTTGTGATATAGATGGCACTTGTGGTTTTTAAAATCGTGGATGAGTGTATTCGGTTTAGTGTCCAAAGCAGGACTAAAGAATTGAATAGTAAGTATATACATAAGCTGGTATGAGCTGCATTGGGATTAGATTGGATCGGTTAAGATAGGTTTGCATATGAATGACAAGCCTAATTGACACTGCAAAAAAGCTGTGTTAAGATTTGAAATGATTGAAGCAATGATATACAGAACCTAAGTAAGATTTAATTCTGCCCTGTAGTGCTGTAATGGCATTATGGGGCAGAATCATTCTATGCTGCAAGGCAGATACAGCTATTAACAAGAGATTCCACATTTTCTTCTAATGGCCGCAGCACGCTTCCCTGCCAGATATGCGGTAACTTGTATTCTTTCAGTATAAAGCAAACATTCCTTTATAGCCGGTTTTGTATCTGGGCTGGATTATCAATCAGCCTCCCGTCAGAATCAAACCGGGAACCATGACAAGGACAGTCCCAGCTCCGTTCGGCCGGATTCCATTCCAACTGGCATCCCATATGGGGACACCTGGCGGATATTTTGTGAAGCCTTCCTGTTTGATCCTTATAGCAGGCATAGCGTCTGAACCCAATTCTTACAATTTTCCCCTGATCTGGAGAAAGGCCTTCTGCCTTCAGGGGAAGATGGAAGGCTCCCTTGGCAAGTCCCTTTGTACTTTCCCATATATCTGCAAGCAGTCCTTTGAAGGACGCGCGAAGTAGGAACCTTTGTGGCCGGAAAAGGTCTTTATAGGGATTATCCAGGCCGCAGATCCGATCTCTGATAAGCATTGCAGATAACATGGAGGATGTCATTCCCCACTTTTTAAAGCCTGTGGTCACATGCCAGTAGGGTCTGAATATAGAATATGCTCCAATGAAGGGGATACCGTCGTGGGAGATGCAGTCCTGTGCAGACCAGAGCACTTCGATCCGGGAATTGGGGAAATACCGTTTTGCCGCCATTTTTAAAGCTTCATATTCTCTGCCTGACGGATTTTTGCCGGTCCGGTGTGAACCACCTCCAAGGAGAAGCGTATCCTCTGACCATCGGAGGGAGAGGCCCTCTTTGTCGATACTGTAGTACATGCCATCAAGGCGTTTTGTGCCGGAGAGCCCCAGACAGTAGCTTCTGTCCTGATGGAGTCTCGCAAAGAAAAGGCCAGGGATGTTTATAAATGGATAATGGGAGGCAAAGATAATATGCTTGGCTGTTACATTGCCTCTGTCTGTAATTATCACATGTTTTTTTACCTTTAGGACTCTGGTTTTTTCATAAATGCTTATTTTTTCTGTTAAAGGCTTGAGAAATTCCAGGGGGTGGAATTGGGCCTGACGTTCAAAGCAGACGGCTCCGGCAGTTTGAAAGGGAAGTCCGGTACGTTCCGTAAAATACGCCGGTATCCCCAGGGAGGCCGCAGTCTGCGCTTCTTGCATAAGCTCTGTCCGTCTGGTTTCGTCCGTTGAGTAAAGGTAGGAAGGAAGCCTCTTAAAATGGCACTCTATATTTTCTTCTTTTATCAGTTTTTCGTATTCGTTGATAGCTGCTTCATTGGCACAGGCATATAGCCTTGCTCGTTTTCTTCCGGCCTTTTGAAGCAGGCTTTTGTAGAATATGCCATGCTGGCTGGTGATTTTAGCTGTCGTGTTTTTGGTCTGTCCTCCGGCAGTCCGATCTGCTTCCAGGACAACCACATGGATTCCCTGTTTTTTTAAAAGATAGGCGGTTAAGATCCCGGCCATCCCCCCTCCGATAACCGCTGCCTCTACGGTGATAGCTCCAGGCAGCGGCTCTGTGTGAGGAAGCTGTACGGTTTTGCTCCATATAGAGGCTGATTCTTTGCTGCAGATGGCTTTCATGTTCTACTCCTTTACGTTGGGTGATTGGTCAGCCGTAGGCTTAGCGCTCCCAAGACTGGCGGAGGGAAGGCCGCAGGCGTGGTTTTGACAAACGTAGTAACAAACTCCATGTTCAGGAATCTGATATTCCTTGGTAAAAGGGGCAAGCCTCAAGAGGCGCTCTGCGTTGTCCGGACATTTAAAAAGGACGTAAGGGATATGGCTTTTTTGCTCCTTTATATAGTCGTATAGCGCTTGGGGCACCTGATTCTCTGCTGAAACACACACAAGCTGGTTCTCTTCCCCCATATCCCTTATAAATGCCATCAGTGAAAAGCTGTGAGCTGACGGATAATCCTTTACGCCGGCTGCCAGAAAACTCAGGTGACGGTTTGCAAGGGCTCGCCACCTTTGGTTTGCAGTGAGGCTTGCAAGGGACAGAAGGACATGAGCTGCGGCTGAATTGCCAGAAGGGATTGCCCCGTCGTAAATTTCCTTTGGCCGGTGAATTAATTCAGGCGCGTCCTTTCCGTAAAAATAAAAGCCTCCATGTTCATTGTCCCAGAAATACTCTTCCATTTGTCCAGCTCTGCGGACTGCCAGCTCCAGATAGTTGATATCTAGTGTAAGCTCGTACAGAGACAGAAGCGCCAGGCTGTAGTACGCATAGTCATCCAGGTTGCCGGGGAAGGCGCTTTCGCCTTTCCGGTACCGTACAAGAAGCCGATCCTGCTTGTTAACAAGGTTCTTTTCCATAAACTTCTGAGCGCTTTTTGCTATTTCCTCATAAGAAGCGTTATTGAGAAGGAAAGCTGCCTTTGCGTAGGCCATAATCATCATTGCGTTCCAGGAGGACAATATCTTGTCATCCTTGTGAAGCGGCATTCGTTTCAAGCGGTATTCATAGAGCCTCCAGCGGAGCTCGTCCATATGGCTGTCTGCATTTGCGTAATTCTGATTATGGATAAGATTAGGAATATTCTTTCCTTCAAAGTTTCCTGCTTTCGTGATTCCAAACCAGAGGCAAAGCTCCCTTTCCTCGTCTTCATTCCCCAGAGCCTTTCCTATTTCTTCTGCGGAAAAGATATAGTATTTGCCTTCAACCCCCTGGCTGTCCGCGTCCTGTCCACAGTAAAAGCCGCCTTCCCTGTCCCTCAGCTCCCGGTCTACATAGGACAGTATATGCTGGGCCGTCCTTTTATAATAAGAAGAATTGGTAAGCCTGTAGCCTTCCAGATAGGCCAGGGTGAGAAGCGCGTTGTCATAGAGCATTTTTTCAAAATGAGGCGTCAGCCATGCTTTATCTGTGGAATAGCGGGAAAAGCCGCCCCCAAGCTGATCATGAATACCGCCCCTAGCCATGGAGGTAAGGGTTTTCTCTGCCATGGCAAGAGCGCTAGCATCCTTACGTTCACTGTAAAGCATCAGAAGGAAAAGAAGATTGTGAGGGGTGGGAAATTTGGGAGGTTGACCAAATCCGCCGTATTCCTGATCAAATGCCGCCTTCAATTCCTGAAAGCCTTGTTCTACCAGCTTCCAGGATGGTTTCTCACCGCCCCAGGAAGCCTGTCTGTCCTTTATGGCAGCTAACAGCTCCTGACTCACATAAAGAAGCCGGTTTCGGTCGCTGCTCCACAGCCTGGCGATGCCTGTTAAAAGCTCCTGTAATCCAGTCAGGTTATACCGGGAGCGTTTGGGAAGATAGGTTCCCGCAAAAAACGGCTTTTTACCGGGAGTCATGATGATAGTAAGGGGCCATCCCCCTTGCCCTGTCATGGCCTGGCAGATGGACATATATACCATATCGATCTCCGGCCGCTCCTCACGATCTACCTTTACCGGAACAAAATAGGTATTTAAAATCTGGGCAATTTCCTCGTCTTCAAAGGATTCGTGGGCCATGACATGGCACCAGTGGCATGTGGAATAGCCAATGCTTAAAAAAACGGGCTTATCCTGGGCATTTGCCTTTTTAAATGCCTCATCTGACCAGGGATACCAGTCCACTGGGTTTTGGGCATGCTGAAGCAGGTAGGGTGACATTTCATTGAGAAGATGGTTTGGCATGGTTGTTTCCTCCTCATTGGTTTGGCAGTGCGGCGTATTTGGATTTGAATCATTTTCCTATTATAAATTTTAACTGGCGCAGATACAGTTTGCTTAAGGCTTGTTTCATGATATAGTCTTTACTGATTCTTTTAATATTAACCCAAATTACAAGGTATTTTTCGAAATTGGTAATACGCCTTTTTGGTTTCTCCGGCATATATCCTGTATCTATAAGAATATACGTGCCAAGGGTATGCTGCAAGAGGATTTCCAGGAAATGAACGCCGGCGCTTGCTAAAGCAGGTCGATTAAATCGGTTCCCTTTGTTACGGCAGAGAATAGGAGAAGTCTATGGACTCTGCCAGATAGAGGGAGAGCTTACGCTGATCGGCTCCTGGGGTTTTGAAACGCTGAACCAGATATGAGCTGCGTCTTAGAAACTGGGATCGGTTCCTTGAACCAGCTGTAAAAATCTCTTATGCACAGACAGGTCATCATCCAGCTCCGGGTGGAAGGAAATGGCTATCTGATTTTCATACTCGACACCTACAATCCGCCCGTCTGCCACCGCGGTAATCCGTACCCCCTTCCCTGCTTTCTCTATATAAGGGGCCCGGATGAAGGTCATAGGAATTTCTCCAATTCCCTCATATAAGCATCTGGTGGTAAAGCTCCCCAGCTGTCTGCCATAGCCGTTGCGCCGCACGGTTACAGGCAGAGTCCCCAGATAGGCCGTATCCCTTTCTGTCTGCTTTTCCGCTAAAAGGATCAGCCCCGCACAGGTTCCAAGTACAGGCATGCCCTTCTCCAGAAGATGCCTGATAGGTTCCATAAGTCCAAGCTCCAGAAGGAGCTTGCCTTGAACGGTGCTTTCACCGCCAGGAAGTATAAGACCTTTTATGGGCTGCCTGAGATCAGATTCCTTCCGAATCTCGCGCCAGCCAGCCCCCAGCTTATCCAGGACTTTTTCATGCTCTGCAAATGCTCCCTGAAGAGCCAGGACTCCAATCATAATCCTTCTCCTTTCCATTTCGTATGCTAATAAGTAATTGCGAAACTCTGAAAGCCTTATAAAATCTGGTTTTTTCATGTGTACCCTGCATAAGAGGTTATCTGAATACATGCAGCTTGGCTTTCATTTTTATGAACATCACATAAAGTTTGGTCAATGAGTTCCGCAATTTCCTGTGGCGTTTTGGAATTCTACTTCCCACGCTCCGCCATGAGCAGAGAAATCTCATCCTCATTGATGCCAACCATAGCCTCACCCAGATCCTCTGAGAGAGCTGCTATCATTTCGGCGTCGGTGTAATTAGTGACAGCTTTGACGATAGCCTGGGCTCTTTGTGCCGGATTGCCGGATTTGAAGATTCCAGAGCCCACAAAAACACCCTCAGCGCCCAACTGCATCATCAATGCTGCGTCAGCAGGAGTAGCAATGCCTCCCGCAGCAAAATTCACCACAGGCAGTCTCTTTTCCTGGTGTACCAGCTCCAGCAATTCAAAGGGAACCTGAAGCTGCTTTGCCTTCTCGTACAGCTCATCCTGGGTAAGAGCCCCCACTGCCTTTATTTCCCGGTTCATCATCCTCATATGACGCACAGCCTGTATGATGTCTCCTGTGCCAGGCTCACCCTTGGTTCGTATCATGGAGGCGCCCTCCTGAATCCTCCTTAAGGCTTCGCCTAAATCTCTGGCTCCGCATACAAAGGGGGCCTTGAATTTTGTTTTATCTATGTGGTAAACATCATCTGCCGGAGACAGCACCTCGCTTTCGTCAATGTAGTCGATCTGGATGGCCTCCAGAATCTGGGCCTCCACAAAGTGACCAATTCTGCACTTTGCCATAACCGGTATGGAGACAGCCTGCTGTATTCCTTTAATCATTTTTGGGTCACTCATTCTGGAAACTCCGCCTGCGGCCCGGATATCCGCCGGTATGCGTTCCAGCGCCATAACAGCGCATGCGCCGGCCTCCTCTGCAATTTTTGCCTGCTCCGGCGTGGTTACGTCCATTATGACTCCGCCTTTTAGCATCTGTGCCAGCTCCTTGTTTAATTGGTATCGGTCGCTCATCAGGTATCTTCCTTTCTTTATAGATTGTTACAGGCATTATATCATTAACTGGCATTGTTTAAATAGCCAGTTATAGAAAAAATAACAAGTCCAGAATATCCGATCATTACACCCTGATCCCCTGCTCCCTGGAACCAGTCCATCTGATTATCAAACACACCTTCCCTTCGTTCTTTCGAAGCTTCTGCTGCCACTGCAATGCTGGGACTCTGTCGATAGACAAAGGTATCCATAGCAATCATGAATTTCCTCTCTTTCATGCAAAAAGGCAGGATACCTTCCCTTTTAATATTTTTGCACGTAAGGCGGTGCGGGAGTATAGAATACCTTTTGAAATCAGCGGCGATGTGCCGAACGCTGAAACCATCGAAGCAATCCAGGAAGTCAAGAAAATGAAGGATAATCCGGGCCTTGGCAAGACTTATTCAAATGTCGATCAGATGATGGAGGAGTTGCTTGCTGATGTATAGCATAAGACCGGCTACTAAATTTCAGAAGGATTTAAAGCGAGTAAAAAAGCGCGGCTTTGATATTTCTCTGCTGACTGATATTGTTAAAAAGCTGGCGGCAGGGGAGCAATCAAGAAAATTTTAACTGTCGTTGTAGAAATGCCTATGGTGTAAAAAATAATTAGCACTCACCTATTGACAGTGCTAACAAAAAGTGCTATAACATAGTTAGAACAAAGGAAGAGAAACAAAAAGAGAGCGGTTCCTAAGCTCTATGCGTTTCTTAAACATCCCAGTTCCAAAGAAACAAGGTAAGCAATATAGTGTAAGAAAAGGAGAGATGACGTATGTTGATGCCTAGTATTTTTGGAGAAGATTTATTTGATGATTTCTTTGACGATTTTCCGTTCTATGACGACAAGGCAGAGCGCAGACTGGAGAAGAAGCTCTACGGCAGACGGGCGCAGAACCTGATGAAAACGGACATCAGAGAAATGGATAATGGTTATGAGGTAGTGATAGACCTTCCTGGTTTTAAGAAGGATGAGGTGAAAGCCTCCCTGGATAACGGCTACCTGACCATCAGCGCGGCTAAAGGCCTTGACCAGGATGAAAAGGATAAGGAAAGCGGCCGTTACATCCGAAGAGAGCGTTATGCCGGAGCCTGCGAGAGAAGCTTTTATGTAGGAGAACATGTGACACAGGAGGAGATTAAAGCGGAATTTAAGCATGGCATTTTGAAGCTGTTTGTTCCGAAGAAGGAGACAAAGCCTGTTGTGGAGGAGAATAAATACATCGCTATTGAGGGATAGCAGGAAGACCGGGGCCTTTAGACCTGTAATTTTAGTTCATATAGATGGATACGCCCCGCTGGCGCTTGGCAGCGGGGCGTATCTGCTTGCATAACCCTTTATTCCAGTTTATCCGGCCAGTACCTGTCCAAAACAGAGCGGGCTGGCAATGTGTTCGGATTCAGCTGATATTCCTTGGGAGAGATCCCTATGAATTTTTTAAAGGTGCGGGCAAAATGAGAGTAGTCGTAATAACACAGGCTGGCTGCCACCTCGGTGGGAGGAAGCCCTGATTTAAGGAGTAGTTTAGATTCATTTACCTTTCGGTAATGAATATAGGTAATGACGCTAAAGCCCGTTTCCCTTTTAAATCTGGAGAATAGAGCAGGCTCGGAAATATAAAATTTTTCACTAATATCCTTTACCTTTATACTGGTATACAGATTAAGCTCTATATGCTGTATAATGGACTGTATGATGGGAGAATAGCTTCTTCTGACGTCATGATGAAGAAGCTCTGTAAAGTGTATAATGGCGCAGTCACGTACATAAAGCACATCAATTAATTGACTTTTTTCTTCTAATAGCTGCATATAATAATTTCTTAGCTGATAAATATTTACAATGTCATGGCCTGACTGAATGGCAAGAGCAGCTAATTTTTCCAACACAATGATAGTATAATTTTTTTCGGAGCGCAGGGGCTTCTTTGTGCTGGCTGGTATAATACTGGAGTTGAGAGAAGCTAAGGATTCCCGCAATTTACGGATATCCCCTTCCCGGACCAAGGCAAGGAGCTGTTCCTCATATCGATAGGTGTAAAATTCTGGCTGAAATACGTTCCAATTATAGGTTTCCAGTTTTTTCTCATCAAATAAAATTTTATTCCGTTCAACCTGAAAATGGAGCTCCTCCGAGTAGGGACAGTCTGCTTTCCCTGTAAAGAGGTAGTTTAAATGAATCAGAAAATCCCGCACGTCACCTAAAGAGAAGAAGGGCAGATGCTTAAGGTAGCTGGACAGACTAGGCCATACAGCAGATCGGGACGTATAGCTGTGGAGCCGTTCTTCAATCAGATCCTCTGTAAGCTGGAGTGTAGTGAAAGGGCCGATAATGAGGATTATGCCCGGATGGGAGTAAGAAATGAACACTTCCTCCAAGGCGCCGGAAAAAATAAAAGGAAGGGCCTGATTTGAGCCGCCGCAAAACGCTTTAAAATCATAGGGAAGCACACAAACCCGATTCGATATATAAAGATTTTTTAATTGAAATTGTTCATTAAATACATAAATCGGAAGGTGTGTTAAAGTATGTACCGATTTTATCAATTTCTTTAAATGATTGGTCATTATGGTACAATCCCCTTTTTTATCCTAGTGTAAACTAACGAAGCTTTTATAAAATCTTTTATAAAATCCCTGAAGGAAACATGTGCAAGGTATTAAAGCCTTTAGAAAATGATGCGAAATATGTTCTAATTTATAAATTAAATTCGATTTAATCAAGTGTTAATGGTAAAACAGATAGATTTATACATAGAAACAAAGGAAATATACAATAAATTTGCATTTTTTATGATTATTATTAAAAGCGTTTATCAAGCATATCAGACCGGTCTAGTATGCAGCTAAGACAATGAAATAATACAAATCTTTGGAATCTAGATGACACTTAATGATAAATAGCGCTTAAAGCGCTTCGGCTATCCATTCGTTTGATTCATTACTTGAATGAATATGGTAGTTGTAATACTTGAACCAAAGATGTGTTTTATAGGGATGGGGGGGGGGTATAAGAGAAGCAGCAAAGAACCTTTTGGTTTACATAGAAAAAGAAAAAAGTGGAAAAGAAAGGAGAACGATAGTGGGAAAGCTGAAGATAAAACGGCGAAAAAAGAGCTTGCAGAAACTTAGCGTTAAAGCGGTATCCTGCATGCTGGGCTGCACCCTTTTCTTTGGAAATGCAGCAACCGTTGTTTATGCGGCAGGCTCCTTTGACCCCAATACGGGTGTGTATAAATATACGGAGGAGAAACAAAAATCAGAAAAATCCAGTGTGCAGGTTCGATATGAAAGGGCGACCGCTGAGGTAGATGGAAAGCAGGTGCCAGCTGTCAAGTATAGCTTTACAATGAATCCGGAGCATTATCCGATCGGAGGAAGAACAGCCTTCGGCTTTGTCCTTCCAAAGGCTGTAAAGACACCGGCACAGATTGTAAAAAAAGTCTTTAATCAGGACGGCGGGGAAACTGAGCGTAAAACCTACAGGACGGTTGCTGAATGGGGAGCGAAGCAGGGTTCTCAAAAAATCACAGGTAAGGACCTGAAAAAAGAATTTGGTAGAAACATTTTAACGGATGATAACACTAATTCAAAAGCTCCCGTTGATGAAATCTTTACAGATGCATTTAACAAGGCAATCATAAAAGGATTTGAAGAGGACGCAAAGGAGCTTGGCAAACAAATTTCCGAAGTACAAGGCTACAATGAGATGGTTGCCTACCGAAACGGTGACGCGAATCTTTACTATGATTCTTGGGAAGGTAGTAGTAGTAGCTATGTTTTTGAAGTGATTGCGCCTCTTAAAAATCCTGAGGATAAAGACGCCAATATTCAAGCCCTTGGATTTATTTCCTCTCATGCCAATGGGACTCGAACTGAAAAATACCGTCAGGCAGGAATTAAGGCTACTCTAAAGCAGCTGGAAGAGAAAGCGGTTCTTTCTACGGTCATCGATCCGATTCCCAATATACGTACAGAGGTGGATTTGAAATGGAAACATGTAAAGTTACCAAAAAGAACGAATGATCTTGGGTTTGAAAAATCAGAGAATGGGTATACATTCATCTATAAATATGACATCAATGACAAAACCCCTTTCTCCACAACCGATTTGTTAGAAGAATTAACTGCCACAGATAAACGAAACCAACAGGTTTACGATGGAACTGACAAAAAGAAGAAGTATAAAGATGATTCAGAAGGAGTTGAGTGGATCTACAAACGAGAAGAAGATGGGAAGCGTCTGATTGATAAAAATGGAGATCCCCGGAATATTTTAGATATTGTAAACTCGACACAAAAATGGGGGATCAGAGTATCGATTTAGAGGATGATCCAAAGGTACCAGTTATTGCTGAAAACTCGCCCATAACGGAGGAGACTAATAACTCGGCAGGCTCATGGAATATTCTACAAAATGGAAACGTAGTGGAGGGCACAACCGAAAAACACCAAATCTACCTGCGTCCGTATGAAGTGTCTCATGCAAGCTACAATATTGATACAGCGACAGAAACCAATGTAATCAATTTGTTTGTGGTAGGCGTTGATAATAAAGCTGGAAAACCAGGCATTGAGGAAAAGGACAATGGAAGTGTGGTCATTACTCTGCCAGAGGCTGAAATCGATCAGGATATTGAGCATGTCGATATAACCTATACACCAGAAGGTGGAAAGGAAAAGAAGGTTCGATTAACGAAACAAGGCGATCAGTGGACTGGTGGAGAGGGAGATGGTTTTACCGTCAAAGGCGGCGTCATTACGATTCCCAAGGACAAGGTCAAAGATGCCTCAACCGTAAAAGTGACAGTGACAGATAAGGCTGGAAATGTTTCGGAGGAAGTGACAGGAAATGCTGGAGCGGGGGCGACCTTAGCGGATAGGAACCCGGTAACGGTGGATCTGAATGGAACCTTGGAGGACGCTGCCATTACAGACAAGATCAAGAAACCGATACCAGGGGGCGGAAAAGCGACGGTGAAGACGAAACCGGCCACCAACAAGGCAGGAGACGCGGAGGCAGT
>ERZ773217.1338-NODE-1338-length-19442-cov-3.746995_pt1 | contig 19442 bp, 22 predicted proteins | sample MGYA00580995_ERZ773217 | MGnify/ENA primary metagenome ERZ773217 (study PRJEB29015, sample SAMEA2737772) | human gut metagenome | biome: human gut; feature: human-associated habitat; material: faeces | place: China | collected 2012 ...
AACCATGAAGCTCTCAGGGCTCGAATTCATTACGGCGGCCCGCGCCTGCGGTACGCCCTCCGGCGTCATCATGCGCCGGCACATTCTCCCGAATGTGCTTCACATCATCCTCATTGTATCGGTGATCGGGTTCTCGGACATTGTGCTTTACGAAGCGGTGCTTTCCTATATCGGGGTCGGCGTTGATCCTTCGATGAATTCCTTTGGCTCGATGATCAACGCGGCACGGAACGAAATGTCCCGGACACCGACCGTCTGGTGGAATCTTTTCGCGGCCTTCATCTTCATGGTCGCCGTGGTGCTGAGCGCGAATCTCTTCGCTTCTGCGGTCCGCGACGCCTTTGACCCGAGGTCTTACAGCGGGAGCGGAAAATGACGGACGAAAAAACTCTCCTTGAACTGCGGAACCTTGAAATCGAGGTGGATACGCCGCGCGGGCCGATCCGCCCGGTGAGCGGCATTTCGCTCAGCATCCCGAAAGGGAAAACGCTCGCGCTGGTTGGGGAGTCCGGCTGCGGAAAATCGATGACCGCGCTTTCCGTCATGCGGCTGCCCGGGAACGCCCGGATTCTATCCGGCACGGATACGCTCTCGGGTGAGGATCTTTTTCCGGTCCCGGAAAGCGTCATGCAGGCGGTGCGGGGCCGCCGGATCGGAATGATCTTCCAGGAGCCCTCCACGTCGCTTAACCCCGTGATGACGGTCGGGGATCAGATTGGCGAAGTGCTCTCCCGGCACCTTGGGCTGAAAGGAAAGGAGAAAACCGAGGAAGAGATTGCCTGGCTCCGCCGGGTCGGCATTCCGGAACCTGAGAAACGCGTGAACGCGTTCCCGTTCCAGCTTTCCGGCGGGCAGAAACAGCGCTGCATGATCGCGATGGCGCTTGCCGGTGACCCGGACCTCGTGATCGCGGATGAGCCGACCACGGCGCTCGATGTGACGCTGCAGAAACAGATTCTCGATCTGCTTCTCAGACTCCAGGCGGAACGCAGTCTGTCGCTTCTCCTCATCACGCATGACCTCGCGGTTGTCCGCAAGATGGCGCATTACGTCGCGCTGATGTACGCGGGAGAAATCGTGGAGCAGGCGCCGGCGGATGAATTCTTCTCTCACCCGGCTCACCCTTACGCGAAGCAGCTTCTCGCGGCTCTCCCCTCAACCGCCCGGAAGGGGAAGCTTCTCGCCAGCATCCCCGGCACCGTCCCGGACTTTCTGCAGCCGATCGAAGGCTGCCGGTTCGCGCCCCGCTGTCTCTGGGCCGTGGACGCCTGCCGTGAGGGGACGATTCCTCTGAAACCGATCTCAGACGTTCACGCCTGCGCCTGTATCCTCCTTACTCGGAAAAGACCCGGACTGACGATGAGCCGCCGCTTCCCCCGAAGGCCGCGCCCGGCCGGACGCTTCTTGAAGCGAAAGGGCTCCGCGTCTGGTTCCCGGAAGGACGGAAACTCTTCCGCACGGATAAAGACTATGTTCACGCGGTGGACGGGATTGATATCACGCTGCGGGAGAATGAGACGCTCGCGCTGGTCGGCGAATCCGGAAGCGGCAAAACCACCGCGGGAAAAGCCATCCTGAGGCTTCTCGGAAGGGAAGCGAAAATCTCGGGAAGCATCCGGATCTGCGGTGAGGACACCGCTTCTCCGAAGGGAAAGAACCTCAAGGCGCTGCGGCAGGCCGCGCAGATCATCTTTCAGGATCCCTTCTCGTCGCTCGACCCCCGGATGACCGTCGGTGAAACGCTTCTTGAAGCGCTTGAAAGCCTGCGCCCTGATATGAGCCGGGAAGAAAAGTCAGAGCGGATCCGGGGACTCCTCAGCCGGGTGGGACTCCGGGAGGATGCCCTGAGACGCTATCCGCATGAGTTTTCAGGCGGTCAGCGGCAGCGTATCGCTATCGCGAGAGCGCTCGCCCCGGAGCCGAAACTCATCATCTGTGATGAGCCCACTTCAGCACTGGATGTCTCGGTTCAGGCACAGATTCTGAATCTCCTCGGCCGCATCCAGCGGGAAACCGGAATCGCGTATCTCCTCATCACGCATAACTTCGGCGTGGTCGAATACATCGCCGATCGGGTGGCGGTGATGAGGTCGGGGAAAATTGTGGAAGAGGGGCCGCTTGAAGACGTGCTTCAGCACCCCGCCTCCGCCTATACCCGGGAGCTGCTTGATGCAGTCCCGAGACTCGGCGGTATTTAGAAGAGGTCTGACTGACCGCCCTTCGACTGCGTGTAGCCGAAGTGGCGGTAAGAGGCTTCAGTCGCCACGCGGCCGCGAGGTGTCCGCTGAATGAAGCCCTGCTGGATGAGGTACGGTTCGACGACATCCTCCAGCGTATCGCGCTCTTCGCCGACCGCGGCCGCGAGGTTATCAATACCGACAGGGCCGCCTCCGAATTTCTCGATAATCGAAAGAATGAAGCGCTGATCCATGCCGTCAAGCCCCTTCGCGTCGACACCCAGCATCCGGAGTGCGCCGTCCGCGACGTCCCGCGTGATCACGCCGCCATGCTTCACCTCCGCATAGTCACGGACACGGCGAAGGAGCCGGTTCGCGATACGGGGCGTGCCGCGGCTTCGCTGCGCGATCTCACGGGCACCGTCAGGCTCCACCTCGACATTAAGAAGCTTCGCCGACCGGCAGACAATCTTCGAAAGTTCCTCAACCGTATAGAACTGCAGCTGATTCACAATGCCGAAACGGGCCCGGAGCGGGTTCGTAAGCATGCCGGAGCGGGTTGTCGCGCCGATCAGCGTGAAGGGCGGAAGATCGAGCTTGATCGAGCGGGCAGCTGGTCCCTCGCCGATCATGATGTCAATCTGGAAATCTTCCAGCGCCGGGTAAAGGATTTCCTCGACGACAGGAGACAGACGATGAATTTCATCGATGAAGAGGATGTCCCCCTTCTCGAGATTCGTGAGAATGGCAGCAAGATCCCCGGGGCGCTCAAGCACAGGGCCTGAGGTCTGACGGAGATTCACTCCCATTTCGTTTGCCACGATGTGGGCAAGCGTCGTTTTTCCGAGGCCCGGAGGCCCAAAGAGCAGCAGATGGTCGAGCGGCTCGCCGCGGCGCTTTGCCGCCGCGATGAAGATCGACAGCTGATCGCGCACAAGCTCCTGACCGACATACTCGGAGAGCAGTGTCGGGCGAAGCGCCCGGTCGACGTTTTCTTCGTTCGGCGAAACGGCTGCCGCCGTCACGATCCTTTCAACATTTTCCATTCTTTCTGTCCTGCCTTATCAAGCCCCGGCGTACCGTCTCAGTTCCGATAGCGAAGCGCGATACGGATGCCTTCCGCGGCCGTCGCGTCAGGCGGAATATTGCGGGCAGCCGCCGCGGCGTCGCGTTCGCTGTAGCCGAGCGCCACGAGACCCGCGATAACATCGGCCTGAACGCTGCTCGGCGCGGTGCCCTGGGGACCCACGGCGGCGGCTTCGAGTTCCGGCCCCAGCTTTCCCTTCAGCTCGAGGACGAGCCTTGCCGCGGTCTTCTTTCCGATACCCGGAACACGCGTGAGGAGATCACTCTGCTCATTCGAAACGGCGGAGGCCAGATCCTGCACAGACATCCCGGAGAGGACAGCGAGCGCGGTCTTGGAGCCGATACCGCTCACCTTCACGAGCGCCTGGAAAGCGGACTTCTCCTCGCGGGTCAGAAACCCGTAAAGCAGAATTGCACGTAGAGCCTCACCTCACGCCCCGCGTCCGGCAGATTGCAGAAGGTCGACATCGGAACGGCAAGCTCGTAGCCCACACCGTTCACGTCGAGCACGATGCCCGTTGTCTGCTTCTCTTCAAGCTTTCCCTTGAGGATCGCTATCACGGTTTATCTCCTTTCATTTCCGCGACCCGGGCGGCCCACGCCCGGCGGGATGATTTCGCGCCGCCGCGCGAAGTGAAACGGGCGTTGCCCATCGAGGTTTTGGCGGCCCCGGTAAGCGCTGTCATCGCTTCAGTCTGCGCAGCTGTCAGCGCGCAGGCCATAGCGTCCGCCGCGTCCGCCTGAGGATTCTCAGGCAGGCTGAAGATACGGACCATCATCGCCTGGATCTGCGGCTTCTCAGCCCGCCCTGAACCGGTGACCGCCTGCTTGATTTCGGTCGGCGTGAATTCCCGCACCGGGAGCCCCGCGACCGCGGCGCTGCAGATCGCGGCGCCTCGCGCCTGACCGAGAAGCAGCGTCGACTGCGGATTCACGTTGACAAAGACTTTTTCGCACGCCGCAATATCAGGGTGATACTCAGCCGCGAGCTCCTGAATGCAGCGGAAGATGTGGGAGAGCCTTGAAGACAGCTCTCCCTTAGGCACGCGGAAGACGCCCGCGGTGATCAGCGTAAAACTGCCGGCATTCATGTCGATCACGCTGAACCCCGTTTTATTGAGACCAGGGTCGATCCCGAGAATCCTCATTCCGCGGTTTACTCCTTACAGGATCAGAACGGACGGCCGCCGCCGAAGCCCGGGAACCCTCCCCCCATGCCGGGGAAGCGGCCGCCGGCCATGCGGAGCAGCTTCGAGAGTCCGCCCTTCTTCATGCGCTTCATCACTTCAGTCATCTGATCGTACTGCTTCAGAAGCTTATTCACTTCCTGCACAGGGAGCCCCGCACCGGCTGCGATGCGGCGCTTGCGGCTTGCCTTGATGAGTTCCGGGTGATGGCGCTCAGCCGGCGTCATCGAGTCGATGATGCCGATCGTGCGGCGGATCATGCGGTCCGCGTCAGCGTCAGACACATTCTGCTTCGCGGCCGCTTCCTGCATCGCGGCCGGGAGCTTATCGATGAGGCTTGACATGGATCCCATGCCGCGCATCTGAATCATCTGCTCACGGAAGTCATTCAGATCGAGACGGCCGGACTTTCTCACGCGGTCAGCGATCTTCTTCGCCTTTTCGGCGTCGATATTCGATGTGACATCGCGCACCAGAGCGACGATGTCGCCCATGCCGAGAATGCGGCTCGCCATGGCTTCCGGATTAAACGTATCGAAGCCGTCGAGCTTTTCGCCCGTACCGATGAACTTGATCGGCTTACCGGTCACCTGGCGGACAGAAAGCGCCGCGCCGCCGCGGGAGTCACCGTCCACCTTCGTGAGGATGATGCCGGTGAGCGGCAGCCGGTCGTTGAAAACTTTTGCCGTGTTGATCGCGTCCTGGCCCACCATCGCGTCGACCACGAAGAACGTTTCGATCGGCTTCAGGAAGGCGGACAGGTCTGACGCTTCCTGCATCATGCGCTCATCAATCGAGAGGCGGCCTGCCGTATCGACGATCAGCACGTCGAAGAAATGACGCTTTGCGTAATCGAGCGCCGCGGCTGCAATGTCGAGCGGCTTCTGATCAGTCGTGCTCGGGAAGAATTCAGCGCCGGCCTGCTCAGACACCGTCTTCAGCTGTTCGATAGCCGCAGGGCGGTAGACGTCAGCGGAAACCGTGAGAACCTTCTTCTTCTGATTGCGGATCAGCCAGCGGGCGAGTTTGCCGGCAGTCGTCGTTTTACCGGCACCCTGAAGACCGGCGAGCAGGATGATCGCGGGAGGCGTGCAGGCGAGATTGATCTCGCGCTCCTTCTCGGGCAGATCGCCGCCGATCACAGCCGTCAGCTCACGCTGCACGATGCTCACGAGAACCTGGCCCGGGTTCAGGCTTCCGACCACTTCCTCGCCGAGCGCCTTTTCCTTGATGCGGTTCGTGAGTTCACGCACGACCGGCAGTGCGACGTCGGCCTCCAGCAGCGCCAGCCTCACCTCGCGGAGCATCTCCTTCGAGTTTTCTTCCGTAATGCGGGCCTGACCCCGCATGGTCTTCACAACTTTGGCTAAGCGCTGGGTAAGAGTATCAAGCATTTTTCTGTATGAATAATAGGGTGGCCCGGGAGGGCATCCGGCGCAGACTGGTTCAATGCGCCTGCCCGCCAGAGCAGAGAATTAGCGTCAGGCGGCGTCAGCGAGACGCCGCCCGTGCTGTGTGATTTTAAAGTGTTGGGAGCTTAAATAGTGAGCCCGCACGCTTTAAAGAACGGAAAGGAGACCCCGCAGCCGAGGATCTCCGGCACCGCGAGCCGGCTCCAGTCGAAGAACGGACCCGGATCGGTCTTCCGGCCAGGCGCGATATCGCTGTGACCGGCAACGGCCCGGATCGGATAGCGGAGAATAATCGCCCTGGCGAGCCGTACGAGAGCCGCGTACTGCGCCTCTTCAAAGGGACAGAAATCCGTTCCCTCAACCTCGATCCCGATCGAAAAATCGTTGCAGCGGCTCCGGCCTTCAAAGGAGGAAATGCCGGCGTGCCATCCCCGCGCTGTGCAGGGAAGAAACTGCGTCACGGTTCCCGTACGTTCAATCAGGAAGTGAGAGGCGACATGAAGGTCACGGAGCGACTCAAAGGTCGGATGCTCATCCACTGAAAGACGGTCTGTGAAGAATCGCTGCACGCATCCCGTCCCGAACTCTCCGGGCGGAAGCGAAATATTGTGGATCACGAGAAGGTCAATCGGAGACCCCGCCGGACGCTCGTCCGAATGAGTGCTCGGGCAGCGGACGGCGCCCTCTGCCCAGCCTTCATCGCTGATTCTGAAAGACGGCTCGCAGCCAGTTTTCCTCAGCATGCTCTTCTTCTCAGTCGAGCCTCGCGCACTTCTTCGAGCAGTAGAGTTTGCCGTTCTTCACGACTCCCTCATTCTTCGGGAAGAACGTGCCGCAGTGAGGGCACTGCGCCATTTCGCCCGAGGAGGCCACATCACGGTTCCGCTCGCTCTCTTCGAGCCGGCGGCGCATCTCGCGCAGTTCTTCCTCCATCTGTTCCTTCTCACGGCGCTGCTTTTGGCGGGAGAAATAGACTAAGGCAACAACAATGATGATGATCCACGGGAGTAGTTTAATCAGACCCATTTGGCACTCACTTCTCAGATGAGAATGTATTCAAGGAAGAAAGCGTATCCCAGATACGCAATCACATAAACGCCGCACAGGATCCAGAACCAGGCGAGAGCCTTTCTGCCCCGCCAGCCGAGAATCCAGTGTCCCGCGGTCAGAATGCCGCAGAGCAGCCAGCTCGCCCAGGTGAGGAAGGTCTTGTGATCGAGATGGAAGAGCGTCCCATAATACTGCTGCGTCACGAGGGCTCCTGTTACGAGAAGTACAGAAAGCACGAGGAACGCGGTGAGAAGGATATAGAAAAAAACCTGTTCCATCACCAGGATTGGGGGAAGCGTGGAGAGAATGCCGCTCTGCGGGACCGGGTCTGACGAGAAACGGAACCGCCGGTTCTGGCACTCCATCAGAATCGCCTGCACGACATCCACCGTAAGGAGCCCGTAGGTGAGGAGCCCAAGAGACAGATGCACCCGGAAGAGCGGCGTCCACTCCGCCATTTCAATCGGTTCACCAGGGAACACCAGCGGCATCAGGGCAGCCACCGCCGTGATAAACGCGCTGACACCGAACACCGGTCCGACACGCTTCACCGCGGATACAAACGCGAGCACCGTGAATCCGAGCAGCATCGCTCCGGACACTGCAGGCCCGAAACCAAAGAGCGTCTGACCGGGGGCCGGAAAGATCTGTGTCTTCAGGGCAAAGCCATGCAGCACCACAGCGGCGACGACAATAAGCAGCATCCAGGTCGGCACCTTGGCGCCCCGCTTCCTGAGTGAAGAGAGCACCACGCCACCCGAGACGCAGTAAATGGCCGCAGCGGCCAGCGACAGCAAAATTCCGTTTTCCATCATGAAAATTCTTTCCCCGCAGAGCGTCAGGCGGTCAGAGGTGCCGCGCGGCCCGGCAGGATTTCTTAGTCATGTGGGCATTTTAGGCGAAACACGATTAATGCCCACGGTCAAAAGGTTCCCTTCAATTGTGAATCAGTTAATATGCAGGTACAAGAGAAAACTCGTATTGCACTAATCCTGAATGAATACTTTTGCTCATCTACTCGGTTACCTCGTTGATCTGTTCACGGCACTGCTTGGCTCAGTGCTGCTCCTGAGGGCCTGGGTCTACGCTCAGGCTATCCCGACAGCGGATCCGATCGCGCGTTTCTGCATCGCGCTGACCGACTGGCTCGTGCTGCCGGTGGCGAAGACCATGCGCGCGTCCGGCAAGTGGCACTGGCCGGCGATATTGTCCGCGTTCGGTGTCGCCATCCTGTCCTCCATCCTCTCGCGTCTCCTTTTCGGCATTCCGATGTCGATTCTCGGACTGGTGGTGTCGCCTTTCGCACTCCTGATCCGCTGGGGCACTGAGATGGTGCTCTGGGGCACCGTGATCTGGGTGGTGCTCTCCTGGCTTCAGTCCGCGTCTCCTGTCACCCGGACGCTTGGCTACCTCGTGGACCCGTTCCTGCGACCCGCGCGCCGCCTGATTCCGATGATCAAGGGATTTGACCTCTCCCCGATCCTCGTTTTCATTCTCTGCCAGGTGATTCTGATCATCATCACCCCGCTCGCCCGCGGGATTATCTGATCAATTCATTTCCTGCATAGCAAAAGCCGGATCACTTTCGTGACCCGGCTTTTTTAATGCCTTCAGCTTATCAGGCCTTCAGCTTGCTCTTGATAAAGGCAACGGCGTCTTCAACCTTCACCATTTCCTTCTGATCAAGCGTACGGCGGTTCGCGTATTCGATTTCGCCGTTCTTCAGGCCGCGGTCACCGACCACGATGCGGTGCGGAACACCGATCAGTTCCCAGTCAGCGAACATCGGACCCGGACGCAGATCACGGTCATCGAGGATCACGTCAATCCCTTCAGCCGCAAGCTTGTCATGCAGTTCGTCGCAGACCTTCTGCACGGCTTCGCTTCTCTTGTAGCCCATCGGGCAGATCGCGACCGTGAACGGCGCGATGGCGTCCGGCCAGATCATGCCGCGGTCGTCGTGGTTCTGCTCAATGGCAGCGCCCGCGACGCGGGAAATGCCGATACCGTAGCAGCCCATTTCGAGAACGCGGGACTTGCCCTCTTCGTCGAGGTAGGTCGCGTGCATCGCTTCGGAATACTTGGTGCCGAGGTAGAACACATGGCCCACTTCGATACCGCGCTGCAGCTTCAGCGTGCCCTTGCCGTCCGGCGACGGGTCGCCCTCGACGACATTACGGAGATCCGCCACTTCGGGTTCAGGGAGATCACGGCCGAAATTCACGCCGCGGAGGTGGAAACCTTCCTCGTTCGCGCCGACCACAAAGTCGCTCATATTGATCACGGAGCGGTCCGCGTAGATCTTCACTTCCTTCGGATCGAGACCGACCGGGCCGAGGTAGCCGGGCTTGCTGCCGAAAGCCTTGAGGATTTCGGCTTCAGTCGCGAAGCGGAAACCATTCTTCAGCTCAGGAAGCTTGCCAGCCTTCACTTCATTCAGGCTGTGATCACCGCGAAGCAGAATGAGGACGATCTTCGCGGGAAGAACGTTCCCTTCCTCGTCGCGCTCGTCAGAAGCGAGCACCACGGACTTAACGGACTTCGTGAGCGGCAGGCCAAGGAGTTCCGTCACGAGCTCGCACTTATCGCGGCCCGGGGTCGGAACCTTCTGCATTTCTTCCGTCGCTGCGGCGCGTTCGCCGCCGACCTGCACAGCCTCCGCGAGTTCAATATTCGCGGCGTACTGGGAATCCGGGCAGTAAGCGATCAGATCTTCACCAGTATCGGCGATCACCTGGAATTCATTCGAGCGGTTGCCGCCGATGGAACCCGTGTCAGCCGCGACCGGACGGAACACGAGACCCGTGCGGTTGAAAATACGGCAGTAGGCGTCAAACATCGTTTCGTAGCTCTTGCCGGCAGTGTCAGCATCACGGTCGAACGAGTAACCGTCCTTCATGATGAATTCACGGCCGCGCATCACACCGAAACGGGGACGGCGCTCATCGCGGAACTTCGTCTGAATCTGGAAGAGATTCACCGGCAGCTGGCGCCAGGAGGTGATTTCCTGACGGGCAATGTCCGTGATCACTTCTTCAGAGGTCGGCTGAATCACGAAGTCGCGCTGATGACGATCCTTGAAACGGAGCAGTTCAGGGCCGTACTTTTCCCAGCGGCCCGACTCAACCCAGAGCTCGGCCGGCTGCACGATCGGCATCAGGAGTTCGACCGCGCCCGAACGGACCATTTCCTCACGGACGATGTTCTCGATCTTGCGGATGACGCGAAGACCCATCGGCATGTACGTGTACACACCGGCGGCCAGCTTCTTGATCATGCCGGCGCGGATCATCAGCTGCTGGCTGACGATGTCGGCGTCAGCGGGCGCTTCTTTCAGAGTGGAAATAAAAAATTGACGGGCTTTCATGAAAATTCCGCTGTTAAAAATAGAGATTTGAATTACAAAACGCGAGAGGGACAACCGGCCGCGAAAGATTCACGCATTCTATAACGCAGCCGCTTGTGATGGAAACCGGGGTGGGAGAACTCCTCGCCCGGCTCCGCACACCGTCCTAGTCGCGCGTAATGACGAGATTGTCTTTGTGGATCAGCTCAGGCTGCTCAATGAAACCGAGGATCCCCTCGATCTCTTCAGTATGGTGACCGGCAATGCGGACCGTGTCGCTGCTCGAGTAGCCGGCGAGGCCCCGGGCGAGTTCATCACCCTCAGGAGACAGCACAGCGATCACATCGCCACGCTTGAAGTCACCGCGCACTTCTTTCACGCCCACCGGAAGCAGGCTCGTATTGCCCTTCACGATGGCGCGCGCAGCACCCGCGTCGAGGAGCACCGCGCCTTCAATATTGAGGTGATCCGCGATCCAGGACTTGCGGGCAAGGATCCGCGGCTGATAGCAGACGAGTTCGGTTCCGATCGTCTCACCGGCCGCCAGGCGCTGAAGCACCCGGGGCTCACGTCCATAGACGATGACGGTCGACGCGCCTGATTGAGCGGCGCGCTTCGCTGCGATCACCTTCGTGATCATGCCGCCCTTCGAGAAGGAGCTTGCTGCGCCGCCGGCCATCTTTTCCAGAGCCGGATCTCCGGCACGGGCACGGTCCACAAAGACCGCGTCCGGATTCTTTCTCGGATCCGCCGTGAAGAGCCCCTTCTGATCCGTGAGGATCACGAGAGCGTCAGCTTCAATGAGGTTCGTCACCACGGAGCCCAGGGTGTCGTTATCTCCCACCTTGATTTCGTCCGTGACAACCGTGTCGTTCTCATTGATCACCGGAACGACGCCAAGGGAAAGCAGCGTGAGGAGCGCGGAGCGCGCGTTGAGGTAACGCGTACGGTCAGCAAGATCCGCTCCGGTGAGGAGAATCTGCGCGGTCTTTACGCCGCGTTTCGCGAATTCCGTTTCGTAGGCCTGGGCAAGACCCATCTGGCCCACGGCAGCCGCGGCCTGAAGCTGTCCAACCTCAGTCGGCCGGCGCTCCCAGCCAAGGCGTCTCACACCTTCAGCGATGGAGCCTGAAGAGACGAGAACCACCTCGCGGCCGAGCTTCTGCACTGCGGAAAGCTCTTCGGCGAGATTGGCTATCGCCTTCTCATCGAGCCCCCGGCCGTTATCCGTCAGCAGCGCTGTGCCGACCTTGATGACGATGCGCTTCGCATCCGCAACCACTGATTTGATCGCTGTCATGCCTTCTCCCCCAGGCAATGAAGGGGGCCGGAATATCCGGCCCCTCAGTTGTTACTCCGAATCAGCCTTATCGTCGGCTGCTTCCTCAGACGCAGTTTCGGCGGCGGGCTCTTCGGCAGCTTCATCCGTGTTGGCAAAACGCGGATTCCGCTCGGCCTCAGCCTTGAGACGCTCGGCGCGGCGCTGTTCATCGAGGAACTGAGCAATCGCCATCACGACTTCCTTCGTGCCTTCACGCGTTGCCGCGGAAATCGCGAAGAACGGACGTCCGTCCGGGCAGAGCGCGTCGTGCAGCTTCTTCACGAGCTCTTCGCGGTCTTCGGCCGGCACCAGGTCGAGCTTATTCACGACGACCCAGCGGGGTTTCGCGAGCAGCGTGTCACTGTACTTGCCGAGTTCACGCACGAGCGCGTGAGCCTTCTCGATCGGATCCTCGCCATCAAACGGCATCACGTCGATGATGTGCAGGAGGAGCTTCGTGCGCTCGAGGTGCCGCAGGAACTCGTGGCCGAGTCCGGCACCTTCAGCCGCGCCTTCGATAAGGCCCGGAATATCAGCGATCACAAAGCTGTTTTCCTGCTCGATACGGACAACGCCAAGGTGAGGCGACATCGTGGTAAAGGGATAGTCCGCGATCTTCGGGCGGGCGTTCGACACCGCCGTGATGAAGGTGGACTTGCCCGCGTTCGGATAGCCGAGAAGACCGACGTCTGCGAGGACCTTCAGTTCGAGCTTGAGAGAACGCGCCTGGCCGGGTTCACCGAGCGTGAACTGACGGGGAGCACGGTTCGTCGGGCTCTTGAAGTGAAGGTTGCCGAGGCCGCCCTTGCCGCCAGCGGCGACCAGAGCCTTTTGCCGTTTTCGGAAAGGTCGGCGATCACTTCACCGGACTTTTCGTCCGTGATGATCGTACCGACCGGCATGCGAAGGATGATGTCCTTGCCAGCCCGGCCGTAGCAGTCGGAGCCCATGCCGTGTTCGCCTGACGGCGCCACAAACTTTCTCGTAAAGCGGTAGTCAATCAGCGTGTTGATATTCTCATCGCCGACAGCCCACACCGAGCCGCCTCGTCCTCCGTCGCCGCCGTTCGGGCCGCCGCGGGGAATAAATTTTTCGCGCCGGAACGAAGCGGAGCCATTGCCGCCGTTCCCGCCAATTACATCAATAGAAGCTTCATCAATAAATTTCACAGCAAGTTCCGTCCTTGTTGCCTGATTCTTTCGTATGGGCCTGATGCCGTCCGGCACCGATAGCCCCCTTGTGGTTTCCTGCGAGGCGGATCATTCCGCCCGTATTCATTTACTTAGGAGCCCAGCCTTCGTTTTCACCTTCCGGGATAAGTCCCGGAGCGGCTCCTTCAACACCAGTCTTTTGAGTATATCTACAAACCGCTTCCGGCTTTCCTGCCGCGCGGCGCGATGACTCTGCCGATGTGTTTTCCGGCAGCTTGCTGCTTAATGGGCGATCCGGGGAGAATGGCTCCCCGGTTTCTGCCCGCCCCCTGCCGGAAGGGGCTTTATTTCTTTCCAATCAACAAAAAAACCCTGCCGCAAAACGACAGGGCTCTTGCATTCAAAGCTGCCAGCTGCCCAATTAGGCGGCCAACGGGACAACCTTGACGTACTGGTGGTTCTTGGGTCCCTTGACTTCGAACTGAACCGTACCAGTAACGGTAGCAAACAGCGTGTGGTCACGGCCCATGCCGACGTTGTCACCGGCGTGGAAGCCAGTGCCGCGCTGGCGAACAATGATGGAACCAGCGTTGATCACCTGGCTGCCGAAAACCTTGACGCCCATGCGATGAGCCTTGGAATCGCGTCCGTTGCGGGTCGAGCCGCCGCCCTTTTTATGTGCCATTTTTTCCTATTCCTCTAGAAAAAACTTAATTAAATTAAGCCGCGATCGTTTCGATCTTCAGCTCGACGTAGTACTGACGGTGGCCAGCGCTCTTCTTGGAGTGCTTGCGCTTGCGGAACTGGAAAATGCGAACCTTATCGGCACGGCCTTCGGAGACCACGGAAGCGGTCACGGAAGCGCCTTCAACCGTCGGGGTGCCGACCTTCAGTTCCTTGCCTTCGCCAACGGCGAGCACTTCGGACAGGGTGACCTTGTCGCCAACCTTGACGTCGCCGAGGAGTTCAACCTTAAGCAGGTCGCCTTCGGAGACACGGTACTGCTTGCCGCCGGTCTTGATAATTGCGTACATGTAATTCCTCACTGTTTCACTCAGCTGCTGCTGTGAAACCTTCTTGTATCGGGATAGCATCGGACGGTCTGTCCGCTGCTGCTCTGGAAATCGGTTCCCTTAAAAAGGGAATCGAGCTAGCTATTATCATAGATTTTTAATGTAAAGTCAACCGCTTTACGATCTGATCCCTCCCGTCCCAAAAATTTAAATGAAAAAGTTCTTGACATTTTCTGAAAACGGATTATCATTTGAATTCTTCGAACCGTTTAGCTCTTAAAAACAGCTATTCTGCGAAGCTCGGGGTGTGACTCAGCCTGGTAGAGTGTCACGTTCGGGACGTGAAAGTCGGAGGTTCGAATCCTCTCACCCCGACCAGATTTCAAAAAGGAGATGTCGAAAGACATCTCCTTTTTTCGTTTCCGCTTTTACTTCCGCCTTTTCTCCCCGATTCCCGCCATTACCCCGGATTCCGATGCGCCCCGGATTCAATTCCGATTGTGTTTACGTAACTAAATAGATTACAATATTGGCATGTGCGCCGACGGCTCGTCGACCTTGAAGCCCAGTATCAGCGGCTTCCTCACGGAAACGCCGTCCTCACAATCCATCCTGGAGACACCATGCCGAAACTTGTGCTCTATGCCGCGGCAGCCATCATCGCGGCGGCCGCGCTTCCTCTTCCCTATGGAATCTATGTCTTCATTCGGATCATCGGGACGATCACCTTCGCGTGTCTCGCCTATGAATCCTGGAAGCAGGGGCATGAGCTGCTCCCCTGGGCGTATGGAGCCGCCGCCATTCTCTTCAACCCCATTATTCCGATTCATCTCAGCAAAACGCTCTGGACGGTGATTGACCTCGCGGCCGCGGCGGTCATTTTCTTTTCGGCTGAGAAATTTTCGAAAGAGGCCTGATCATGAGATCCATCTTCTCCGCCATTTTGACGATTCTTTATATCGGGTACGGCATCACGGCCTTTGTATTCGCCTGGGACGCTGTCAGCTACTTCTCCGGAGTACATTCGTTTTTCGGGCTGACGCTTATCTGGTTCCTGATCATTCCGGTGCTGCTGATGATCCCATTTGCTCCTGCCGCGATGATCTGTGCCCTGATTTACTATCTCGCCGCCATTCGGGGCTGGGGCTACCTCCTCGCGATCATCTACTGCTTCCCGTCCATCGGCCTCGTGATTCTTTCCATGATCAGCGGTGGCGTCGGCGCAATCTCAGGCTGGCTTTCTGAAAAATTTCATCGGTTCTGAAAACCGTCTGTCAACGCCTCAGCATTGCGTAGAATGAATCGGGTAACTTTTTAAGAGGCTTCCGCCTTCTCCCGCTTCATCATGACAAACAGCAAACCCTGGGTTCTGGGACTCACCGGTGGCATCGCCTCCGGAAAAACGACCGTGTCGGACTATCTCGCCAGCAAAGGGTGCCTTGTCGCTGACGCGGATGCGGAGTCCAGGGGCCTCACCGCTCCGGGCGGCGCGGCAATGCCGGAAATCGAACGGATTTTCGGCGCGGACTTCATCCGCCCGGACGGCGCGATGAACCGCGCGAAGATGAGGGAACTCGTATTTTCAAACGATGCCGCGCGCCGGACGCTTGAATCCATCATTCATCCGCTCGTCCGGAAAGCTCTGATGGAAAAGATCCGGACCGGCGCCGAAAATTCCCCCTACGCCGTCATCGCGATTCCGCTTTTTCCTTCCATTCTTCAGCTTCGGCCGATTCTCAGCCGGCTTCTCGTGATCGACTGCCCGACGCCGCTCCAGTGTGAACGGCTGCGGAGCCGCTCAGGCTTAAGCCGTGAGGAGTCGCTCGCCATTATCCGGGCTCAGTCCCGGCGCTGGGAACGGATAGAAGAAGCGGACGATGTGATTGTGAACGCGGGGAGTCTCCCCGAACTTTTAAGCGCGGCGGATATCCTTCACCAGCGCTATCTCAGAGCGGCAGAAGCCGCTTGAGGACCAATTGATATGACAGAAGAAAAGAATTCCGAGAAACCCTTTACCGTCAAGTGCCCGACCTGCGGGAAAGAGGTCGTCTGGAGCACCGATAATCCCTACCGCCCGTTCTGCTCGGAACGCTGCCGGATGATCGACCTCGGTGAGTGGGCGAGCGGGGGCTATCGGATTGAAGGAGCCCCCGGAAGCGCGGATCAGCTCGATCCGGGTGACTTTACGACTGAAGAGCCGGACACCGGCAAAGGCCGGGGAAACCTTTAAAACTCAAGCCACACGCCCTGAGCTCCGGACTCTTCCGCGGCCGCCGCTTCAGACGCTGACTCAGCCGGAAGATACACCGGGATTTCGTGCTCTTCGCCGAGCCCTGTGACTCCCCTGCGGATAAAGGAGAAGTCCGCGTGGTTGGCCGCGGCAAGCTTCACCTCGGCTTCGCTCCGTGCGAAACTCCCGGTCCAGCCGGAATCACTGCTCACGGGCTTCTCACCCTCAACCCAGATAAGACCGGCACCGGCTTCCTTCGCCCGTGCCACCCGGGCCTCGACATCTCCGCCTTTCTGCGGAATCCAGGCCGCCACGCGGGGGAGTTCAATCCAGCCCGCGATCAGATCATCCATCGGGAGCAGCTCACCAGCAGGAAGCCGGGCCCGGTGATAGAACCCGAACTGCTGATGCTCCATGGAACGGGGCTCTCCCTTCCAGTCATGACACTTCCGGAAGTGAAGTCTCACGCGGGCATGCGGATAGTCGATCACCTTCACAAGCCACGGGGTTGACGCTCCGATATCCAGATCCAGCTCCTCGCGGAGTTCACGCGCCAGCGCTTCATGTGCGGTTTCGCCGGGCTCAAACTTCCCACCCGGGAATTCCCAGTACCCCGCGTAGGGTTTGCCTTCGGGCCGCGACCCCATCAGGATCGTGCCGTCCTTACGGATAAGAATGCCGGCGGCCACTTCGACCGCCTTCCGTTCCACCTGCTGCTCTGCCATTTTTTACGGAAGTCCTTTCCCAAGAGCGAGCCGCGACGCGGCCGCCCGTGCAAACTGCTGCGCCACCCGGCCGGAACGGGATCCCCGCTCAAGCGCAAACTGCAGCGCAGAAAAACGCATGTCGTCAGAGGCTGCCCGCTCCGGGTCAACCTTCAGCACGGCAAGCCACTTTTTCACAATATCGAGATACTCATCCTGCGAGAACGGATAGAAGGAGAGCCAGATACCGAATCGCTCAGAGAGTGAAAGCTGCTCCTCGATTGTCTCCGCGGGATGCAGGAGGCCGTCTTCATCGAGGTGGCTCTCCAGGTTATCGCTTGCCTTTTCCGGCATCAGATGACGCCGGTTTGAGGTGGCATAAACGATCACGTTGTCGCCGCCCGCGGAAATCGATCCGTCGAGCACGGTCTTCATCGCTTTGTAGCTTCCCTCACCCGCCTCAAACGCGAGGTCATCGCAGAAGAGAATGAAACGCTCAGGACGCTTTGAAATGATGCGGACAATATCCGGAAGATCCATCAGGTAGTCGCGGGTCACTTCGATCAGCCGCAGCCCCTCTTTCCAGTATGCGGCAAGACAGGCGTGAATCAGAGAGCTCTTCCCCGACCCTCTCGCTCCGGTGAGGAGCACGTTATTTGCCGGAAGCCCCTTCACGAAGCTCTCGGTATTCGCGAGGATGATTTCTTTCTGACGGTCAACGTGGAGAATATCCGCGGCGTCAATCGTCGCGATGTTTTCGACGGGCTCAAGCCTTCCGGCTGTCATCCCGAGGTACTGGCGCCTCTCCCAGCGGAACGCGGGACGGCTCCAGTCAACCTGATCCGCGGGCGGCGGAAGAAGAGACGAGATCTGCTTCGCAAGCCCAAGAAGCGACTGCTCAAGTTCTGTATTCATATCAGGCCCCTTACCGGATCAGACGCTTTCCGCCCGCGCGGCATCCGAAAGGCCCGCTTCCAGCATGGCGTAGAAACTGTCGACGGAGACCTTCCCGGCGTCCTCGTCTTCATGCGGCGCGTCAATCAGCACGAACGCTTCCGCTCCGGACGCATTGAACGCACGGCTCGCCGCTTCGTCCGCAGCGTCACGGGTCAGCGGTGCATCGGTTGCCGCAACCACGAGGTACCCTCTCGGAGTTTCAACCCGGATGACGTCAAGCGTCACCGGAATAAATTCCACAAAGCACTTGAGAGAGGACGCTGAGGCTTCGCTGCCGTCAGAGGAAAAGCGGCGGATCGCCCGAAGCCATCCGTCCTCAGACATTTCGTCCCGCACTTCCTTGATGCTTGACTTATCGGGTGCACGGCCGTCAGAGGCGAGGCAGAGGAGCCGGTGCTTGCGGGGCTTCGCGCCCTCCCCCTCATCCCCTCTCAGGACGCAGAAGGAGTGAAGCGACTTCTCCGGTCTCACAAAGGGCATGCCGCCTGAAGACTTGACCCAGACGCCGCTTTTCTCCGGGAACCGGATACAGAGCACGTCTTCCAGCGCTCCGATCTCCACCTTGCGGATCGGCTCAAGCCCCACCCGCATCGCCTTCACCATCTCTTTTGCATTCATTCGATCGCCTTCCTTCCCGTCCGGTTCGCTCACCCGCCGGACGCCTGGTTTCCTGCCCGGATTCTCTCCGGCTGATACTGCTGACGATAACAGAAAAACCGCGCCTCCGACTGAGGCGGGCCGCCTCGCGCGGATCCTCTTCGTCCGGGCGCAAAAAAGCCTGGCCGCGGATCACTCCGCCTGAGGCCAGGCTTTCATTTCCTTATCGGAAAACGGCGTCTGATCAGTTCAGCTTGCCGTGGCAGTCCTTGAACTTCTTGCCGGAACCGCACGGGCACGGATCATTGCGGCCGACACCGGCGAAAGCGATATCATCCACCGTCGCTTCCTGAGCCTCAGGCTCGTTTTCCGGCGCGGTCAGAGACGTGAACTCAGCCTGGGACGCCTGCGCGGCATCCACCTGACGCTGAGCCTCTTCCGTCGCTTCGTGCTCAGCTTCTTCAGCCTCTTCCGGCATCTGGATCTGGACCTGCATCAGGATGCGGACCACACCTTCACGCGTCAGATCAAGGAGCTCCTCAAACATCGAGAAGGCTTCCTTCTTGTACTCCTGCTTCGGCTGCTTCTGAGCGTAGCCGCGCAGGAAGATGCCCTGACGCAGAAGATCCAGAGCGCTGATGTGCTGACGCCAGGTCTGATCGAGCACCTGCAGCAGCACGGAGCGGCAGAAGCCGTTCCAGGCATCGGCGCCCACGAGTTCAACCTTCTCGTTATAGACGCGGTCAGCCTCGTCGAGCACCTTCTGTTCGAGATCTTCATCCGTACGGCTCTCGTCCTCTTCCATCCAGGCCTTGGTGTCGAGGTTCACCGCCCACTCGCTGCGCAGCGTGGAGGTGAGGCCATCGAGATCCCACTGATCTTCCACCGTCTCGGCCGGCACATACTGGCGGACGAGGTCGGAGTAGAAGCCGTGACGCATTTCGCGGACGCTTTCCGAGAGATCCTGGGAGTCGAGAATCTCGTTTCTCACCTTGTAGATCTCGTGACGCTGATCGTTCTGAACGTCATCAAACTCCAGCAGCTGCTTACGAATGTCGTAGTTGCGGGCTTCGACCTTGCGCTGAGCGTTCTCGATCATGCGGGAGAGCATCTTGCTCTCGATCGGGATGCCTTCCTCGAGCTTCAGGTGCGTCGCCATCGCCTTCATGCGGTCGCCGCCGAAGATCTTGAGGAGGTTATCCTCCATCGAG
>ERZ773217.1371-NODE-1371-length-19171-cov-4.387633_pt1 | contig 19171 bp, 15 predicted proteins | sample MGYA00580995_ERZ773217 | MGnify/ENA primary metagenome ERZ773217 (study PRJEB29015, sample SAMEA2737772) | human gut metagenome | biome: human gut; feature: human-associated habitat; material: faeces | place: China | collected 2012 ...
TTCATCCGCCAAGATGATATCTTAATTATACTGTGAGGTTCTTCTTTCGTCTATTAACATTATTTATGAATTACAGGAATGCTTAAGTTTTTCTATAATTAATAGATGTCGAATAACCAATCGTCAATATATGTTTTGCGTGAAGGATTATTCAAATTACTAATTAATGCATTATACAAAGATTGAATGAAATTATCATCGTTAGCAGCATCTTTCCCGACATAATTATTTCCGGCATCAAATGTTTCAAAACGGAAAGCAATTCCAGTTAGAGATTTAGCAGCAACAACTTGAGACAGAAAAACCTTACCATTTTTGGTTACTCGAAGTTGATTATCATGGGTGTCATCACCAGATGCAATTAATTTTTTTAAATCATTAAGTGTCATGGTAGAAATATCATATTGTAACATAACAATATACCTTCTTTTTAAATTAGTATATCACAAAAAAGTATTTATACAATAGAATTTGAGATTTTTGAATAGTAATGGAAACTTAAGCAGGAAAAATTGTTACTCAGAAAAAACAAAAAAGAGTATTGAATATGTAAAGATAATTTGATAATATCTAATGTATAAACATATGTTCGAATATTGGAACATAAAAAACTATTGACACCCGGATTATATAGTGCTATATTGAAACAAATGAATTGGAAATTAAGTTTTATTTTGCATATACTAATTTGGAATGAACTCGGGTGACCTTCGGGCCCCGGGTCTTTTTTATTTTAAGAGGTAGCTATGATAGATAAAATTTTTAAAACACATGATGAATTAATTGAACTGTTAAAAAGCAGGGGCGTTCATATAGAAACAGATGCCGAAATTGCATATGCAAAAGAAGTTTTATCACAAGTAGGATATTATAATTTAATTAATGGTTATAATAAGATGTTTCTTAAAGAGTCTGAAAATATGGTAGATGAATACATTTCGGGGACAACGCTGCAAGAAATCCATGCACTCTATCAATTTGATAAAACACTTAGAAGTATATTTATGAAATATATTTTGAGTATTGAGACACATATAAAAAGTTTGATTGCATATAGTTTTTCTGAGAAATATGGACATAAAAATTTCTTAATTTATGATAATTTCAATACCAATATAAAAAATGCACATAAACAGATTCCAGAATTATTTGCGACAATTCAGAATCAGATATCTTCGAGAAGCTCTGATCCAAGTATTCAGCATTATTTAAAAACGTATGGATATATTCCATTATGGGTGCTTAATAATATTCTTACATTTGGGACAATAAGTAAATTTTATCGACTTATGAAAACAGAGAAACGACAATATGTATCTAGACAATTTAAAATACAAGATCATGAGTTAGAAAATTGCTTATATTATTTATCCAATATAAGAAATTTTTGTGCACATGATAATCGCTTATATTGTTATAGAAGTAAGAAACCATTAATAGATACAAAATATCATGAAAAACTGGAAATTCCAAAAAGTGATGCAAATGAATACATGTTTGGGAAAAGAGATTTGTTTGCTGCATTTGTTGCTTTGAAATTATTATTATCAAAAAATGATATGCATAGAATTTCTAAAGAATTGTTTCGAAATTTTGGTATTCTTTATAGAAAATTAGAAGTTCTAAGTAGAAACGATATTTTGAATTCAATGGGGTTTCCTGAAAATTGGAAATACATAGAGAAGTTGTAAATAAAGTGTTTTGTAGACATAAAAGCGTAAGATTTATTAGTATAAATATATGGACGATTAGATTATGTGATTTTAGAAAGAGGTTATATTTATGGCATTTAAATATTGGTTACCGAATACAACGGGAGAAAAAGAAGAATTTGAAACGAATGCAAGGTCATTAATAATTATAGGTGCGAACGGTTCAGGTAAAAGTAAATTAGGGGCTTGGATTGAACAACAGGATTATGACCAAGTTCACCGAATTGGAGCTCAGCGTGATTTAAATTTTAATGAAAATATTTCTCTGAAGAGTTATTCGCAAGCAGAGGATTTTGTTTTTTTTGGTACAGATGATAAAACACAACATGCTAATAAAACTTATCGTTGGGATTGGGGCAAAAGTTATACAACAAAATTAATGGATGATTTTGAAAATGTACTTGCTGCATTAATTGGACTTAAAAATGATGAAAATGACCATTTTATTTTAGAATATAAAACTGCTAAAGAAAATAATTCAGATTTACCATCAGCACCAGAGACAGTCGTGGATAAATTAAAGGCTATATGGGCAGAAGTATTGCCAGAACGAGAACTTATTGTTGAGGATTCTAAATTTTATGCTTTATTTGAGAAAGATGGGAATAAAATAAAGTATTCTGCAAATCAGATGAGTGATGGAGAACGTGCTGTATTATATTTAGCAGCTCAGGTGTTATGTGTTCCTAAAAATAAAACATTAATAATAGATGAGCCAGAAGTGCATCTACATCGTTCGATTATGAATCGGCTATGGATTTTACTTGAGAAATATAGGACAGACTGTTTATTTATTTTTATGACTCATGATACACAATTTGCGGCGCTTCATTCTAATGCAGAAAAAATTTGGATTAAAGAATATGATGGAAACAATTGGAAGTTGGAGAAAATTAATAGTGTAGAATTACCGGAAGAATTATTGTTCGAAATTCTGGGATCTCGGAAAAATATATTGTTTGTTGAAGGTGAAATCAACAGTTATGATACCAAACTATATTCGGAAATATTTAATGATTTTTATGTTGTTGCGTGTGGAAGTTGTACACAGGTCATATCGCGCACAAAGGCTTTTCGACACAGTGAGTCTCTTCATGGTTGTGAGGTATATGGAATTATTGATAGGGATTACCGTTCAGAGAATGAAATTAAATCATATGAAATGGATGGAATTTATACTTTAAAAGTAGCAGAAGTTGAAAATCTTTTTATTGTTGAAGAATTAATTCGTTTTATGTCAGAAAGAATGGCAAAAGAAGCAGATAAGGTATTTGACAAAATAAAAGAATATGTTATAGAAACACGTTTTAGGTGTCAAATACAAAAGCAAATATGTCAAAGTGTTGTTGCGCGTATAAAATATATGCTAAATTGTCTTGAAATATCAAATAAGAATAATGATGAAGCAAAAGAAACATTAAACACAGCACTCGCTAGTATTAATTATGATGCAATAAGACAGGAGCAGGAAGAATTGTTTCAAGCTGTACTTGATTTAAGTGATTATTCAAAAGTGATTAAAATATTTAATGAAAAAAATATTGCAAAATCAATAGGTGTTTATATTGGTATACAAAATAATGATTATTGTGATACTGTGATTTCGTTGTTACAACAATTAGATTGTCGAGATGAAATAATAAATTCATTATTACATTATTTTCCAGAGAAACTAATAAAATTAAGATCTCGTAAATCTTAAGAATATTTAAAATCATATATAAGTTAACAGAGGAGGTCCCGGGGACATTAAGAAATTCTTAAGATAAAGCGTTTACAATAATTCAGGATAAAAATAATTTAATAAAGAAAAAAAGTCATTGCCGTTTAGCATTTCTATTAAAATAGTCTCTAATCGACAATGGTTTTTTGATTGTCGTAATATTGGTAATGTGATAAAATAATCAAGAATCATAGATATGGAACTATAGTCACAAAATATGTAAGATATATGAGATAAATAGTAAATAAAACTACAAATTCAGTATCTATGATTACACTTTTATATACGAAAAATAAGAAATTAAAAGTGTGGATAAAGGTTTAAAATGGCATAATTTTTGCATAAATGGGAGGTAAGATCATGGGCAGATATCTAAACAGTTCAACTTCATATGTCTTGTACAAAGGACAAACAGAACAGCCATACTTTGTAGATAAATCACAAATGCTATCAGAATTATTTCCATTTTTAGATTCAGGTAATACCCATATATGCATTACACGTCCAAGACGTTTTGGAAAGACAGTCATGGCCAATATGATCACTGCTTTTTTAGGAAAAAAACAGGATTCAGATTCAATTTTTAAATCATTAAAAATATCACAGAATGATTTATATAATAAATACAGGAATCAATATAATGTAATATCAATAGATTTCAGCAAGATGCCAAGAGATTGCGATTCATATACAGACTATATAGATAGGATCGAAACAAATCTGATCAGAGATTTAAGAAAAGAATATCCACAGATCGAAATTTATGAAGATGATTCGGCAGCAGATGTATTAGAGACGATATTCGAAGAATGTGATCAGCAAAGATTTGTTTTTGTACTGGATGAATGGGATTTTATTTTTCATAAGGATTTTGTTACAGAAGAAAATAAAAAGCAGTATGTGTTATTTTTAAGTAACCTTTTGAAGGATCGTTCATATGTACAATTGACTTATATGACAGGAATTCTTCCGATTGCTAAGTATTCCAGTGGATCGGAATTAAATATGTTTTGGGAATATACAATGGCATCTGAGACGAAATATAATGAATATTTTGGATTTACAGATTCAGAAGTAGATCAGTTGTATGAGAAATATACGAGGAATACACGAGAGATTCATATTTCAAGAGAAGATTTGAAAGAATGGTACGATGGTTATACGACAAAATCAGGAGAGAGAATGTATAATCCAAGATCTGTAGTTTTGGCATTGACAAATAATAATATTGGAAATTACTGGACAAGTTCAGGACCATATGATGAGATCTTTTATTATATCAGACAAAACATAGATGATGTACAAAATGATCTTGCATTAATGATATCGGGAGAGGCAGTAACAGCAAAGATTCAGGAATATGCAGCAGTTTCAATGAATTTAACGACAAAAAATGAGATATTTTCTGCAATGATCGTATATGGATTCTTAAGTTACGAGAATGGGGAAGTAAGAATTCCGAATAAAGAGCTGATGAATAAATTTGATGATATGATCCAGGGCTGATTTTGGAGTTAAAAGTAGATCATACACCAGAAGAAGCCCTAGAACAGATAAAAAATAAAAATTATAAATTACGTTTTCAAGGGAAATTAGCTGAAAAGAAAGTCGCAGTGAAAAAAATTCTTGGAATTGGTATAAGTTATGATAGAAAAACGAAAAAACATAGCTGTCAAGTAGAGTGGTTGTAAAAAGTGATGGGTTGAAAACTAAGGATCTTTATAAAACGATTCATAAGGCATCAAAGTTAAAAGCACAAAAGTATAACAAGAGGAAGTGGAGGTATATGCAGAAGCAATTAAAGAAGTCAAAGAAAATATTATACAGCAATGCGGCAACACAGAAATCAATTAATAGTGCAAAATCGGATTTGAAAAAGAGTATAAATAAACTAAGGAGAAAATAAATTTGAAAAAAAGAAAATTAGTGTTTGCAATTACAGCCATCATGGTATTTTCAGCGATGATGTTAACATCAAACACAAAAGCGCAAGCTGCAGTAAAGAAGACATACACGATCACGCCAAAGTCATCACCATATAAAGGAAAGTATAAAAAAGCAAAAGGATACTACAATTCCACAACAAAACAGTATTTTGCGATCCGCTCTTATTTAGAACTGCTCGAAAAAAAGGGTGGAGGAAAATTAATCATAAAAAAGGGAACTTATAAGATACCAAATGTTTTATATATTCCATCCAATGTTACGATCGAACTCAAAGATGGTGTAACGATTAAAAAAATCATGAAAACCAAAGCAAAGAAAATGAAACCAAGTGGTGGTATTTTTGAATTGTTGGAACCATCGAAAGCGAAGAAAAAGGGTGTGTATGGACAATATAATGGGGTTCATGATGTTAAGATATATTCAACAGGAAAGGCAGTGATCGATCAGGATTATCAGGGAAAAACTGGTCAGAATTGTATCGCACTTGTTATGTGTCATAACAGAAATGTTACGATTGAGGGAATCACATTTAAAAATATGAAATATGGACATTTTATCGAGATGGATGCATCACAGAATGTAAATGTCAATCGTTGTACCTTTACAGGATATAAAGCAAGTAAACGTCATACATCCGAGGCAATCAATCTAGATACTCCAGATAAGAAAACAAGAGGGTTTACTCATGGCTGGAGTCAGTATGACTGTACGCCAAATCAGAATGTGCAGATTACAAACTGTATATTTTCAAATCTCGAAAAAGCAATAGGAACACATCAGTATTCTGTAGAAAAATATCACACAGATATCTCAATTTCTGATTGCATGATAAAAAACTGTGTCAGCGGTGGGATTGAGATGATGAACTGGCAAAGAGTGTCTTTGACCAATACGAGATTTATGAATATTGGAAAAAACAGTAAAGGAAAATATACTTCCTATAACAGGGATCGTAAGATCAGAGCAATCTTGGTGCGAGGAGGTGTTTCAGAGATTAATATCAAGGATTGTACGTTTCAGAATCTTCCAAGAGTTATGCAGTGTATGCCATGGAAGAACCAGAATACGGCAATGCAATATCCAATGATATATAATCATATTACACAAGAAGAATACCAAAGGATTGCATCGCAGAATAAAGTGCTTCGTGGTGTTGATGTACCATATATTATTGTGAACACACGTTACAACGATTATAATTATCCAGAGAAATATTATTTTTAAAATGGATATTGGGAGATACCTTGATAATATAGATAAGAAGTTTACAAGAAAGGAAACAACAAAAATGAAACAATATGATTACCTAATCGTAGGTTCCGGTTTATACGGAGCCGTCTTTGCACAGCAGGCAACAGCAAAAGGAAAGAAGGTCTTAGTCATCGACAAACGACCAAACATTGCAGGAAATGTATACACAGAAGATATTGAGAAAATCCATGTACATAAATATGGAGCACATATCTTCCATACAAATAACAAAAAAGTATGGAATTATATCATACAGTTTGCAGAGTTTAATCGATTCACAAATTCACCAGTTGCAAATTACAAAGGAGAATTATATTCTCTGCCATTTAATATGTACACATTCAATAAGATGTGGGGTGTGATCACACCGCAGGAAGCTGCAGATAAGATTGAACAGCAGAAGAAAGAAGCAGGGATCACAGAGCCAAAGAATCTGGAAGAACAGGCGATCAGCTTGGTTGGAACAGATATTTATGAGAAACTGATCAAAGGATACACAGAAAAACAGTGGGGAAGACCATGTACAGAGCTTCCATCCTTTATCATTAAGAGATTACCAGTACGTTTAACATTTGATAATAACTATTTCAACGCCTTATATCAGGGAATCCCAGTGGGCGGATATACAAAGATGATCGCAAACATGTTAGGAGATGTAGAGGTCCGTTTAAATACAGATTATCTTGAACACAAAGAAGAACTGGATGCACTAGCAGAGAAAGTAATCTACACAGGTCCGATCGACGCATACTTTGATTACAAATTAGGTGAATTAGAATATCGTTCCGTAAGATTTGAGACAGAAGTATTAGACCAGCCAAACTTCCAGGGAAATGCAGCTGTGAACTACACAGATGCCGAGACACCATGGACAAGGATCATTGAACACAAATGGTTTGAATTCGGAAAAGACGAAGAAGGAAATGACCTGCCAAAGACCGTCATCAGTCGTGAATACAGCTCCGAGTGGAAATTAGGAGATGAACCATATTATCCAGTCAATGATGAAAAGAATGGAAAATTATATGAAGAGTATAAGAAATTAGCCGAGAAAGAAGAAAATATCATCTTCGGAGGAAGACTCGGAGAATATAAATATTATGATATGGATGCGGTTATTGCAGCAGCGTTAGATATGTGTGAGAAAGAACTGTAAAAATTCGCATATCAGTATTAAGAGAACAAAGAAAGATAGGAGGTTGCTGATGAAAAAATTAAATATCAAAGTCGGTATTTCAGATTTTGCAGAAATCAGAGATAATGGATGTTATTATATAGACAAATCAGGACTGATCAGTGATCTTCTACAGAACAATACAGCAAAAGTAACATTGATCACACGACCAAGAAGATTTGGAAAAACATTGGCAATGAGTATGTTGTCTGATTTTCTGGATATCCGAAAGCAAAGTAAAGAACATTTTAAAGGACTTAAGATAGAGAAAGAAGAACAGATATGTCAACAGTGGATGAACCAATGTCCAACGATCTTTTTCTCAATGAAAGATGTGGATGGGCTTGATTTCGAAAGTGCGTATCAAAGGTTACAGGCGTTAATTGCCAATCTATGCAAGGAACATACGTATTTACTAGAAAGTGATGAGATTGATCCAGATGATAAAGAGATATTTTTACATTTAAAAGCAGGAAATGGGAATCAGAGTGAGACAACCTTGGCATTTGCCACATTGATGCGAATGATGCACAAGTATTATAAAAGAAAAGTTATTTTTCTGTTAGATAAATATGACGTACCGATCGCAAAAGCGAGTGACCATGGATACTATGATCAGATGCTTGATATAGTAAAAGGGATGATGAGCAGCTCATTAAAAGATAATACAGATCTTAATATAGCAGTGATCACAGGATGCCTGAAAGTTGCAAAAGAAAGTATATTTACAGGTACCAATAATTTTGTCTCCGATACGATCTCATCGACAAGATTAAATGAATACTTTGGATTTACACAGAGAGAAGTGGATCAGATACTTGAAGATATCGAGGCATCTGCATATGCACAAGAGGTAAAAGAATGGTACGATGGTTATCATTTTGGATCGGTGGATGTGTATTGTCCATGGGACGTGATGAATTATGCATTGAATTACTGTCAGGAAGGGAAAAAAGAACCAGTAAGCTATTGGAAAAATACGAGCGGAAATGAGATCATAAGGTCGTTTATCGATTATGCGGGAAGTAATATTACGAGAAAATTAGAAACTTTACTGGCAGGGAATTCTATTGAACAAAAGATTGAAGAGAATCTAACATATGATTATCTCCATTCTTCAGAAGAAAATCTATGGAGTATCTTATACTTAACTGGATACTTAACGAAGGCACAAGAAGAGAGCCAAAACAGCTTAGAAACAGAAAGAACTGCTTTGGTCATTCCGAATCTTGAAGTAAAAGAAATTTATCAGAATACGATCCTAAAATGGTTCGATGACAGTGTCAAAGGATGGGAACGAAAGAAATTATTCCAGGCAGTATGGGATGGAAATGAAGAATCACTGTCAGCTGAGATGACAAAATTACTCCGAAAGACCATCAGTTATCATGATTACAAAGAAGATTTCTATCATGCATTTTTACTGGGAATTTTTGCAGGAGCAGGATATTCAGTTGAGTCAAATAAAGAACATGGAGAAGGAAGAAGTGATGTAGTGGTTTACGATGTGGAACAGGGAAGAGTTGCTGTTTTTGAAGTAAAATACGCAAAAACTTTAAATGATATGTCATCGCAATGTGCCAAAGCTTTAAAACAGATTCAAGATAAAATGTATGCAAAAGATTATGAAGACGAGTATGAAGAGATTGATTGTTATGGAATCTCATTTTACAAGAAACGCTGCATGATCAGAAAAATATAAGAAAAGAGGACAAGAAACATGAGCGAAACATTTTTACCAGCAAATATTTTAATGCCACAGGTAGATTCTATGAAGAAATGGGCCGTGATCGCTTGTGACCAGTTTTCATCCCAGCCAGAATACTGGGATGAAGTAAAAGAGTATGTAGGAAATACGCCATCAACGTTACATCTAATGCTTCCAGAAGCATATCTTGGAAGTGAGGAAGAAGATGAAAAGATCCGAAAGATTCAATCCACAATGAAGAATTATGCAGATGATCATCTGTTGAAAACTTATGAAAATTCTTTGGTTTATGTGGAAAGAACTTTGCAGAATGGAAAGATTCGAAGAGGGATCATAGGTGCGATCGATCTGGAACAATATAGTTATACGCCAGAACACGAAGCAAAGATCCGTTCCACAGAGAAAACAGTTATGGAGCGAATCCCACCAAGAATGAAGATTCGTTATCAGGCACCGATTGAATTGCCACATGTGATCTTGCTATGCGATGATTGGAAAAATGAAGTATTAGAAATCGTAACAGAGCAGAAGGCAAATCTTGAGAAATTATATGAATTTGATCTGATGCAGGAAGGTGGACATATCGCAGGATGGCTGGTAGACGGAGAGGTCAAAGAACAATTTTTAGAAAAACTACGATCATATGAAGAACAAATGACAGAAAAATATAAAGATTTAAGTGATGATCCAATGGTCTATGCAGTCGGAGACGGAAACCATTCTCTGGCAACAGCAAAAGCCTGTTACGAGAAGTTAAAGAAAAATCATCAATGGGAACATATCAAAGATCATCCAGCGAGATATGCATTGGTAGAACTCGAGAATCTACATGATGATTCCCAGCAGTTTGAACCAATTCACAGAGTCATTACTGGAACAGATCCAGAAGAATTAATACATGCATTAAAAACAGAATGTTGCAGCGAAGAAGGACAACCAATTCGCTGTTATTATGGAAAGAAGGAAGAAGTTCTCCATTTGAATTTACATAAACATCAATTAGCAGTTGATAAAATACAGACATTTTTAGATAAATATCTCAAAGACAATTCAGGATGTATTGATTATATCCACGGAGAAGATGTCTTAAAAGAACTGTCAAAAGAAGAGCAGACGATAGGAATTGAACTTCCAGCAATGGAGAAAGATCAGCTGTTTCCAAGCGTGATGACAGACGGAACACTGCCAAGAAAGACATTTTCCATGGGACATGCTTGTGAAAAACGTTATTATATTGAAGGACGAAAGATTCAGAGATAGACGAGTGCCCAATAATTGCTTTACAAGAAAAACTTTAATGATATCGTGAAATGTGGTATGATAAAAAATAGTGTAAATAAATAATATATACAATAATGGAGGAGAGATCATGGCTATTTTAGTAGCAGGTGGTGCTGGATATATCGGCAGCCATACATGTGTGGAACTTTTAAATGCAGGATATGAAGTTGTCGTAGTAGACAATTTATATAATTCCAGTGAAGAAGCTTTAAAGAGAGTAGAGCAGATCACAGGGAAAACAGTAAAATTTTATGAGGCAGATGTTTTAGACCGTGAAGCATTAGAGAAGATCTTTGATGCAGAAGATATTGACTCTGTGATCAACTTTGCAGGATTAAAAGCAGTTGGAGAATCTGTACAGAAACCATTAGAATATTATCATAACAATATCACAGGAACATTGATCCTTTGTGATGTGATGAGAAATCATGGAGTGAAGAATATTATCTTTAGTTCCTCAGCAACAGTCTATGGAGATCCAGCTTTCATTCCAATTACAGAGGAATGCCCAAAAGGACAGATCACAAACCCATATGGACAGACAAAGGGAATGTTAGAGCAGATTTTAACAGATTTCCATGTCGCAGATCCAGAATGGAATGTCGTATTACTTCGTTACTTTAACCCTATCGGAGCACATGAAAGTGGACTGATCGGAGAAGATCCAAAGGGAATTCCAAATAACTTAGTACCATATATTGCACAGGTAGCAGTTGGTAAACTTGAGAAATTAGGAGTCTTTGGTGATGATTATGACACACCAGACGGAACAGGTGTCCGTGATTATATCCATGTTGTAGACCTTGCCAAAGGACATGTGAAGGCATTAAAGAAATTTGAAGAAAAACCAGAAGTACGTATCTACAACCTTGGAACAGGAATCGGATATAGCGTATTAGATGTCTTACATGCATATGAAGAGGCTTGTGGAAAGACACTTCCATACGAGATCAAACCACGAAGAGCTGGAGACATTGCAACATGCTATTGTGATGCGACAAAAGCAAAAGAAGAATTAGGATGGGCTGCAGAAAAAGGAATCAAAGAAATGTGTGCAGATTCCTGGAAATGGCAGTCTATGAATCCGGATGGATATAGAACAGAAGATTAATTATTTCATTATCATAGCATTAGACAAAAGCTGTCGTAGAATATACGATGGCTTTTTTGAAAAATAAACAGGAGCAATAGAGATGAAGATTGAAAATAAAAGACAATGGGTCGGAGAGTTGTTCTTTTTATTAGGAACAATACTCTATATTACATACTACTTTTTTTATATAGCTTACTATTGGTATGTAGAGAAAGATCCGACAAGACAAATTCCAGTGCAAAGACTATTTTATATTGGATTAATCTGTTTTGTGGTCAAAATAATATTAACAAAATATCAATGGAAAGAAGTGATTATTGGAGCAGCAGGAGCTGTTTTGATGTATTTATGTTGGAAAAGCTCTGGAGGAATTGATTACCCCGCAAATTATCTGATCATTCTGGCGATGAAAGACGTAGATCTTAAGAAAGTGATGAAAGCAGTATTTGCATGTGGATTTGTTGGGTTAAGCTATGGTTTTACATGGTTCTTTGTGAATGCACCAGATAAATTAACAACAGTAAAAGATTATGGGCGAGGAATGATAGAAGTACGATATAAGTTTTGCACATGGCATGCGAACACGATTCATCTTATGATCATGGTTTTGATTGTTAGTTTTTTATATGCTTATTATAAGAAAATGAAATGGTGGGCATTTGCGATCATGTTCTATTTCAACTATGAGTTTTATCAACTATCAAAATCAAGAACAGCATTTTATTGTGGATCAGCAGCGATCATTGCCTATTTTATTTTAAGATATGCAAGAAAAATTTATGAATTTAAGATTTCACTGATTTTATTAGAGATCGGAAATCTTGTAGGGATTTTCTTATCTATATATTATGGACTTTATTCTCAATTGACAGATCCAACATTTATGAGATTAGATCAATTGATCACAGGACGATTGACAGTTGCACGGAACTGTTTTCTTGGAGCTGGAATTCCTCTGTTTGGAAGTAACATTGGTGGAAAGGTTTGTGGATATGGAATTTATACACAGGCCAATGATGGATACGTAACAGAATTAGGAATTGTAAGAACATTGTTGGAATATGGACCAATTGTGTTTGGACTTTTTTGTGCTTTTATGCTTATAGCTGTATGGGTACTTTATAAAAAGGGATATTTTGGGGCTATGGTGCTTTTAGAAATTGGATTTATCGCATGCGGAGTAGAAGCATATTTTCCAGCCGCTTACAATTTAAAGGCATTTGTATTTGGCCTGGCATTTTATCAGTTGATGGGATTATTTAAGGGAAAAGAAAAAGAAGAGAAACGAGGAAAGGCAGTCAATGCATCAGAATAATCGAATCATTTCATGGATTATATCATTTTTATTTTCAATATGCATGGTTATATCTATAAGTTATGATCAGAGAGATAACTGGTCACTGATCATATGCGATAAAAAACATATGATCAGTGCATTGATCATGACTATGATTCTTACAGTGATCGTACATATGATCATGAATGTATTATATTCAAAAGCGGGGAAGTCTTTTATAAGGTTAAAGACTCAAGCAAACAGAGGGATAGGAGAAAAAATATTTGATCATCATCCTATAGCAGTTCCTTGGAGCATTCTGATTGTTTTATGGCTTCCAAATTATATTTTGTATTTTCCGGGTTGTTTAACTTATGATATTATACGACAGTATGAGCAGTTTTTCAGTGGAAATCTGACGAATCATCATCCTGTATTGACGACATTGTTTGAAGGGATGTTTGTCAAATTTGGAAGAAACATTGGATGTCAAAATGTAGGAATCGCAGTGTATCTGTTATTTACATTGTTATTTACAAGTGGTGTTTTCGCAATATGTTTTTATTGGATGCATAAGAAGAATACAAAGTATTGGATTCGCTTTACAGGATTGGCATTTTATGGATTGTTTCCTATCTGGTCGGCATATGCAAGGACAGCAGTAAAAGACACATTATTTTATCCAATATTTGTTTTATTTGTGTTATTTATATTTGATATAGTATTAGAACCAGAGAAGATATTTGATTCAAAAGTTAAGAGTATTTTGTTTTTAATAGTCTCTTTATTATTATGTTTGGTCAGACACAACGGGTTTTATATATTAATTTTTACGATGCCGTTTTGTATTGTAGGTGTAAAAAAATATCGAAGACAATTGATAGTTTTATTTATAATAATGGTGGCGTTTTGGGAGGTTTACCAAAAAGCAATTCTTCCCATGGCAGGTGTGAAGCCTGGCGGAAAGCAGGAGATGCTCTCCATCCCTTTTCAACAGACAGCGAGATATGTAAAATATTATGGAAATGATGTTTCGACGGAAGAGGAAAAAGTGATTCGAAAAGTATTAGATTACGATACGATCGGAAAGAATTATGATCCAGATCTTTCTGACCCAGTAAAGAATACTTACAAACAGAAAGACGAATATTTAAAAGATTATTTTAACATATGGTTTGAAATGCTTAAGAAGCATCCGACGGCTTATATTCAGGCAACGTTGAATGGGACATATGGATATTGGGGTTATATGACAGAAATAAGATATCCATATGGATATTATGTACAGCCAGAAAGTATGGATACATATCAACAAGAATATAAAATATATTTTTTGAAAAAAACAAAGTATATCAGAGATATATATCATGGGATTTTAGATACAATATATCAGAAAACTCCATTGACATTATTTACAAAACCGATGATGTATTTATGGATTTTGATTGGACTGCTTGGCATGGTATGTTCTTTTAAAAAGACGATCAGATATTGGATTGCATTTTTGCCAGTAGTGACATCATTCCTTATATGTCTGGCATCACCTGTAAATGGCGATATGCGATATATGCTTCCGATTACAGCGAGTACGATTTTATATGTTGCATTTGTAAATGAAATAATATATAAAGAATATAATGAATTTTAACAAAGGAGAATGCGTAATGGAAAAAATTGCAGTATTGATTCCGTGTTACAATGAAGAAAAGACAATTAAAAAAGTAGTGGAGGATTGGAAGAAAGAACTTCCAGAGGCAACAATCTATGTATATAACAATAATTCCACAGATCGTACAGTAGAGATTGCAAAAGAAGCAGGAGCTATTGTAAGAAATGAATATCAACAGGGAAAAGGAAATGTGATCCGAAGGATGTTTCGAGAAATTGATGCGCAATGTTATATCATGATTGATGGAGATGATACATATCCTGCCCAATTTGGACGAGAAATGGCAGAAAAAGTTTTAGAATACAAGGTGGATATGGTTGTAGGGGACAGATTATCATCTACCTATTTTGAGGAAAATAAAAGACCTTTTCATAATCTTGGAAATAGCATAGTGAGAGCTGCAATTAATCATCTTTTTAAAAGTAATATCCGGGATATTATGACTGGATATAGAGCTTTTAGCTATCAGTTTGTTAAAACATTTCCAGTGTTATCCAGGGGATTTGAAATCGAAACTGAAATGAGCATTCATGCAGTAGATAAAAATATGCTGGTTGATAATGTGATCATCGAATATCGAGATAGACCAGATGGAAGCGAATCTAAATTAAATACTTATACAGATGGTATGAAGGTATTATTTACGATCATAAAACTGTTTAAAGGTTATAGACCATTTCAGTTTTTTGGAAGTATGGCATTCTTGCTTATGATTATTGCGGCAGGATTATTTATACCCGTATTTATGACATATCTTCATACAGGTCTGGTACCGAATTTTCCAACTTTGATCGTAAGTGGATTTATAGCACTTGCAGCGTTGCAGGCATTCTTTTCTGGATTGATTTTAAGTACGATTGTACAAAAAAATAGGCAAGATTTCGAATTTAAATTACAGTTGATCACAAACAAAATAGATAATGAGAAAGATAATTAAATATGCAGGAAAGATCAAGAAAAGAGAAAAATATATTATATATTGTAGTGCCTTGCTATAATGAGGAACAAGTATTAGCTGAAACATCCAAACGATTAAAGGAAAAATGTGAAATGCTGATCCATGATGGTAAAATAGCGAAAGAAAGCAGAATTGTTTTTGTGGATGATGGATCCAAAGATCATACGTGGAATATGATCGATGAATTTCATAAAATGGATTCTATATTTTCAGGAGTGAAATTATCCAGAAATCGTGGGCATCAAAATGCATTGCTGGCTGGTTTGACAATGGCATCAGAGAAAGCAGATATTGTAATATCAATGGATGCGGACCTTCAGGATGATATTAATGCAGTCGATCAGATGATCGAAAAATATTATGAAGGATGCGATATTGTATATGGTGTTCGAAGTGCCAGAGATACAGATACATTTTTTAAACGTTTTACGGCAGAAGCATTTTATAAACTGATCAATAAAATGGGCGGAGAGCTTGTTTACAATCACGCAGATTACAGACTGATGAGTAAGCGGGCATTAAAAGGATTATTAGAATTTGACGAAGTTAATATCTTTCTTAGAGGGATGGTGCCGATGGTTGGTTATCAGAGTGATATTGTCATGTATGAGAGAGCTGAGAGATTTGCAGGAGAAAGCAAATACCCATTGAAGAAAATGCTTTCTTTTGCATTTGAAGGAATTACATCGTTGAGTGTAAAACCAATCAAAATGATTTTTAATGTTGGAATTTTAATCTGTATAATTAGTGTTTTGGCAATCATTTATTGTCTAGTACGGCATTTTACAAACAACACGGTAAGTGGCTGGACTAGCCTTGTTATGTCGATATGGTTTTTAGGCGGTTTACAGCTGATCGCGATTGGGATGGTTGGACAATATATTGGAAAAATATATTTGGAGACAAAGGCCAGACCTAAATTTATTATTGAACAGGTATTAAATGACTAGGAGAATGGACATGAAGATAAAAGATTTTATATACAAATATTCGATCAGATTGTTTATTCTGATCGTGGCATATTTGATCGTAAGCTTCCCATTTCAATATACACAAGAAAAGATGAATGACGTTTCTCAGCCGGTTAGGTGGCTGGGGGCGTTGTTATTTTTTATCATAGGATGTTTTATCGTAAGATACAGAAAGAAATTAGAAGCTGTTTTTGCAAAAAAATCGTTATTTTTTATCATCTTTGTGATGATTTTTGCATTGCAACTGATGACAATCTATGTATTTAAGATACAGCCAGTGAATGATTTGTTATATTTGCATGATGAAGCAATCCGAATGATTCAAAATCCTATGATTTCGTTACAGCGTTTTGGTGGGTATTTTGCACATTATCCGAATAATTATGGATATTTACTAATCTTATATTGCTATTATAAATTGTTGGTGTCTTGCGGTATTTCTGTCGGAAGTCTGGTTCTTGCGGGAAATTTTTTGAATTTATTAGTAATTGATATTGGAATTTTATGTGGATATATTGCAATACGCATAGTTAAAAATATAAAACTGGCTAACATATGGATGTTGTTGTTTTTACTGAATCCGTGGACGTATTTCTGGATTGCTTATTATTATACACACACGATATCATTTGGTATGATCATGGTGTTGCTGTTGTTGTTTGTGCTAATACATAAAGAAAAAGACAATTGGAAGGGCATTTTGTACAGTGCTTTTTTAGGAATTGTAATCTATATAGGAATTAAGATCAGGATCACCAATTTGATTGTATTGCAGTGGGGATCACGTTGTTTATCTTTTGGAAGCAGTATAAATTTAAAGTAAGACATATGTGTCTGATTCTTGGAATGGTAGCGGGAATTGCAGTTTCCGTTTTTGGATATCAGTACAAATTTCAGAATATGATACCAAAACAAAACACACAAGAATTTCCAGCAACACATTGGTTAATGATGTCTTCTCATGGAGTTGGGCGATATGATAGTGGCGATGTGTGGTTTACTTCACAACTTTCAACGCAAAAACAAAAAAAAGAAAAGACAATTGAAAAAACAATTCATAATTATAAAGAGCTTGGGATAAAGGGAACTTTACAGTTATCTGGAGTGAAGTTAAGAGAAGTCTGGCTGACAGGAGATGATGATTTTACAAAAATGTCTTATGTTTCAACAGATTATGGAACAGCAAACGAGTTCTTAAATGGAAAGCACAATGGATGGATCTTAATGTACAGCTATCTGATGCGGATGGCGGTCTGGTGCTTTGCATTAGTGGCAGCGATTGGGATGCTCAGAAAAAGAAACCCATGGAATTATGTTGTGATGCTTACATTACTTGGAGGAATGATCTTCCATGTATTCTGGGAAGCAAATCCAAAGTATAGCATATGCTTTATGGGTGTAATGATGTTTATGATGGTAACAGGAATTGAAAATCTTTGTGAAGAAGAAAAGAAAGAACAAAAACAAAAGATTTCAATGGGGAATGTTATGTTATGTTTGGTCGGAATCGGATTGATTGTATGTTTGCAGCCAATGCATAATTATTTAAAACAAAATCCAGAGGCGTTAGATCAATCTTATGCAGCTAGTCAGTTTGCACAAAGTCAGACGTTGAATCTGTCATTGAAGAAGAATGAAGTAATAAAACAAAGTTTTCTTACAAAAATCAGGTTTCAGAATATTACATTCAATTTATTAAATAATGAGAATGATTTTACTGTGCGTCTGCTTGATGAAACAGGAAAAGTAATGGAAAGCGCACGACAAGATCAATTATCTTATGCGCAAAATCAATGTGAGTGGAAGTTAAACAAAGTTAAGAATTCTGGGACATATGCAATAGAGATTGTAAATCAGAAAAAAGATCAAAAATACAAACTTCCGGTATACTGGACTGGAAATTATGATGCATACCCAAATGGATGTATGTATAGGAGTAACAAGAAGATTGGGAAAGCAGATCTGGTATTTCGTGTATATCAATAAAAATTTAGAAAGAAAAATGCAGGTGTATAATTGAAATACAGCTGCATTTTTTATACCATATTGTATTATTGCCAATCCGTAGCTTTTACCCAATTTTCATAATCATTAAAATATTCATACATTCGAATCGCACCACGGTCAAAATAGTTTTTAAAGATCAGAGCATGCTTCTTCTGAGCAACATCAGAAGGGAGTTTTGCAAGACCTTCTGGAATAGCATCCTGTGTGTAGAATTTTTCAAAGTAATATAATTTATCGTAATGCTCAGCATTTTCATGACTTACAGCAGTGACCAATTCATCTGTTTTTTTATGATGTTGATGTCCGTATTCGCCATCAGGATTGTGTGTTACGATCTTGCTCCAGTTACGATAATTCATGACACGACGGATATCTTGTGTAATATAGTTAGTATAAGGATC
>ERZ773217.1372-NODE-1372-length-19168-cov-17.056140_pt1 | contig 19168 bp, 20 predicted proteins | sample MGYA00580995_ERZ773217 | MGnify/ENA primary metagenome ERZ773217 (study PRJEB29015, sample SAMEA2737772) | human gut metagenome | biome: human gut; feature: human-associated habitat; material: faeces | place: China | collected 2012 ...
CTCTGATTCACTAAGTTCTACCGTGCAGGTGTCCAACTTGCACTTGCAATTTGCGTATGGAAAATTTTGCTGCTGCATGATATAATAAATTTGTATAAGCTTTTGCACCTTTTACAGAAAAGTACACGATTTTGCATTTGTAATCCCAGCGAGAGCTTTTATCAATTTTAAGACAGGGAGAGGAATCAATTATGGCAGCAAAATGTCCGGTGTGTGGAGCACCAATGGAAAACAACAGCTGCGGATATTGCGGATACAAAGAAGAAACCATCCCCAATTCTGCAACTGTACCGCCTCAGCCGGGGCAGCCCTTTGTTCAATCGCAGGTTATTATCAACAATCAAAACATTCCCAATTCGGGGGTAGTGCCGGGAGTCAGCAAGAAAAATAAGATGGTCGCACTGTTGCTTTGCATCTTCTTGGGGGTACTTGGCGTACACAGGTTTTATGTAGGTAAGATTGGTACCGGTCTCCTCTACCTGTTTACAGGCGGTTTGTTTGGAATTGGATGGATTATTGACATCATCTTGATTGCGGTTGGCTCCTTCAAAGATCAGTTTGATTTGCCGCTGCGTCAGTAAGAGGCGGTGATTATATGGGACTGTTAGATGCAGTAAAAGACCAGTTTCTTGATGTAATCGAGTATGTAGATCAGAGTAACAAACTCATTGTTTCCAAATACCAGCGTGAAAGCGGAAATAATGAATTGAAACAAGGTTCCAAGGTAATCGTGCGGGAAAGTCAGAACGCCGTTTTTTTGAAGGGCGGAAATCTTGCCGATATTCTGCCGCCCGGAACCTATTCGCTGACAACGGATAACTTTCCGGTGCTGTCCAGCCTCAAGGCATTCCCTTATTTATTCGTTTCTCCGGTAATTGCCGATGTGTACTTTGTGAGCACCAGACAATTCATCGACAATAAGTGGGCGACCAAGAATCCGATTATGAAGCGTGATAAGGACTTTAATATGGTTCGTATCCGTTCCTTTGGAAAATTTGCTTTTCGCATCACCGATGTTCCAGCTTTTATGAGGGAGATCTTTGGAACAAAGGGAATTGTGATGACCTATGATATTGTCGAATACCTTTCTTCTATGGTCACAGAATCTTTCTCAATCGTAGTAGCGGAAAGCGAGATGTCCGTGCTTGATCTGGCCACAGAATATCGAAAACTATCTGGTGAGCTTCAACAGAGACTAAATGCACAAGCTGCTACAATGGGTGTGCAGTTCAGCGATATTCTCATTGAAAATATCTCCCTGCCCGATGAGGTTGAAAAACTGATTGACGAGCAATCCGGGATTGGCATGGCAAAACAGGATATGACAACCTTTATGCAGTATCAAACCGCCAGAGCTATGCGGGATGCCTCCAAGCAGAGAGGCGGATTGGCTGGACTGGGGGCTGGCATGGCTTTGGGTAACACAATGGCACAAGGGATTCAGGCAACTGTAAATCCTGCCGCTTCCAAGAGCATGGTCGAACAACTGCGGGAATTGAAGGAACTGCTGGACGAAGGCATACTGACACAGGACGAGTTTGATGCACAAAAGAAAGCAATTTTAGAAAAGCGGTCATAACCGTTAAGAAAGAGGAGAGAGAAATGGCGAAACAACCTAAAAATCGAGTGTGTAAAAATTGCAACAACCCACTTCCGGAGAAAGCGACTGTATGTCCGTCATGTGGGGCCAAAAACAAAAAGCCAATTTATAAGAAATGGTGGTTCTGGCTGATTATTGCCCTGATTGTGATTGGCGCAGCCTTAAGCGGCGGTACGGAGTCTGATCCTTCCGATAATCAGCCTTCTTCTTCGGTTTCTTCTGGAATCAAAAATGATGCAGCTTCTGGTGGTGTTTCTTCTGGCGAGACGGAGGATGCTCCCTCGAACGAACCTTCTGAAACTGACTCCATACCCAAAGAATATAAATCTGCTCTAAAAAAAGCGGAATCTTACAGTGAAACAATGCATATGTCAAAGGCGGCAATCTACGACCAACTCGTGTCTGAATATGGTGAACAGTTCTCTGAGGAAGCCGCACAGTATGCCATCGACAATCTGGTTGCTGACTGGAATGCAAATGCTTTGGCCAAGGCCGAGGATTACGCTAAGACCATGCAAATGTCAAAAGCGGGAATCTATGACCAGTTGATTTCTGAATATGGTGAGAAATTTACGCCAGAAGAAGCGCAATACGCCGTGGATAATGTAGAAGCCGATTGGAAAGCAAATGCACTTGCAAAGGCGGAAAGCTATCAGGAAATGATGAGTATGTCTCCCAGTGCAATCTATGATCAGCTGGTTTCTGAGTATGGCGAAAAATTCACTGCGGAAGAAGCGCAGTATGCTATTGATAACCTGAGTTGATAAATATCCCTTGATAACAAGGGCGCACTTCTATACAGGGTAAACCCTGTATGCGTGCGCTCTGCGAGGCAAACAGCCCGGACGATGGAAGTCCGGGCTGTTACAAGGGGCTGCACCCCTTGCGCCGCTTATGCGGCTATCCCTGCCCGCTTCGGATGGGAAAACAATCTGTTTGCACAGACAGTTTCCCATCCAAAGCCTAAAACTCAATACGCAAATTTTACCGCTTGTCCGAAAGACAGGCGGTATTTTTTATCTGCAAATAAAGGAGGAATCTACGATGCCAACAACCGAGAAGCTGAAACAGGAGATCGCAGACGCAGAAAAGAAGCTGGCGCAGGAGCGCAGCAGGCTCCAGCGGCTGGAAAACCGGAAATCCTATTATGAGAAGGGAGAACGGCAGAAACGGACGCACCGCCTCATTACCAGAGGGGCCGCCGTAGAGAGTATCGCACCGCTGGCAAAGGCTTTGGGCGAAACAGAGTTCTATGCTTTCATGGAAAAGGTTTTTACCTTGCCGGAAGTCAGGGCTTTGTTGATGGAGGCAGTCAATGCACACAATCAGGCAAGTAAGAAAGGAAAGGGATAAGTATCGCACTATTTCACTTCCATGTTACCCAGATCAAACGCAGTGCAGGGCAATCCGCTGTTGCGTCCGCTGCTTACCGATCCGGCGAAAAGCTGCACAGCGAGTATTACGGGGAGGACAGCGACTACACCCGGAAAGGCGGTGTGATCTGTTCTGAAATCCTGCTGCCGCCCCACGCTCCGCTTTCCTTCGCAGACCGACAAACCCTGTGGAACGAGGTGGAAAGGGCAGAACGGGGCAAGAAAGCCCAGCTTGCATACAGTTTTGACATTGCCTTGCAGAACGAGTTTTCCATGGAGGAGAACATCGGCCTTGCAAGGCAATTTTTATTGGAGCAGTTTGTGAGCCGGGGGATGGTGGTGGATTTCTCTGTTCATGCCCCCGACAAGGGGGACGGCGGCATTGCCAACCCGCATTTTCATGTCATGTGTCCCATCCGTCCCCTGTTGCCGGATGGGAAATGGGGTAACAAGCAGCGGCGGGAGTATCTCCTGGATGAAAACGGGGAGCGCATCCGGGATGAAGCAGGAAACTATGTGTTCAACGCTGTCCCCACCACGGACTGGGGCAAACCGGAAACGCTGGAACATTGGCGGGAACAGTGGGCGGCAATGTGCAATGCCCGGTTTGCCGAGAAAGGGCTGGACTGCCGCATCGACCACCGCAGCTACGAGCGTCAGGGCGTGGAGCAGCTGCCTACTGTCCATGAGGGACCGGCGATCCGCCAGATGGAGGCCAGAGGCATCTGTACCGATAAGGGCGATTTCAACCGCTGGGTCAAGGCGACCAATGCGTTGATCGGCAAACTGAAAAAGAAAATTGCGGCGCTACTTGACTGGCTGAAAGAAGCGCATGAGGAATTGACCAAACCGCAAGCACCCAATCTGGCGCAACTGCTCAGCGAGTATTACACCAACCGCAGCACAGGGGCATGGAGCCGGAAAGCGAAAATTGGAAATCTCAAAGAGTTCAATGAGATTTGCAATTATCTCGTGCAGAACAATTTGACAACGCCGGAACAGTTGCAGGAGCGTGTATCTGCGCTGAGTGACCGCATTGACGTTTTGAAAAGCGCCCTGTCTGACAAATCTGACCGCATGAAGGAGTTGAAGGAACTTCTTCGCATGGTGCAGTTTTACACAGACGGAAAGCCTATTGCTGACAAGCTGGCAGCCATCAAGTGGAAAGGCAAGCGTGAGCAATTCATGTCTGAAAATGAAAATGCACTCCGCCTGTATCACATGGCAGAGCGCAAATTAAAGCCGCATTTTAAGGACGGAAAATTGCCGATTACAGCATGGCGCAAGGAGCATGACCGTCTGGAACAGGAATACAAGACGGGGCAAGCGGAACTTTCTCCCATCTATGCGGAGGTGAAAAAGCTTTGGCAGATCAAATACAAGGTAGAACAAGTTGTTCGTGCGCAGGAAAATCCCGAGTAGAGCCGCAGGAAACAGCATCAAATCGACCATTAAGGAGGATTTCAAAAATGGAACTCAACTGGAAAGAGGATCATAACCTCATAAGGAAACTCGCAAAAATACTTCTCGGTGATACGCTGCCCAATGGTAAGCCTGTAAGTTCAATCATATTGCTTGATGATACTGCACGGGCTGAATTGCAGCGGTGGGCAAATATGAGTGATGCGGAATTTGTAGCCGCACAACTCAGCGGTGATTCCATCCACATTGATGTGGATGATGTCATTAGACAACTGGAAGAAAAGTATGCCCTTGATCCACAGTTGCTCGATGAGTTGCTTTCGGTTTTTGATGCAGATGATTTGGAACTTTTGGAGGAAATCAGTCGCTGGGAAGATTCTGACCATGACGAACCAACGGAATATTTTTTCTCCAATCCTGATCCCTATTTCAAACCTGAACCGCTGCCGCCTGACCGTCCCAGACACAATTTCTGGTTTGACGAGACTGGACATATCCGTGTGAAGAATCCATCTGCTTTCTGGCTGCCGGAGTTCACTTTACAGCGTGAGATCGGCGGCACCATTTACACCATCACGGGCAGCTATGACGGGACAGAAACGCTGGATAGAAAGATGGAGCGCATTCTGGCTGAAAAGTTTACAGAAAATACGGAGGATGATGAATGACAAATACCGGGAATCTTGGTAAAATAGAAGCAACCAATCCTGTACTGACAGTTGCCCCTTTGAAGGAGGATACAGAAATGTTACGGGCAACTGAAAAAATCACCGCACTTTATTGCCGTCTCTCTCAAGAGGATGCCAACGAGGGCGACAGTAATTCTATCACCAATCAAAAGGACATCCTGCTCCGATACGCAAAAGAGCACCGTTTCCCGAATCCAACATTTTTTGTGGATGACGGATACAGCGGCACGAACTATGACCGCCCCGGATTTCAGCAGATGCTGTCAGAAATCGAGGCAGGAAAAGTGGCTGTTGTGCTGTCGAAAGACCTGTCCCGGCTGGGTCGAAATTCTTCCCTGACGGGCTTGTATATTAACTTCACTTTTCCGAAATATGGTGTGCGCTATATCGCCATCAACGACCACTTCGACACCATTGACCCCAACAGCACCGACAACGATGTTGCGGGGATCAAAAACTGGTTCAATGAGTTTTTTGCCAAGGACACCAGTCGCAAAATCCGTGCGGTACAGAAGGCCAAGGGCGAGCAGGGCATCCCGCTGACGACCAATGTCCCCTTTGGCTACCGCAAAGACCCGGAGGATCGGACAAAGTGGGTCGTGGACGAGGCAGCCGCTCTTGTGGTCAAGCGTATCTTTAAGCTGTGTATGGAAGGCCGGGGTCCGATGCAGATTGCCAAACTCTTGCAGGCGGAACAGGTGCTCAACCCTACCGCCTATAAGCGGAGAGAGGGCATTAACACCCCAAGTCCTGAAACCGCTGATCCGTACCACTGGAACCCCAATACCGTTGTTCATATTCTGGAACGACGGGAATACACCGGCTGTACGGTTAATTTCAAGACCTACACCAACTCCATCTGGGACAAGAAGCAGCGGGAAACGCCCATTGAGAAGCAGGCGGTATTCTACAACACCCATCCGGCTATCATTGAGCAGGAAGTCTTTGACAAGGTGCAGGAAATCCGCAAGCAGCGCCACCGAAGGACAAAAACAGGAAAAAGCAGCCTGTTCTCCGGCATGGTTTACTGTGCTGATTGCGGGGCAAAAATGCGCTACTGCACCACCAACTACTTTGAGAAGCGGCAAGACCATTTTGTATGCGCCAGCTACCGCAGCAACACGGGAACCTGTTCAGCTCACTTCATCCGGGCGGTTGTACTGGAAGAATTGGTCTGGATGCACATGAAAACGGTTATCTCCTATGTAACCCGGCATGAAGCCCATTTTCGGACAGTTATGGAGCATAGACTTCGGCTGTCCAGCGAAGAAGCTGTCCGGGGATACAAGAAGCGTCTGGCACAGGCAGAACGCCGTCTTGGGGAACTTGACCGGCTGTTCATCCGTATCTATGAGGATAATGTGGCCGGGAAACTCTCTGATGAACGGTTTACGCTAATGAGCAAGACCTATGAGGACGAGCAAGCGCAGCTTAAAGTGGAAATCCAGACCTTGCAGCAGGAAATCGAAGTACAGGAACGACAGATTGAAAATTTGGAGCAGTTCATCCAGCGGATACACAAATACGAGGATTTGCAGGAAATGACCACTTACGCCTTGCGGGAGCTTGTCAAAGGCATCTACATCGAAGCGCCTGACAAGAGCAGCGGGAAGCGCAGACAGGGCATCCGCATCTCCTATGACCTTGTGGGCTTTATCCCTGTGGACGAACTGATGAAACAGGAAACGGCATGACCGAAGCCATGCCGTTCCTGCAAAAAGCAATATTACTTTCTTATGACCCCCGGCCATTCGGTGTGGTTGTTTTTTGGAGCGAGTGACGAGGCTCGAACTCGCTACCTCCACCTTGGCAAGGTGGCGCTCTACCAGATGAGCTACACTCGCAACAGCAGGGTTTATAATAGCAGATTTTCTCCCCGCTGTCAACCGTTATTTTTAATTTCTTCGACTTTTTTCTCTCCGGCGCACAGCTGCCCCAGTTCGGCCAGAAATCCGGGGTCATCCAGCCGGGGCAGATACCAGTGACAGCACTGCCGCAGCCCGTCCTGGTCCCCTTCTGCGGAGGGGTCCCACACCCCGGCCACCAGGAAGCCGGACTCCCGGGCGGTCCGGGCGGCGTGGAGGGCGTCCTCAAATACCAAGGTATGCTCCGGGGCCGTCCCCAAACTGCGGGCGGCGGCAAAGTAGAGCTCCGGTCCGGTCTTGGAGCCGTACTGAAGCGCGCTGAAAGCGAACAGGAAGTGGTCCCACAGCCCCAGCCGGACCATGGCGTCTCGGGCCTGGAAGGCCTCGCTGGCCGTGGCGATTCCACAGGGCACCCCCAGTCGCTTCAGCCGGTCCAACAGGGCGGCCGCGCCGGGCTTGGCGGGAACCTGTTCCCGGTAGGCCCTGGTGACCAGCTCGTTCACCCCATCCATAATCTGCTGGGGCGTGCAGGGCAGGCGGAAGGTTTTTGTCATATACTCTGACGCCTCCAGGCGGCCCATCTCCTTCAGCTGCTCCGCCAGATCCTCCGGCGGCGCCCCGCCAAAGCGGCGGACCAGGGCCTTCGGGGCCTCATTCCAGATGTGCATGGAGTCGGTCAGGGTTCCGTCCAGGTCAAAGACCACGCCGTCGATCCTCATCCTCTCAGAATCTCCTCCACCTGGCTCCGCAGGCTCCGGGCGGCCGCCCGGACGTCCGGCTGGGCATACAGGGCGGACACCACGGCCACCCCCTGGATCCCACTGCCTGCCAAGGAACTCAAATTGTTCCGCCCCACACCTCCGATGGCTACCACAGGGATATCCACTGCGGCGCAGATCTCCTTCAGTGTCTCATAGTCCACCGGCGTGGTATTCTCCTTGGTCCCGGTGACAAAGACCGCCCCCACTCCCAGATAGTCCGCGCCTTCTGCTTGGGCCGCTCTCGCCTCCTCCACCGTATGGGCAGAAACTCCAACGATCCCGTTCGGACCCAAAATGGCCCTGGCCTGCCGGGGGCTCATATCCTGCTGGCCCACATGGACGCCGTCCGCTCCCACCTCCGCGGCCAGCTCCGCCGCGTCGTTGATCAGGAAGGGAACGCCGTATCTCCGGCACACTGCCCGGATCTCCAGGGCCTCCCGCCGGAGTGTCTCACGGTCCATCCCCTTCTCCCGCAGCTGGACCATCGTGGCGCCCCCCGCCAGGGACTCCTCCACCTGCCGTGCCAGGGTGCGCTCCCCCAGCCAGCTGCGGTCGGTCACGGCGTACAGCTTCAAATGCTCTGTCTGCAATTTCATATTGGATCCCCCTGTTGTTTCTCTGTGGAAGCGAAAACGCGGGCCCGCGCCCCAATGGGAGCACAGGCCCGCGGCATCAGCCGGACACAGATCTCCCTCCGTTGGCATTACCCAAATCAGGTCACCGGTCGAAGCGCACAGCTTCCTCTCAGCCCGTTTGCGAGCTCCCATCTTGTTTTCCTTATGATACGCCTCTTGGGCGGAAAAGGCAAGGGTCAATCCTTCCCCTTGGAGGGCAGTGTCGCAGAGAGCAGGACTCCCAGCAGCACTCCGGCCAAAGTCGGAAGGACCCAGCCCAGGCCCATTCCAGACAGGGGGACAGCCTTCAAAATCCGGTCCAGCGCCGGAATGCTCATCCCCAGATCCCGGGCGGCATACAGGATGCTGGCTGCACTGGTAAAGGCGATCCCAACAGGATAAATGGCGGAAAAGCGCTGAATGCACTGGGGCAGGAAGGACAGCAGGATCAGCACGATAGCCGGAGGATAGAGGATGTTCAAAATGGGCACGGAGATCTTCAAAATCTGGTCCAGGCCGGCATTGGAGATGACCATGCTGAGCAGGGCAAAGAAGGCCGCCCATGCCGGAGCCGGTACTCTGGGAACCAGGGTATGGAAATAGGCGGAGCAAGAGCTGATCAGCCCCACGCAGGTGTTGAAGCAGGCGATAAAGAAGATCGCGGCCAGGATCACCGTTCCCCAGTGTCCAAAAATAGCGCCCACCAGATTGGTCAGGGTGACCGCCCCGTTGGTCATGCCGGGAAAAGCCGCGCCGGACAGGGCTCCAATGTGGGCCAGCATGGAGTAGACCGCCAGGAAGAGCACTGTGGCGATCCCTCCGGCCCGCACTGTGGCGCGCAGGACAGAGCCTTGATCCGTGACTCCAAGGGCCCGGATGTTCATCACGATCACGATGCCGAAATTCAGGGCCGCAATGGTATCCATAGTCTGATAGCCGGTCAGAAAGCCCTGGACCGCCGGGATCTGGTCATAGGGCGGCAGGGTGGGGCCGTAGGTTCCCACCGGATGGACCAGACTGCCCACGAACATTGCCCCCACCAGCAGCAAAAGCACGGGGCACAGGAACTTGCCCAGCCGTCCGGTCAGCTTCTCCGGCTGAAGGGCCACCAGGAAGGCGGCGGCAAAAAAAAGCAGGGAGTAGCCGAACTGAAACCACATCGTGGGGGTGCCAGAGGGCAGGAAGGGCGGGACCGCCATCTCAAACGAGGTGCTGGCCGTCCTGGGGATGGCCAGGCAGGGGCCGATGGACAGATAGATCAAAACGGTGAACACAGTGGCAAAGGCGGGATGGACCCGGCTGGCCAGTTCTGTCAGACTCCCCGCCCGCACCACAGCGATCACACCCAAAATTGGGAGAAACACCGCGCTGACCGCCAGCCCGGCCATAGCTAACCAGGTGTCCACCCCGGCCTGCGCGCCCAGCTGGGGTGGAAAGATCAGGTTGCCCGCACCAAAGAACATTGAAAAAAGTGTAAACCCGACCAGCAGCTGATCTCTGCGTCGGAGCGCTTGAATTTCCATAGGGGAGGATCCTTTCTGTATCCGATAATCTGCACATAGAAAGCAGGCAGTTCTATTATTATAGTCGACACGACCATAAAAATCTAGTGTATTTCTCGGTTTTTTTGCAGTTTGACAATATATGAGAAAACAGCCGCCAAACCTGGCGGCTGTTCTGCTTATCGGGGTGCAGGCTCCTCAGCCCGGAGGCCAGGTCATATCCCGGCCGGACAGTACATGGAAATGCAGGTGCGGTACGCTCTGACCGGCCTGCTCCCCGATGTTGGACACCACCCGGTAACTCTCCAGACCCAGCTCCTTGGTGACCTTGGAGATCACGGCAAAGATGTGGGCCACCACCGCCGCGTTGTCCTCGCTGACCTCTGCCACCGAGGAGATATGCATTTTGGGAATCACCAGAAAATGGGTGGGCGCCTGGGGATCGATGTCATAGAAGGCGAAGCAGACCTCATCCTCATAGACTTTGTTGGAGGGGATCTGTCCCTCCGCGATCTTGCAGAACAGACAACCGCTCATGTCAAACCTCCCTTTCTCGGCGGAACGCCGCCTTTTTCTGTCCAGATTTTAGCACGCTTTTGGAGAAAATACAACCTCACTCCACATGGACATGGTCATTGATGTGCTTCATGCAGTAGCAGTAGTAGCCGTTGCACTTGGAACAGTACCGGAACTCCATGTCGGGGTCGTCCGCATCGGTGATGCCGCAGACCGCGCACTTGTGGAGGTAGCCGCGGCGCTCCTGGACCTGCTTCTGTGCCTTTTTGAAGTTGATGGTCTGGGGGTTGGCCCGATAGGCGGCCCGCTGGCTGGTGCGGCGGACCACAGTCATCAGATCGTCCCAGAAGAAAATGAAGTAGTTCAGCAGGGCCACCAGGGGCAGGACCGCGGTGATCCACTGGCGGGAGAAGATGCTGAAGAAGATGTCAAAGGCGAACATCGCAGCATCCAGCCAGGCCAGCCACTTCACCTTCAGGGGCAGAATACCAAAGAGCAGCACCTGCATCTCCGGATACAGGGTGGCAAAAGCAAAGAACATGGACATATTGATGTAATACATCGAGGTCCCGCCCATCACAAATCCCATGATGATATTGAGAAGGACGCCCAGACCGTAGAACACGGTAAACCGCGTGGTCCCCCACTGCCGCTCCAGGGCATTGCCGATATAGTAATAAAACAGGGTGGTCATGGCAAAGAAAAGAGCTCTTCCAAGTGGGGTCGCACCCCCGGTCGCCACCGGGACGAATACAAAGGAAAGCACCCGCCACACCTGCCCCTGGAGGATCAGCGGACTGGAAAAGGACAGCATCCAGGAGGCGTATCCCCTGGAAAACAGGTCCAGAAAATAGACCATCACATTTCCAATGACGATATACTTCATCAGGTTCGGGACGCCGAAATTGGGGTGATCGTAGCAGAAACGGTCCAGCCAGCGTGAGACGGCTTTCATGGACAGTCCTCCTTTATTTCAAATGTTCAAAATCATACAAATAGCATTGTACCCGTTTTGCGGGAAAATGTCCATGACGAAAGTGTAAACATTTCTTTCCCTTTGGAGGGAATCGTGATACAATAGCTTGGAATGAATTCAGACTGGCCGGACCCGGCCGCGGCCAGGTAGAAAAGTGAGGAAACTACATGAGCATCGTCAAGGATATGTCCCTGGCCCCGTCGGGCCGTCAGAAGATCCAGTGGGTGCGGGATTTCATGCCCGCCCTCAGCGGCATTGAGGACCGCTTCCGCCGTGAAAAGCCCTTCGCCGGGCTGACCATCGCTGTCTCCGTCCATCTGGAGGCCAAGACCGCCAACCTTGGCCTGGTTCTTCGGGAGGGCGGCGCGGAGGTCTATCTCACCGGCTGCAACCCCCTCTCCACCCAGGACGACGTGGCCGCCGCCATGGCGGAGCTGGGGGTGGAGACCTTTGGCATCCACGGGGTGGATATGCAGGGCTATGAGGATCTGCTGGCAGAGAGCCTGAAGTGCCGCCCCCACCTGATCGTGGACGACGGCGGCGACCTGATCAGCCTGCTCAGCGGCAAGTGTGCCGCCTACGGCGACCGGCTCCTGGGCGGCTGTGAGGAGACCACCACCGGCATCCACCGTCTCTACGCCAGAGAGCGGGCCGGGATCCTCCCCTGCCCCATGATGGCGGTGAACGACGCCAAAGCCAAGCACTACTACGACAACAAGTACGGCACCGGACAGTCCTCCTGGGACGCCATCATGCACACCACCAACCTGATGGTGGCGGGCAAGACCGTGGTGGTGGCGGGCTACGGCTGGTGCGGCAAGGGCATCGCCATGCGGGCCAAGGGCATGGGGGCCGATGTGATCGTCACCGAGGTGGACCCCTTCAAGGCTCTGGAGGCCACCATGGAGAACTTCCGGGTCATGCCCATGGACGAGGCCGCAAAATATGGGGACATTTTTGTCACCGCCACCGGCTGCAAGGACGTGATCGTGGAGCGCCACTTCCAGGTGATGAAGCACAACGCCATCCTGTGCAACTCCGGCCACTTTGACTGCGAGGTGGATGTGGCCGCTCTGGGCCGCCTGGCGGAGGAGCGCTTCCCCCGGCGGCAGAATATCGAGGGCTTCCGCCTCCCCGACGGACGCATCCTCAACGTGCTGGCCGAGGGCCGTCTGGTGAACTTGGCCGCGGGCAACGGCCACCCGGCCGAGATCATGGATATGTCCTTCGCCGTCCAGGCCCTGTCCCTGGAGTGGATGGCAAAACACGCTCCGGCTCTGGAGAAAAAGGTCTACAATGTCCCGGCGGAGATCGACGACCAGATCGGCCGCGTCAAGCTGGCCGCCATGGGGCTGGCCATCGACGCCCTCACCCCGGAGCAGGAGGCTTACCTCACCGGCTGGGACTGAGTTACTTTTCTTGAAAGAAAAGTAACCAAAAGAACTTTGTGCAAAACTGCGTTTCGCCTAAAAACTCCGGATTTGTTCATTTCTCCGGTTGACAGGCCGGAAAAATCTGATATAATATAAAGCTGTAAAATTAAATGACCTTATCAAGAGTGGCGGAGGGAACGGCCCGATGAAGCCCGGCAACCTGTGGGAGACCGCAAGGTGCCAAATCCGGCGGCAATGGATCGAAAGATGAGGGCGCAGAGTATGCAGAACGCTCCGCCGCCCGGCGGAGCGTTTTTTACTTGCAGCCAAGACAGAAAGGAATGCAGAATATGGCTAAGAAACTTTTTACCTCTGAATCTGTGACCGAGGGGCATCCCGACAAGATCTGCGACCAGATCTCCGACGCGGTGCTGGACGCCATCCTGGAGAAGGACCCCATGGCCCGTGTGGCCTGCGAGACCACGGTGACCACCGGCCTGATCCATGTGATGGGCGAGATCACCACCAACTGCTATGTGGACATCCCCCGGGTGGCCCGGGATGTGGTGCGGGACATCGGGTATGACCGCGCCAAGTTCGGCTTTGATTGTGACACCTGTGCCGTGATCACCTCCATCGATGAGCAGTCCCCCGACATCGCCCTGGGCGTGGACAAATGCCTGGAGGTGAAGGAGGGCGTACAGGATGACGGCCTGGACAACGGCGCCGGCGACCAGGGCATGATGTTCGGCTACGCCTGTGACGAGACCCAGGAGTATATGCCCCTCCCCATCTCTCTGGCTCAGAAGCTGGCCCGCCGCCTGACCCAGATCCGCAAGGAGGGCCTGGTGGACTATCTGCGCCCCGACGGAAAGACCCAGGTCACGGTGGAGTACGATCAGGAGGACCGCCCCCTGCGCATCGACGCGGTGGTGGTCTCCACCCAGCACGGCCCCGAGGTGGAGCTGGACCAGATCCGCCGCGACATCATCGACCTTGTCATCCGGCCCACCATCCCCGCCAGCCTGATGGACAACGACACCAAGATCTATGTCAACCCCACCGGCCGCTTCGTGGTGGGCGGCCCCCAGGGCGACTCCGGGCTCACCGGCCGGAAGATCATCGTGGACACCTACGGCGGCAGCGCCCCCCACGGCGGCGGCGCCTTCTCCGGCAAGGATCCCACCAAGGTGGACCGCTCCGCGGCCTATGCCGCCCGCTGGGTGGCAAAGAACGTGGTGGCCGCCGGTCTGGCCAAGCGCTGCCAGGTCCAGCTGGCCTATGCCATCGGCGTGGCCAAGCCGGTCTCTGTCCGGGTGGACACCTTCGGCACTGGCACGGTATCTGACGAGCACCTGTCCGACATGGTGGAGTCTGTCTTTGACCTGCGCCCCGCCGCCATCATCCGGGATCTGGACCTGCGCCGGCCCATCTACCGCCAGCTGGCCGCCTACGGCCACTTCGGCCGGGACGACCTGGATCTGCCCTGGGAGCGCACCGACAAGGCGGAAGCCCTTCTGGCCGCCCGCTGAAACGCGCCTGATCCCAGCCGTTCCCACCAAAAAAGGAAAAAACGATCACATTTGTCCGACAAAAGACAGACCGGAGCTGCTCCGGTCTGTCTTTTTCGGCAAATTTGGGATGGACACAGGGGCTGTATCAGGGGTAAAATAATTTGGGTTTTATTATTTTTAGGTGGATGACCTCATCCGCCCTTCCACAAGGAGGATCCAGCTATGGACCATAAGGAACTGCTTAAGCGGGTGGACCACACCCTGCTGACCCCCACCGCTGCCTGGGATCAGATACAGAAGCTGTGTGACGAGGGCCTGACCTTCGGGACCGCCTCCATCTGCATCCCGCCCCGGTATGTGAGCCGTGCCGCAGGCTATGTGGGCCAGCGCCTGAAGATCTGCACGGTGGTGGGCTTCCCAAACGGCTACAACACCCCCGAGGTCAAGGTCTTTGAGACAGAGGACGCCATCCGCAACGGCGCAGACGAGATCGACATGGTCATGGATCTTGGCCTGGCCAAGGCCGGCGACTGGGAGGGCGTCCTGGCGGAGATCCGGGCGGTCAAGGCCTCCTGCAGCGGCCACATCCTGAAGGTGATCGTCGAGGCCTGCCAGCTGACTCAGGAGGAAAAGATCGCCGCCTGCCGCATCGTCTCCATATCCGGTGCGGACTTTATCAAGACCTCCACCGGCTTCTCCACCGGCGGCGCCACTGTGGAGGACGTGAAGCTCTTCCGGGAACAGATCAGCCCCGATGTGCGCATCAAGGCCGCCGGCGGCATCCGCACCTTCCAGCAGGCCCAGGCCATGCTGGACGCGGGGGCCGACCGCATCGGCGCCAGCGCCCTGGTGGGGTTGTTCCAGCAGGAGGGGTAAACCAAGTCAAAATGCGGCGTCCGGGATCCCGGACGCCGCATTTTGACTCTTTACGTTTCTTCTGTGTCCTCCAATATCGGGGCCTCCTCCTGCCTGGTGCTCAGCCGTCTGCCCACATCCCGGCGGAGCAAGGTGTACAGCACCGAGGCCACCGGCACACTGAGCAGCACGCCCAGCAGGCCGAACAAGCCGCCGCCCACTGTCACCGCTGTCAGCACCCAGATGCCGGGCAGACCGATGGAGGTGCCCACCACCCGGGGATAGATCACATTTCCCTCGATTTGCTGGAGGATGGACAGGAAAATCAAAAACACCAGTGCCCGCACCGGGGAGACCATCACCAGCAGGAAGGCGGAGAGAATGGCCCCGATGTAGGCCCCCGCCACCGGGATCAGGGCGGACACCCCCACGATCACGCCGATGAGGGGTGCGTAATCCGCCTGGATGAAAAAGGTCCCCATGGCGCACAGACCGCCCAGAATACACGCCTCAATAAGCTGCCCAGAGACGAAATTGGTGAAAATGGTCGCCGTCAGCCGGATCACGTCGCTCACGGTCCCGGCGTACCGGGCCGGCAGATAGGCCCGCAGCACCCTCCGTCCTTGGCTCAGCAGGGTCTCCTTCCCCGCCAGCATATAGATGGAGAACACCACCGCCAGCACAAGGGTCACAAACATGGAGATGATGCTGGTGGTCACCGTCATCACATGGGTCGCCGCGTTGGTGATGCTGGCCAGTAGTCCCTCCAGCACCTCCCGCAGATAGCTGTTCAAGCTGGTCAGGTCCAGGGCCTCCCAATCCAGATAGGCCGCCGCCTGATTCAGCAGCAGCTGGAGGTTTGCGATATAGCCGTTCAAGCCGCCCACAAAGGTGCGGAGGCTCCGCCCCACCTGGGGCAGGATAAAGGAAAACAGGGCCACGATGGCCGCGATCAGCACCAGGTAGGAGGTGAACACCGCCAGAGGCCGGCCCAGCTTCTTCCACCGGGGTCCCAGGTTGCGCTCATAGTTCCGGCAGAAAAAGGCGCAGGGCCGGTTGAGTACAAAGGCGATGGCAAACCCCATAAACAGGGGCTTACAGCTGGACAGCACCTGCCCCAGCAGCGCCAGGATCCAATCAAATTTCACCAGAGCCAGCACCAGCAGCACCGTGTAGGTGATGATCATTAAAATACTCTGCATCCACTTCTTCGGCATACGTTTCTCCATTCCCATCTGATCCTGCCTGCAATGTTCTGTATCACTATACCATGCCCTTCCCCGCCCGTCAACATACCCGCCCGGCCCCAGCAGGCCAGCAGAATAAAAAGCCCCCGGCTGCGTGTATGCGCACAGCCGGGGGGCCGGGGGATGATGCCTTTCCCACCGGAACATGGTGGCCAGAGAGATGTGGAAAAGCCAAAGTGTGGGAAGAAAGCAGGGAGGTATGAGGAGGGGGGGCTTTTGGTCTCTCATCTCTAACCACCTATAGATTAGCATATGCTAACCAATATGTCAAGAGGATTTTAATTTTTTCCAAGCCCCCAATTCTTAAGGATCTATGAAGATTCCCTCTGGCCTCTTGCGTCCGTGCCCCCCTTGTGCTACGCTCAAAGCACCAAATCCTGCCCGCCGCCACTGGCGCGGGCTCTTTTCGGAGGGATGTCCATGCAAGCTGTCCATCTGTCCGGGGGCGCCCTCACCCTCGGGCTGGCCGCCGCCCTGCTCTGCGCCGGATGCGCCCCCCTGCCCTCCGCCAGTCAGGGTTCCTCCGCCCCTCAGGTCTCCACGGTCTCCGCCTCACTCTCCCAGGTCTCCTCCCTGCGGGGGGCTCTGGACCGCCTGGAGCCGGAGGCGGACTGTCTGGTCCTGGCCTCCGGCGGGGAATATTACCGGTTCGAGCGCAACGGTGTGGACGTCTCCGGGCTGATTCCCGGGGACCCGGTCACCGTCACCTATACCGGGGCTCTGGACCCGGAGGAGGGCACCGTCTCCGCAGTCCTGCTCTCCATCACCAGGGACACGCTTTAAACCCTGACGGCCGCATCCACAGGTGGGATGCGGCCGTCCTTTTATCGTCCTCTTCTAACTTCGGAGGGCCGGGCCTCCGGCTGAAAGCCCTCAAAGATCACCAGAAAGCCCTCCCGCTCCAGCCGTGACATCTCCTCCGGGTCGGTCACCGTCCAGCAGAAGACCGGCAGGCGGTGCAGCTTCTTGCACAGCCATACCGCGGGCAGCATTCGGTGCTCCCAGTGAAAGGAGATAAAGTCTGGCCTAGTCAGTGCATTGGGCAGCAGACCCGCCATCGCAAGGGCCTGCCACCAGGACAGTTCCCCCCGGAACCGCCAGAAATCCTGGGAGAGCTGGCCCCGGCATACGTCCGGGCGGTGGAGGCGCAGCCAGCGGACCACACCGGGGTGGAAAGATTCAATGCAGTAGTTCACCCGGAACCGGTCCAGGGTATTCACCGCCGTCTCCACCAGCGCACTGACGTCGTAGTAGTCCGCCTTCAGCTCCACCAGAAGGGGCGGCCCGCCCTGGAACATGGGAAGCACCTCCTCCAGCAGGGGGACCGTCTCCCCGGTCCCCTCCAATTGGAATGCCTTCAGCTCCGCAGCCGACAGGCCGGACACCTCCGCGTCCACCCCGGCGGTGCGCTTCAGGTTCTTGTCATGGATCACCGCCAGCCGCCCGTCCCCGGTGAGATGGACGTCCAGCTCCACCCCATAGCCACGCTCCAGCGCACGCCGGAAGGCGGGCAGGGAATTCTCCGGCGCCCCGGCCTCCCGGTCGTGGAGGCCCCGGTGGGCATACCGAAACCGGCGGAACACCGCCCACTTTGGGTGGTCCCGCCGCCCTCCTGTGGCCATCACCCACAGGCCCCCGCACAGAAACAGCAGTATCAGTATCAGCTTCAGCCAGAACATAGGGTTCACTTCCCGATCCTCTCTGATCTTGCCCCCTATCTTACCACCCGCTCCCCCAGCTGTAAAGAGGGGGCGCGAAGCAGATGCGGACATAAAACGCGGCGGCCCGGTCCGGGCCGCCGCACGCTGTTTTATTCCTCGCCGCCCATCAGCAGGTACATGACCGCCTTTTGAGCGTGGAGGCGGTTCTCCGCCTCGTCAAAGATCTCCTCCGCGTGCTCCTCGAACACATCCGCGGTGATCTCCTCCCCCCGGTGGGCGGGGAGGCAGTGCTGTACCATACAGCCCGGGTTCGTCTCCGCCATCAGCTCCCGGTTGATCTGATAGCCGGCAAAGGCCTTCTCCCGGATGGCCTTCTCCTCCTCCTGGCCCATGGAGGCCCACACGTCGGTGAACACCACGTCGGCGCCCACGGCGGCCTGCCTGGGATCCCGGCAGAGGGTAAAACGGAAGCTGGGGTCGCTCTTGGCAAAGGATAGCACATCGGGATGGGGATCATAGCCCTCGGGGCAGGCCACAGCCACCTCCATCCCCACCTTCAGGCCGCCCACGATGAGGGAGTTGGCCATGTTGTTGCCGTCGCCGATGTAGCACATCTTCAGACCCTCCAGCACCGCCTTGTGCTCCCGGACCGTCATCAGGTCGGCCAGCACCTGGCAGGGGTGGCAGAAATCCGTCAGGCCGTTGATCACCGGGATGTTGGCGTGGGCCGCCAGGGTCTCCACCTCCTCCTGGGCAAAGGTGCGGATCATAATGCCGTCACAGTACCGCAGCAGCACCCGGGCGGTGTCCTCCACCGGCTCGCCCCGGCCGATCTGGCTCTCCTTGCTGGAGAGGAACAGGGCGTGGCCGCCCAGCTGGTACATCCCGGTCTCAAAGGAGACGCGGGTGCGGGTGGAATTTTTCTCGAAGATCATGGCCAGAGTCTTGCCCTTCAGCTTATCGTGGGCGATGCCGTGTTTCTGGCTGAATTTCAGCTGGTCCGCGGTATTCAGGATCTTCAAAATATCCTCTTTAGACAGGTCAAGCAGCTTCAGCAGGTCTTTTTTCATCTGAGATCACCTTTTTCTCTCGATTCCCCTCAATGGGTCAGCATGGTGCCGATGCCCTCGTCGGACAGCAGCTCCAACAGGATGGCGTGGGGGACGCTCCCGTCCAGCAGGGTGGCGGACCGCACGCCGG
>ERZ773217.1390-NODE-1390-length-18971-cov-8.783252_pt1 | contig 18971 bp, 10 predicted proteins | sample MGYA00580995_ERZ773217 | MGnify/ENA primary metagenome ERZ773217 (study PRJEB29015, sample SAMEA2737772) | human gut metagenome | biome: human gut; feature: human-associated habitat; material: faeces | place: China | collected 2012 ...
CTCTGTGTCCCATCATTGGGTTGAACTCATGTAAAGAAGCGATGATGTTCTTGATGGTCTCAACAGATTTACCCTGAGCTTTTGCAAGTTTCTCAATGTCAGCTTCCTCAGTCGGAACGAACTCATGAAGAGGTGGATCCAGGAAACGGATTGTAACTGGGTTACCTTCCAGAGCTTCGTATAATGCTTCGAAGTCTCCCTGCTGATATGGCAGGATCTTCTCTAATGCAGCTTCTCTCTCTTCTACAGTATCGGAGCAGATCATCTCACGGAAAGCAGCGATTCTGTCTTCCTCGAAGAACATATGCTCTGTACGGCAGAGACCGATACCTTCTGCACCAAGCTCACGAGCTTTCTTAGCATCTGCAGGAGTATCTGCGTTTGTACGAACTTTAAGAGTTCTGAACTGATCAGCCCAAGCCATAACACGTCCGAACTCACCAGCGATTGTAGCATCAACAGTCTTAATTGCTCCATCGTAGATGTTACCGGTTGTACCATCGATTGAGATGTAATCTCCCTCATGGAACTCTTTGCCAGCTAATGTAAATTTCTTATTTTCTTCGTCCATAGCGATATCGCCACATCCGGATACACAGCAGGTACCCATACCACGTGCAACTACGGCTGCGTGAGATGTCATACCACCACGAACTGTTAAAATACCCTGGGAAGCTTTCATACCAGTGATATCCTCTGGAGATGTCTCAAGACGTACTAATACGACTTTCTCTCCTCTTGCATTCCACTCTTCAGCATCCTCTGCTGTAAATACGATCTTACCACATGCAGCACCCGGAGAAGCACCAAGTCCTTTTCCGATCGGTGTAGCAGCTTTTAATGCAGCAGCATCGAACTGTGGATGAAGTAATGTATCAAGGTTACGAGGATCGATCATAGCAACTGCCTCTTCCGGAGTCTTATGTCCCTCGTCTACTAAATCGCAAGCGATCTTAAGTGCAGCCGGAGCTGTTCTCTTACCGTTACGGCACTGAAGCATGTATAACTTCTTGTTCTCAACGGTGAACTCCATATCCTGCATATCATGATAATGATTCTCAAGAGTCTCACAAACTTTTAAGAAGTCTGCATATGCCTCAGGGAATTCTTTCTCCATCTGAGCGATTGGCATAGGTGTACGAACACCTGCAACTACGTCCTCACCCTGTGCATTGATTAAGAACTCACCCATCAGTTTGTTCTCGCCAGTTGCCGGATCACGTGTAAATGCAACACCTGTACCGGACTCGTTATTTAAGTTACCGAATACCATAGGCATTACGTTAACTGCAGTACCCCAGGAATATGGGATATCGTTATCACGACGATATACGTTTGCACGTGGGTTGTCCCATGAACGGAATACAGCCTCGATAGCAAGTTTTAACTGCTCAACAGGATCTGAAGGGAAATCTGTACCTAACTGGTTCTTGTACTCAGCCTTGAACTGCTCTGCTAACTCTTTTAAGTCAGCTGCTGTAAGGTCGATATCAAATTTAACGCCTCTCTCTTCTTTCATCTTGTCGATGAGCTGCTCAAAGTATTTTTTACCAACTTCCATAACTACATCTGAGAACATCTGAATGAAACGTCTATATGAGTCATATACGAAACGCTCGAATGCAGGATCCGGATTACCTTTGATCATTGCAGCAACTACTTCGTCATTTAAACCAAGGTTTAAGATGGTATCCATCATACCTGGCATGGAAGCTCTTGCTCCTGAACGAACAGATACTAATAACGGATTCTCAAGATCGCCGAATTTCTTTCCGTTGATCTCTTCCATTTTCTTAACGCCTTCCATAGCCTGAGCCATGATCTCGTCGTTGATCTTACGTCCATCTTCATAATACTGTGTACAAGCCTCTGTTGTGATTGTGAATCCCTGTGGTACAGGAAGTCCGATGCTTGTCATCTCTGCAAGGTTGGCACCTTTACCGCCAAGCAGGTTACGCATGGTCATGTCGCCTTCGCTAAACATATACACCCATTTGTTTGCCATTTTGATAATTCCTCCTAAAATAAATTACTATGTAATTATGGACACCGTATTTGTTTCCATAATCAAGCCATGTTATGTGCCTTTCTAAAACGCACATATTTATTCTAACATATTTTGTCTAAATAGCAACATTTTTTTTACTGTTTTTCCCTGTTTTTTTGTAACATTTTCACAATGTAAAACTTTGTTCCGTTATGTGGAACATTTTGGATTTGTTTATTTCTTTTTCCATTTTGCATACAGTGTGATTTTCCCCGTGCTGCCTTTCTTAATAGAGGTTACCTTTCTGGTACATTTTTTATCACGGTACCATCCTTTAAACACATACCCTTTTCTTGTTGGTGCTGCCAGTTTTATCATCTTTGAAGTAATGGTATATGTTTTCGGATTTTTCTTATTATTTTTGCCTCCGTTTAATTTGTAGGTAATGGTGTACTTTTCCTTTGCCCATTTTGCATACAGTGTTACTTTTCCGGTACTGCCCTTTTTAATAGAGGTTACCTTTTTGGTACATTTTTTATCACAATACCATCCTTTAAACACATACCCTTTTTTTGACGGATTTGAAAGTTTTATCGTCTTTGAAGTGATTTTATATGTTTTGGGATTCTTCTTATTATTTTTGCCTCCATTCAGGTTATATGTAATCTGATACTGTGCTGCTTTCCACTGGGCATATAAAGTTACGACCTCATCTGCTTTTTTTGTCAGATTTTTTACATAGGCATTTTCCTCATAAAAGGTTCCCTTCCCATCTGGCTGCGTATTCCAGCCTGCAAATGTATATCCTTTCTTTTCAAACTTATTTTTTGAAAGTTTTTCCTTCTGACCCGCCGCACATGCTTTCTCACTCATTTTCCCTTTTGCTGCACCATTTCCATCAAATTTTATTTGATAAAGATATGGACACACGACAACCGGAACATTCCTCTTAAATGCTTCTGCATTGATTTTATCTTTGGAGAGACTGGTTATTACATATATTTTTTCAGGTCCGTCTGTCGTTTCCCAGGAAAATGCTTCGCTGCCAATCTCTGTAATCGTCTTTGGCAGCCTTATCTTCCCAAGCACGCCGCCGTCCTTATAAAACGCACAGATTCCAATTGTTTTTACCGCGGTCTGGGAAAGATCAAGTTCCCCCGTTAAATTTTTACAGGATAAAAAAGCATAACTGTCAATCACCGTTAATGTTTTGGGGAATTTCACGGTTTTTAATCCACTGCAGGCAGAAAATGCACTACCGCCTATTTCTGTAACCAAAGTCTGGGATAAATCCATTTTCTCCAGTGAACTGCAGCCTGTAAATGTGCCAAATCCAATTTTCGTTATATTCTCTGGCAATTTCACCGTTTCCAATGCACTGCACCCCTCAAATGTTCCTTCCAATTCCGTTATCCCTGTCTGGGATAAATCCACTTCTTCTAACGATGTGCAGTTTTCAAATGCACCGTAAATCATGGTTAATGTTTTGGGCAATTTTACCGTTTTTAAAGAAGTGCAATTCAAAAACAGCCTGCTCTCGATTACCGTTATCCCTGTCTGTGACAAATCTGCTTCTTCCAACAGCGTGCAGTCTGCAAACACACCCGCTCCATCATTCACTTCCAGCACGTCAATATCTTCAAATCCGCCACACTTTACCTGACGGATGTTTTTATTTTTTACAGCAGCTAAGTCGAAATACCAGTTTCCTCTGCTCCATCTATAAGAAATCAGACTGTAATACAATCCATCCTTCAGCAAGCCATCAACTCTATATATCTGATGATTTGATAATTCTGCAATCTCCTCCGGGGACAGGTCAAAATACCCGTCAGAATACCCCTGATACTCCCATTCTTTATCTACCGAATAAGAGTTGCGGCTGCACCATGTAGCATCTGCAAAAATCCATTTTCCATTTTCACTGTCATAAACAGCATTGTATTCATGGGCATGCCCCTCTAAATCCATGCACGGAATTCCAATGGAAATGCACAATGTTCTCATAAGGCTTGCATAACCCGAACACATAGCACGCTTTTGCTCGTACACCTCATACGGTGACCAATAACTTGGCTTATTATTATAATAGGCATAATAATCATAATAAGTTCTGTCCGCAACAAATGCCATAATCGCTTTTATTTTCTCATACTGTGTAGTACACCCGGCTACAGCCTGTAATGCAGCCTGTCTTAATTCCTCAAACTGGGCATCTGTTATAGCATTCCTTTCAGGATCTGTTAAAAAGTAATCCGGGTCTGCATATTTATTAATCAGAGTCCAGGCCTTCTGTTCCGCTGCAATCTGCTCTTCACTTGCGTCCCCCTTGATTGAAGTTTCTTCCCGTTCTTCTGTTTCTTCTTCCATTTCCGGCAGTTCTGTTTCTGTGTCTGGCTGCTCTGTCTCCTCCGGCTGTTCTTCTGTGTCTGGCTGCTCTGTCTCCTCTGACTGTTCTTCTGTGTCTGGCTGTTCTGTTTCTTCCGACTCTGGCTGTTCCGTATTCTCCCGTTTCTCCTGTTCGCCTGCCTGTGTCTCCTGACGTTCACGATCCATCAGATCCAGTTCTTCCGTATCCGCATATTTTTCATTTACTTTCTCTGATGCCGATTCCGCTTTTTCTGTCTCTGCAATCACATTCGCCTGCATATTTACCGGCATCCCACCAACCAAAACAGTCGCAGCCAGCAATGCCGTAAAAGCTTTTTTCATCCCTCCTTTCATAAACTAAAACTCCTCCTTCATTTGTACCGCTATGTTACATTACCTTTTCTATATAACCGCAATACGACTATTTTCAATTGTTTGCGAAATCATTTCTATCATATCTCCGCAGACTATCTGCCTGTACATACTTCAAAATATTTTTCTTCTCCTCCGCGAGGTGCGCATCCCGCCCGGAGGGCGTTTTCATTTATAGGACGTAATTTCCTATGAATGAAAAACAGACGGATCATTCCCACCCAACAGGAATAATCCGTCTGTCTTTTTCTTTTTATTCTCCGCTTCGAAAAATCCTAGAAATCTACTTCCGTGTCATAGTAACAGCATTTCAACAGCTTTTCCATCTCCTCCTGGCTCGGCTGTCTCGGGTTTGATCCTGTACATGCATCTAAGATTGCATTGGCTGCGATCTCCGGCAGTCTCTCTAAGAACACTTCTTCCGGTACAAAGCCCTGCTCGGTCGGATAACTGTCTGCACCATAATTCTTAATACAGTGCGGAATCTTTAAGTCATCATTCATACCACGCAGATATTTGATCAGAAGTTCCACTTTCTCGTCTAATGAATCACCGCCAAGTCCCATGAAATCTGCGATCTCACCATAACGTTTCTTTGCAGTTTCATCTTTGGCGTTAAATGCGATCACTTTCGGCAGATACATTGCGTTGGCTGCACCGTGGATGATATGTGCGCCGTAATCCGCAAATGCAGCACCGGTCTTATGTGCCATGGAATGTACGATACCAAGCAGTGCATTGGAAAATGCCATACCGGCAAGACACTGTGCATTATGCATGTTATCTCTCTTTTCCATATCCCCGTTATAAGATCCTACCAGATCACGCTGGATCATCTTGATTGCATGCAGGGCAAGCGGATCTGTGAAATCACAGTTCGCTGTCGATACATATGCCTCGATTGCATGTGTCATCGCATCCATTCCGGTATGTGCTACCAGTTTCTGTGGCATTGTCTCTGCAAGTTCCGGATCAACGATTGCAACATCCGGTGTGATCTCAAAGTCAGCGATCGGATATTTGATACCTTTCTCATAATCGGTGATGATGGAAAATGCAGTTACCTCTGTTGCAGTTCCCGAAGTTGAGGAAATCGCACAGAAATGCGCTTTCTTACGAAGTTTTGGAATACCAAACACCTTGCACATATCCTCAAATGTGATATCCGGATATTCGTATTTGATCCACATAGCCTTTGCCGCATCGATCGGCGAACCTCCTCCGATCGCAACGATCCAGTCCGGACCAAACTCTTCCATCGCCTTTGCGCCCTTCATTACGGTCTCCACCGATGGATCCGGCTCAATTCCTTCAAAAAGCTGTACTTCCATGCCGGCTTCTTCCAGATACTGTTTTGCGCGGTCAAGAAAACCGAAACGTTTCATGGAACCACCGCCTACGCAGATAATCGCCTTTTTGCCTTCAAACGTCTTTAATGTTTCCAATGCCCCTTTTCCGTGATACAAATCGCGTGGTAATGTAAATCTTGCCATCTTTCCTCCAATCTGCCGCCATCAAAAGGCCGCCCCCTGACACATACACATGCCTGTATTTTTTGTGTCATTTACTGTGTGCAACTTTTATATAACCATCACATATTTTGTTAATTAAATAACAATATGTATTGTAATATTATATCACATCTTTCAAAAATAAGAAGCATTTTTATGCATTTTTAATAATTCTTAATATTTTCTAAGCATTGTTTTTAAATCCACATTTTGGACAGATATTTCCTCCCTTATATACATAACCACAGCGGAAGCAGCAGATCGTATCATGTTTTTCTTTCGCCAGATAAGAAATATTTCGCGAATCCGGTTTTTCCTGTAAATAATGAATAAATTCATTCAATACCCCGGCATATGCCGTGAGCTGCTTATTTTCTACCGCATATGGAATTTTCGTCTTTTTCCCATTTTTCTCTGTCACATACACACCACGGTTTAAAAGTCCTGTGGATGCAGTGATCTCATCTATGGACGGAACATCAATACGGTAAGATGTCATCAGTGTGCTGTAATATAGATGTTCCGGTGTCAGGATAATCCCCTCTTTTCCACTGTTGTTTCTCGATGTGTCCACCACAAAAATCGGATATTCAAACAGACCGTTTCCTGCGGCATAGGATGCCATGGCATAATCGATAACCTCTGTTTCCTGCGGCGCTGCCTGCTTTAACAGCACTTTTCTCGCCGGGTAAAAATAATGTTTCTGGCTTTCTGTGATTCCCGCCTCTTCCAGTTCATTTTTCAGCTTATTTACAAGCTGTTCACACTCATCCGTCTTGATCTTGGAAAGACGCCTGCTTAAAAGTTCTAATGCATTATCCTTTAAATCCGGTAAATATGGTCCTTCTGCAATCTTCTGATACGCATCCATTCCCTCATCAAAGGACATGTGTGCCGGATCACCGGTAATTTCTGCGATCTCATTTTCATCCATCTGACGGATTTTATTCTCGATCTGCTCAAAATACGGCAAAACCAGCCCCGGCTCAAACTCCTTTTCTTTCAGACGCTCCTTAAGCTCTGTCAGATCATCTCTGGTGATTTTTCTCGACTGGCGGATCATATTTTTTATTTCCTGCTGTTCGGCAAGATTTTTCTGCGATTCTAACCGTTCCTGATATGGGGTTAAATCTACTCCTTCGTATTCTTTTAATTTCTCCCTAAGTGCATGGTAACGTGCCCTGTCCATATTAGGCGGCATTTTTCCAACCAGCTCTGCGACTTCCCGCTCTGCCTGTGTCTGCATTTTCTGTTTCAGATTTAAAAGCAGATTCTGTTTTTTCTCCTGCGGCAGCTTTTCCTCTGCAATCTCGTCATAGACACGGCGCATCACGGCATAATTTTTATCTGCGCAGCTCTCTGCCTTTTTATTTAACGCGGTAAGCTTTCTGTCCTGTTCTTTTTCCTCTAACATATCCAGGTATTGTTTCCGCTCTTCGGGCGAAATTCTTGTTTCATGCATGAGCTGGTGTTTTAATTCGGAAAGCTGGCGCTCTGACATACGGTCTGCGACTCCAAATTTAGCCTGATAAGTCTCGCGGGCTTTCTGTGCCTCCGCATCATTTACCTGTGCATATTTTTCATCGGACGATTCCCCACCAATCCGCCCAGCTTCGTGCGGCTGCCTGCTGTCACTCTCATATCTGGAAGCGTTCACATGGCGGCTTTCCGTTTCATTTTGACGTACATCTTCATATTGCTTTTTGTGCTCGTTCCGCTTCCATCCACTTTCACCCGCGCTTTCATTTCCATGCTGTTTTTCTGCGTGCCGGTTCTTGCTCTCATCCTGCTCTTCTTCATCATCTGTGACTTCGTCCTGATCTGATGCAGGCGTACTCTTTAACTTTTTACGACGCTTTTTTTCCTCCTGTATGGCAGGTTCGCAGGCTGCAATACTGCTTTCCGGGAAAAATCCCTCTTCTATCTTATTTAATAATTCCTCAAAGTCTGCATCTGAATATTCCGGCAGATCCTCGCACAGTTCCTCAAGTGGCTGCTGCTCGTCCTCGACACCCGCCGGCTTTCTGCCGTCCTCATACTCATTATAACGGCTGTTTGCCTCATGCTCGCCGTTACGCCCCATCAGCTCAAGATAATCTTCGTATGCCTTTTTATCCTCCTCAAAATCCATCAGATAAATATCGCCGTCTCCAAGAAGTTTCCATGGGCGCGGCGTATAAAATCTGTGACACGCTGCACAGGTACATGCTTTTGCCAAAAGGACTACTCCCTCAGGCGTCTCGATTCGAAACTCTTTTCCTTTCGGATACATGATCATATGCAGATTTCCTTTGCATTTTGGGCAGCGGTAACCAACTTTATAAAAGTTATTGCCAATCCTGCCTTTTGCTCTTTCTGACAGTGAAAGTTCTGTTCTCTCAAAAACAGTATGCGCCATCTTCCATTCAACTTTATGCCAGAGTCCCTGTTCCTCGTCTGCTTCCTCTTCCTTCTGCACTGCTTCTTTTGCCTCAAGTGCCGCCTGTATCACATCTTCATAGGTAATACGCTTTCCTGCATGATAAAAACGGAAATACTGCGTGGTATATTCCGGTTCAATATAGATTCCTGCAAGCACATGCCCGAAAAGAGTATTCAGCTGCTCCGTATTTTTTTCCACACGAAGTCCCTGGATCGTTCCCCATTTTCCAAATGCATACAGGATCATATTGATCACATCCCGTACTGCTGCCTCATCGGTATCTTTGATCTCATCTTCTTTGATCGGCAGATCTACAATATTTTCCGCCACTTTTCTGCTGTCAAAATGAAAAAACAGGGAGCGCACTTCCCCCTGTAAAATGAGATAATTATCAAGTGCCACAAAAAGACCTGTCCAGTTTACATTTGCATGCATGGTCTTTATCAGCCGTTCAAATGTCATTTTTAATTCGCTATCTGCTTTTAATACGATCACTTTTTTCACCTCTTACTTTTCAAATGCAGATTTTTCCTTCAAGATCTGCGCAAATCCCATATGAAGTTCTTCTTTTGCCCACTCAAAATCAATCTCCTGATTGCTGTCATTCAAACAGACGCTTCCACTCTTCTGATGACCTATATCAGCCACAATCCTGCTGTTATCATTTGAGACATCATAATACCGGCAGAGTCTTCTTACATTGCCGGGAACAAAACCGCCAGTCAGTTTCTGATACTCCCTGAGCACATACTGGCTGACATCCTCTTTCTGACGGAATTTATGGCTGCACACCTCGTTTAACAACTCCGGCTCTAATTCCCACATTTTCACAAAAGTACTCTTTTTAAAAGGAGACGGCCCATGAACCGTGTAAAATCCTGTAAACAACGGGAACGCCAGTTCTAACATATTATAAATAAAATACATAAACGGATAACCGGGATGGAAATATGCTCCCGGCTGTTTTTTCATATTTTCACGTTTGTCAAAATATTTTGCCAGAAGCATGGCATTATTCAGGTAAATATATGGCATGACCTGATCTTTTGTATTTGCCACATCAGGCTGAAGAGCCAGCATATCCACCGGAAGATCATTTTTAAAATACTGTTCCGGTCTGACCTTTTTTATCAGAAACATATCATCATTAAAATATACAAAATTCTCTGCCAGACCTGGGATTCTGTGCATATTCCACTCAATGGCATGTGAATTAAATGTCGGCAGATATTTTTCTGGAATAAAATCTTTATGATTTACAATATTTAACTTCGGATGTTCTTTATTTAACCAGGATGGCAGATGCCCCCATGTAACAAAGTGTATCCTGCGCACCCATGGTGCAAAACGCTCCACACCACGAAACCAGTACCTCAGCAGATCCCAGTCTCTGTATCTCTCTTTTCTGTCATCCTGTTTCTGCGACAGATCCGGCTGCATACTGTACTCCATTTTCTGTTTCTGCCAGTCCGGATCATTGCCATCTACCCATGTGATCACAAAATCAATTTCCGGAATGTTATTGTCGCGTGTCATAATAATCTCCATTTCTGCCCAGCAAACATCTTTTTCATCTGCTTAATAAATTTCACTGTTATCATGATAAAACAAATCCTGCAAAATGAAAATCCCATTTATCTGCTTAATTTATATTTTTTTAAGAAATACTGGTTTTTCCCTGTTTTAAGGCATTTCCGTTTCTTTTGTTAGCACTCATTAAAAAAGAGTGCTGATTTTCTATTGACTTTTGAAATTTGCGGTTATAATATTAGATTCAGGCAGCAGCGAGGCGGATCTGCCCACTGCATTTTATTACGATTATAAAGGAGTGTTTGAATATGGCAGAGAAACATGGAAATCTTTCAATTAACAGCGATAATCTGTTCCCGATTATCAAAAAATGGTTATATTCCGATCACGACATCTTCTTCCGTGAGCTGATCAGTAACGGATGTGATGCGATCACAAAATTAAAAAAACTCGAAATGATGGGCGAATATACATTACCGTCTGACTACAAACCGGAGATCCACGTTGTTGTAAATCCGGAGGAAAAAACCTTAAAATTTATCGATAATGGTCTTGGTATGACCGCAGACGAGGTTGAGGAATACATCAACCAGATCGCATTTTCCGGTGCAACAGATTTCATTGAAAAATACAAAGACAAAGCAAACGACGATCAGATCATCGGTCACTTCGGACTTGGCTTCTACTCCGCATTCATGGTAGCTGATCAGGTAACGATCGATACATTATCCTACAAAGACGGTGCAACGGCTGTTCACTGGTCCTGCGACGGCGGTACTGAATTTGATATGGCTGATGGCACCAAAGAAGGCGTCGGTACAGAGATCACCCTTTTCTTAAACGAGGATTCCGTTGAATTTTCCAACGAGTACCGTGCAAGAGAAGTCATCGAAAAGTACTGCTCTTTCATGCCGACTCCGATCTTCCTTGAGAAGGCAAACGCTGAGACAGAATATGAGACGATCGACGCCGCTGATAAATTAGACACAGACACTGTCGTTGAGACGATCCATGAGGAAGCAAAAACAGAGGAGAAAGAAAACGAAAACGGCGAAAAAGAAGTCGTTGAAGTTTCTCCTGCAAAAGATAAATTAAAGATCGTAAAGCGTCCGGTTCCATTAAACGATACCAACCCTCTCTGGGCAAAGAGTCCGAACGAATGCACCGACGAAGAATACAAAGCATTTTACCGCAAAGTATTCTTAGATTACAAAGAACCATTGTTCTGGATCCACTTGAATATGGACTATCCGTTCAACTTAAAGGGTATCCTGTACTTCCCGAAGATCAATACCGAGTATGATTCCATTGAGGGAACCATCAAACTTTACAACAATCAGGTATTTATCGCCGACAACATCAAGGAAGTCATTCCTGAATTCTTAATGCTCTTAAAAGGTGTGATCGACTGCCCGGATCTGCCGCTTAACGTATCCAGAAGTGCACTGCAGAACGATGGTTTTGTAAAGAAGATCTCCGAGTACATCACCAAGAAAGTAGCTGACAAGCTGATCGGTATGTGCAAGACGGATAAAGAAAATTACGAGAAATACTGGGACGACATCAGCCCGTTCATCAAATTCGGCTGTCTGAAAGATACCAAGTTCTGTGACAAGATGAACGATTACATCCTGTTCAAGAATCTGGATGACAAATATCTCACTCTTCCGGAACTCTTAGTCAAAGAGGAAGAAAAGAAAGACGAAAACAAAGATGAAGCTGAGGTATTAGATGCTGACGGCAATCCGATCAAAAAGGAAAGCACCGATGCAGCAGATGAGAATACTGAGGAAAAAGATGAGCGCAAGGTAATCTACTATGTAACTGACAAACTTCAGCAGGGTCAGTACATTAAGATGTTCAAAGAGCAGAACATGGACGCTGTCATCTTAGACCACAACATTGATACTTCCTTCATCTCACAGCTTGAGCAGCGCAATGAGCATTATAAATTCATGCGTATTGATGCAGATGTCACAGAATCCTTAAAAGACGAGACTTCCGCTGAGGACTTAAAGGCTGAGACAGATACCCTGACTGATGTGTTTAAAAAAGCTTTAAACAACGATAAACTGACTGTCAAAGTTGAGAAGCTGAAAAATGCGGATATCGCTTCTGTCATCACGCTTTCCGAGGAAGGCAGACGTATGCAGGATATGATGAAGATGTATGCAATGAACGGCATGGGCGGCATGGATCCGAACATGTTTGCTGCGGATCAGACCCTGACCTTAAACGCAAACAATGAACTTGTAAAATATATCTTTGAGCACAAAGATTCCGAGCATGTTCCGATGTTCTGTGAACAGCTTTACGATCTTGCAATGCTTTCCAACCAGCCGCTGTCTGTTGACGCTATGGCAAAATTTGTACAGCGCAGCAATCAGATCATGATGCTTTTAGCAAAATAATTTTTACAGAATACAAGCCCCTGCAAAACCTGTAGATACGAGTTTTGCAGGGGCTTTCTCATGCTGTTTTTTATCGTGTTTATACCTGAATTTCTATAAAAATATTATTTTGCTGCCGTATAGATTGCGATCATATCTCCCACATCCAGATGCTTTACTTTTCCAAGATTGCCTCTGACTGCCGCATTACACTTTTCTGCCAGTTCTTTTATCTGTTCTTCTGTCGGCGCAATGCCAAGTTCCGTTAATGATGTCGGCATATGGATTTCCCGGTAAAAATCCTCCATTGCAGCAATGCCTGCCTCTGCCGTCTTCTGTTCTGTTTCCTGCGGCTCCACACCCATAACGTGCTCTGCAAACTGCACAAATCGTTCAATACGCTCCCCACAGACATAGCGTGCCCAGCTTCCCCAGATCGCGGCAAGCCCTGCTCCATGTGCCACATCAAACATTCCACCAAGCTCGTGTTCTAATTTGTGCGTTGCCCAGTCACCACCATCCGTTCCGCAGCCGGTCAGTCCATTATGGGAAAGACTTCCCGCCCACATGACTTCCGCGCGCGCATCATAATTTTCCGGCTCTTTTACAAGGATTTTTGCATTTCTGATCACCGTGCGCATCAGTGCTTCACTGATTCCATCCGTCAGTTCCATGTTTTCACCGTGGTTGAAATAGCGTTCCATCGTATGCATCAGGATATCCGTGCATCCGCATGCTGTCTGATACGGTGGAAGCGTCATCGTAAGCTCCGGATCTAAAACAGCAAACTTTAATCGGCTGTAATCGGTCGTGCATCCCCTCTTCATACCGCCATCTTCCTTTGTTATTACGCAGGAACCGCTCATCTCACTTCCCGCCGCCGCGATCGTAAGCACTACACCGATCGGCAGACATGCAGTCGGTTTCCGTTTAAAATCAAAGAAATCCCACACGTCTCCTTCATTTGCAACACCATATCCGATCGCCTTTGCGGAATCAATGACACTTCCGCCGCCGACGGCAAGGATGAAATCGACATTTTCTTTTTTACAGAGTGCGATTCCTTCATACACCAGAGAAAGTCTCGGGTTAGGAACGACACCGCCCAATTCGATGTAAGTGATCCCCTCTTTATCAAAGATCGCCTCGATCCTGTCTAACAGACCGGAGCGTCTGGCACTGCCGCTTCCATAATGGATGAGAACCTTTTTACAGTTCTGTTCTTTTATCAGGTTTCCAACTTTTTGTTCCGCACCTTTTCCGAAAACAACTTTTGTCGGTGCATAATAATTAAAATCGTTCATTTTGCTCCTCATTCCCACATGTAAAAGTTCTTATTCCCTCTTTTCATAACTATTTCTAGTTATATAAGCTATTATCGGTAAGAAAACGTATCTGCTTTAGTCTGAACAAGCTCGCAGGAAACCATCACCGGTTCTCTGCGGGCTTACACTCTCTTATCGTATCTTCTTATTATATATCTGTCTGACAAACTATCTACATTGAAATTTTATCAAGTATTCCGGTCAGATGTGCGATCGTCACCCCATAATTTGTCATCGGAACCTGCTGTTTTTTGGCACGGTCGATCCGCGACATCACATATTTGCGGTTAAACATGCATGCACCGCACTGGATGATCAGATCATAGCCGGATAAATCCTGTGGAAAATCCGTTCCACTCATGATGTCTACGGTAATGCTCTCTCCTGCGCGCTTTTTTAACATGCGCGGGATTTTGACTCTTCCGATATCTTCCTGCAGTGGCGCATGGCTGCAGCATTCTGCGATCAGAACATGCGATTCATTTGTCAGGGAATCTAACATTTTTGCACCTTCCACATAGTAAGGAAGATCTCCTTTATACGCTGCAAACAAAACAGAAAATGAGGTCAGCATGCTCTCTTTCGGCTTGTGCTCATACACATAGCCGAATACCTGTGAGTCTGTGATGATCAGTTTCGGCGGTTCTTTTAAGGCTGCAAGTGCCGGCAATAGTTTATCCGTTGTCACACTCATGACCAGGCACTTTTTATCCAAAAGTTCCCGTAATGTCTGCACCTGCGGCAGGATCAGCCGTCCTTTCGGCGCCTGGATATCCTGCGGCATGACCAGTAAGACGAAATCTTCTTCTGTGACGAGATCTCCCGTGATCAGCCTCTCTCCGTAATTTTCCGGCACAAGGCGGGCGAGTTCTTCCCTGACTGCGTCGATCCCTGCCCCCGTTTTGGCACTGACTGTGAGCGCCTGTTTTCCTGTTTTTTCTTTGATATAAGAAGCAAGTTTGTCCGTATGCGGATCAATATCTGCTTTCCCGACGAGGAATAAAACAGGCGTATTTTTTTCTTTCAGAAACTGATACCACTTTAATTCTTCTGTGAGATCCGGTAAGTTCTCCTGATTTTCTTTGGACGACTGTTGTAATTTTTCTTTTGCATCTTTCGTCTCTGAAGCATCCTCTCTGCAGGCATCCGCGCCAGATACCACGATCACAGCGATATCCGCCTTTTCCACTGCCAGTTTCGTTTTCTCCACACGGCGTTCCCCAAGCTCAGTCTCATCATCAAATCCCGCTGTGTCAATAATCACACAGGGACCAAGCGGACTGATCTCCATCGGCTTATAGACCGGGTCCGTCGTCGTTCCGGCAACATCTGCAACAATGGAGACTTCCTGATGTGTGAAGGCGTTAATAAAAGAAGATTTCCCGCTGTTTGTTTTCCCGAATACACCAATATGCAGACGGTTGCTGCCCGGTGTATCATTTAGTGTTCCTGCCATAGTACTCCTTCCGGACAATCTACCCGGCAGCACGGATTTTCCCGCTCTGCTTTCTGTTTGTCCATTTAAGATATGCATCCCGTTTTTCTTCTCTTAAAATCTGAAATCACGTTTTCCCTCTGCGATATCGTGGATGTGCTCGTATGCAGTCTGTTTTACTTTCGGATTCGGAATTTTTTCAAGTTCTCTGTCGATCAGCTCCATACCAAGACGTTTTGTCTCTTCGCTTGCATAATCTTCCAGATATTCTTTTAATGTCATCAGCGCATTCGGGTGACAGCAGTTTAAGATCTGCATGTTTTTACAAAGTGCCATAAAACGGTCACCGGTTCTTCCCTCGCGGTAACATGCAGTACAGAAACTTGGGATATACCCCAGTTTGATCAGCCAGTTCACAACTTCATCTAAGGTTCTCTGGTCGCTGACATCAAACTGCTCGCTGGTCACTTCTCCTTCTTTTTCCGGCTCTGCGTAGCCGCCGACGCTTGTTTTTGATGCACCGCTGATCTGGGAAACGCCAAGCGGAAGGACTTTGTTTCTCACTTCCTGGCTCTCTCTTGTTGAGATGATCATTCCGGTATATGGCACGGAAACACGGATCAGAGCACAGATCTTTGCAAATGTGTCGTCAGAGATGCCATTGTCAAATGCAGACGGATCAATGTCATCTGCATGCTTGATTCGCGGTACACTGATAGTATGCGGTCCGACTCCATGTACTGCCTCTAAGTGTTCTGCGTGCATCAAAAGTCCTGCAAACTCATAACGGTAAAGGTCAAGTCCAAACAATACGCCAAGTCCTACATCATCAATTCCGCCCTCCATTGCACGGTCCATCGCCTCTGTGTGATATGCGTAATCGTGTTTCGGTCCGGTCGGATGCAGCTTTTCATAGCTTTCTTTATGGTAAGTCTCCTGAAACAGGATATAAGTTCCGATTCCAGCTTCTTTTAATTTGCGGTAATTTTCCACGGTCGTTGCAGCAATATTGACATTGACACGGCGGATCGCACCGTTTTTATGTTTGATGCTGTAGATGGTCTTGATGCACTCTAAGATATATTCGATCGGGTTGTTGACCGGATCTTCGCCCGCCTCAATGGCAAGACGTTTATGTCCCATATCCTGCAATGCAGTAACTTCTTTTACGATGTCTTCCTGCGTCAGTTTCTTTCTTGCAATGTGTTTGTTTTTCAGATGATACGGACAGTATACACAGCCGTTCACGCAGTAGTTTGACAAATAAAGCGGTGCAAACAATACGATACGGTTTCCGTAAAAATCTTTTTTGATCTGCTCTGCAAGTGCATAAACTTCCTGGATTTTTTCAGGGATCTCACATGCTAAGAGGACAGATGCCTCCCTATGATTTAAGCCCTTTCTTAATTTTGCCTTCTCGATGATCTCATCGATCAGTGCCACATTGTCCTTGTTGGCATCTGCATAGGCAAGTGTCTCTCTGATCTCCTCATCTGAAATAAACTCTTCTGCTTTTAATGATTTTGCGTTATACATACATTCTTCCTTTCTTTCCGGTCAGTTTGCGCCCGCTTGCTTTCCGGTTAGTGTATTTTTATATGGACGACAGACTGCTCTTTTTGCAGAACTGTCGTATAAAACCAGTAGATCCGCCTTAAGTCTGCTGGCTTTTTGTCAATTAGTGATTTCTGAAGTTATCTTATGTCCGCCCGTTCTGTCTCACAGATGGCTGATACTTTCCATTCTGCTTTCTTATGGCTGAAAATCGCCCCTGTTTACGGCTACCTGATAGCCAATGCTTTCCATTCGTTTCTGCATGCAGAAGCGGCACTCTGCTGCCTCGTCACCAGTGCAGATCTTATTATCATATAATTTATATTTCTCCCGCACGGCAACCGGGGATAAATTCGGCATGACGACATTTGCTCCCGCTAAAATTCCAAGCTCCCTGCCCTTGGGATGAATCGTTCCAAGCGCTGTGGTCGCCGGGAGAAGTACATGCGGATGGATCAGTCTGATAATGGAAAGCAGCCGCAGTGTCATCTCCATAGTGCCCGCTGTCTCAGTACCAAACGGCGTATCTTTCTGCGGGATAAACGGACCAATACCGACCATCTGCGGTTTCAATCTACGGATAAACTGCAGATCTTCCCACAGGGTATCTACGGTCTGATAAGGCGAACCTACCATAAATCCGCATCCGGTCTGATATCCGATTTCTTTTAAATCTCTAAGACAGCGCATCCGGTTCTGATAGGACATCTCTGCCGGGTGCAGTTTCTTATAATGTGCCTCATCTGCCGTCTCGTGGCGCAGCAGATACCGGTCTGCCCCCGCATCAAAATATGCCTGATAGCTCTCTCTTGATTTTTCTCCGATAGAAAGTGTCACCGCACAGTCGGGATATTCTGCCTTTATCTTTGAAACGATCTGACAGATCTTTTCATCGGTATAAAATCCATCCTCCCCACCCTGCAGTACAAAGGTGCAAAATCCCAGCTCATATCCGATTTTACAGCAGGAAAGAATCTCTTCTTCCGTCAGCCGGTAGCGGTCTGCGTGGCAGTTACTTCTGCGGATTCCACAGTAAAGGCAGTCATTTTTGCAGTAATTTGTGAACTCAATCAGTCCGCGGATGTAGACATTTTTTCCATAGATGCGGTCACCTGTGTTCCGCGCACGCTGTTTTAAATCCTGTATCATCGCATCGTCCTCTGTGGCAAGAAGAAATGCAAGCTGTTCTTTTGTGATATCTGCTGTCTTTTCTATTGTCTCTGACAGATTTTTAAAATTCTGCGCTGACATGCCATAGTTTTTCTGTTTGTTTTTGTCTGGTGTTCTCTGGTTTTGTAACATAAATTTATCCCTGTCCGATCATAATGGTCTTTCTGCTAGTGAGATTGGGCATCCGACATATATTTCTTTTGATTTTGCCCAATGTGTATATTTTCAATTCATATCCACGCCAGCTTATGCCATGCCAACATTCGAATACACCGTCTTTGCCGTGATTCCATCAAGTCTGCCGATTTTCCCGGAAAGTGCATTGATAACATCCTGCGGCGCATCGATTGCAACGCTGATGATATGCACATTCCGCTCACGGTATGGCAGACCCATCCGTCCGATAATATACGAGCCGTATTCATGCAAAAGTTTATTTAATTCCGGCGTGGAATCCATATTTTCAACGATGATCCCGATCAAAGCTACTCTTGTATCCATTCGTTTCCTCCCTGATTATCAAATTTATATGATTTGCATACACGAATCTATGATACAGATTTTGGAATAAAAAAAACTGTACCCCTAATTTCAGGTACAGCCTAATAAGAGTCGCATTGCGCCTCTTACATTTTCCATTTATGCCATACCTTTCATCTCAAGTGATTCTTTTGATGTCAGCGTCTTTTCTTTTTCTAATAAACAATCTTGTGCAAAAAGGACTTTACGTGTGCTCTTTGCAAAGATTTACAATCTCAATTTAGATGCATTTTACGGGCAAATTTCTTATTATAACAATACCCTCTGCATACACAAAAATTATACAGCAAAATTTTTTGCCTATATAAGTATTATGTATACAAAGGGTATCATGATTTTTTAAGAATTGCAATTATGTTTCGATT
>ERZ773217.1402-NODE-1402-length-18846-cov-5.216114_pt1 | contig 18846 bp, 19 predicted proteins | sample MGYA00580995_ERZ773217 | MGnify/ENA primary metagenome ERZ773217 (study PRJEB29015, sample SAMEA2737772) | human gut metagenome | biome: human gut; feature: human-associated habitat; material: faeces | place: China | collected 2012 ...
AGCTCTGTCATGAAGCTCTGGCAGAATGCCATGATCTCACGGTCAGATTTTCCTTTAGGATCGAAGTCAGATCCACCTTTACCACCACCGATAGGAAGTCCTGTTAAAGAGTTTTTGAAGATCTGTTCAAATCCTAAGAATTTGATGATTCCAAGGTTAACAGATGGGTGAAGTCTTAAACCACCTTTGTAAGGTCCGATCGCACTGTTGAACTGTACACGGTAACCTGTGTTAACATGAACCTGTCCTTTGTCGTCTACCCAAGGTACACGGAATTTGAACTGGCGTTCTGGGTTTACAAGACGTTCAAGAAGAGCATCTCTTCTGAAAGCTTCTTCGTTTGCTTCAACAACGGCTCTTAATGATTCTAAAACTTCTTTTACAGCCTGATGGAATTCAGGTTCTGCTGGGTTCTGAGCAACTACCTGCTCGATCACTTCATCTACGTATGACATTTTGTTTCCTCCTTATAAGTCATAATGATATGTGTGTTTAAAACAGAGGGTATCTTCTTCAAATGGGCGTTGGCACATCCCAAAAGATAAAACAAAAAAGAGGTCGGAAAGCGCCTCTTTTTCTCAATGACGCCTTTGTCTTAGAATTATTATATAAGATATGGTATAATATTTCAAGAAAATCAATACGCAGGAAGGAAATTAGTATGAAATCTGTGGCAATGGCTTTTTATAATGGCGCGAAATATATAGATGAGCAAATAAGATCGATTCTTGATAATATGGAAGAGACAGATGAACTGATCATTTCAGTGGATGATGCTAGTGATGGATCAGAAGCAATACTTGAGGATTGGGTCCAAAACGACCAAAGAATCCGCATAATTAAAGGACCTGGGAAGGGTGTCGTAAAAAATTTTGAGAATGCATTTAAGCATTGTCGAGGGGAGATCATCTTCTTATCTGATCAGGATGATGTGTGGAAAAAAAATAAAATGAGAGAGATTGAGCGTGTATTTGAAGACCCGAAAGTGATGGCAGTTGTTCATGATGCGCAGATTGTAGATGAAAAACTTTCATCTTTAGATCAAACCACTTTTGAGTGGAGAAATAGCGGAACAGGCTTCTGGAAGAATATGAAAAAGAATTCCTATATCGGATGCTGCATGGCAGTCAGAAGATCCGCAATGAAAAGAATTCTGCCGATCCCAGATGACATCTGGATTCATGACCAATGGATCGGATTGCTGTCAGAACAACTCGGGAAAGTTGTATTTTTGGATGAACCTCTTATTTATTATCGAAGACATGGGGGAAATGTTACGGAATTGACCCATGGTTCGATCACATCCATGATCAAAAAAAGATATCATATGATCATGGGAATCAATCACCGTGTAAAAGAATGGAGCAGACATGACAAACAAAATCAAAGACATACTGAAAACTCATAAGTATCTGTTACTCTCGTTTTTTCTGCCGGTTCTTCTATTAGAAGGAATCGCGATCGCAGAGAAGATACAGCCATTTGGCAGTGAATCATTTCTGATCGTTGATGCATTGCATCAGTATTTGCCCTTTTTTGCAGATTATCAGGAAAAATTAAAAAGCATGGATTCGATGTTTTATTCTTTTCATGCAGGTCTTGGATACAATTTCCTTGGACTATGGGCGTATTATCTGGCAAGTCCACTAAATCTGGTGTTCGCACTTGTGTCGAAATCAATGCTTACGATGATATTAAGTCATTTGTATGTCTTAAAGATCGCACTGTGTTGCTTTACAGCCGCATTTTATTTTAGAAAACGCCGTGGAAAGGATGAGATATCCATTGTTGCGTTCGGAATGGCATATGGATTATGCAGTTATATGGTTGGCTACAGTTGGAATATTATGTGGATGGAAGTCATGATGATGCTTCCACTCATTTTGTATGGTATTGATAAGCTGATCAAAGAACATGATGGAAGACTTTATTGTTTTGCATTATTTATTTCTTTATGGTGTAACTTTTATATGTCCTATATGACATGTTTATTTTTAATCTTGTGGTATTTACTATATTCACATAAAAATGTCAAAGAATTTTTTACAAATGGATTCCGCTTTGCAGGATATTCACTGTTATCTGGAGTAATGGCAGCAGTTGTGTTACTGCCAGCTTACCTTGGGATCATGCAGACATCCTCAGCCAAATTACAATTTCCAAAAGAATTATGGTATGGAACATTTGGAAATCTGTTTTCCAGACATTTTCTTGGGACAACACCGCTTACGATGGCGGTAGATGACAGTAAGATCAATTTATATTGTGGAATCTTAACCTTATTAATGGCAGGATTTTATCTGGCAGTTAGAGAAATTCGCCTGATCGATAAGATTCGAAGATTGTTATTACTTGTATTTTTATTTTTTAGTTTCAATATGCCTGTCTTAGGTTATGTTTGGCATGGTTTTCATGATCAGTATGGAATTCCAAACCGCTTTGCGTTTTTGTATATTTTTGCATTGCTTGCGATGGCGTATGAAGGATATTGTGTGTTGGTAAGAGGCAAAAGAAAAGTTTCACTGTGGATTTATTTTGCAGTGATCCTATGCGGTATTTTGATCGGAATCACAATGAAAACGTCGACAGTGAAATTGGAAATGAAAACGGTTTACGCAACAGTTGCAGCGATCGCAGTTTATATGGTTTGTTTCGCATTATATCAGAAGAAGATTTTCAGGAAGAAAATATTTATAACATTGATCTGTTTCTTATTTATAGTAGAAACCGCAGCGATGGCAGTGATGGGATTTCAGGAAAATGGAACCGTCGATACAGATAGTTATTTTCAGGATACCAAAGCTATCACAGAAGTAAAAAAAGAGTATCAGAAAAATGTAGAGACAAGAATGGAATTGATCAGTGGGCGTATGCTTGATGAAAGTATCTGGCATACCTTAAATGGAATGACATTGTTTGGTTCCACAGCACAGGGAAACGTTGTCGATATGATGGATCAGCTTGGATTCTACACGGGTGTAAATGAATATTTATATGAAGGTGCAACGCCATTTACAAATAATCTGATGTCCATGAAATATCAGATTTACCGTCCATATGATACGAAATATACCGAATTTTCACTAAAAGAAAGTGTTGGAAATGTCACGGTTTATAAAAATCCTTATCGAACAGCACTTGCCTATACGATGGATGACTTGGTACAAACTTGGGATTATGAAGATTATAATCCATTTTATGTACAAAATGATCTGGCAACGAGTGCATTTGATGTTGATGAGTTGTTTCACATGGTCAAAACAGCTAAGCCGCAATTAAACGATTGTAAGATCACATCCGATAATGGTGATGGAGAATATGTATTTGAAAATACATCCGCCCGACCAGATAACATGGTATTTACGATCAGATCAACAAAAACAAGGCGGTTGTATATTCATTTTGATGGAAGCCAGGTAGAAAATACTGTGATCGAGAAAAATGGAGAACAGGTTTTGACGGGAAGGCTGGATTCACAGATTATTTATCTTGGAAACGTGCAGAAAGGTGATGAGATCCGCATCAAAATGCAACTCAAACAAGATAATGAAATGTCTGGAGTTGTAAGACTGACAGCAGCGGAACTTGATGAAGAAGTGATGGAAGAACTTGCACAGAGAATGCAGGAAAATGCATGGAAACTTACCAGTGCCAAAGGAAATCATCTAAGTGGAACGATCCATGCACAGGAAGATCAGATGTTATTTTTCTCAATTCCATACGATAAAGGATGGACGGTGAAGATTGATGGCAAGAAAGTGAAAACAAAAGCACTTGGGAAAGCATTTTTGACAGTGAAAGTGCCGGAAGGAAAGCATAAAGTTTCACTAACGTATGTATCTTCTGGTTTTAAGGAAGGGGCAATCTTAAGTGTTGCGGGATTTGTTATTATTATTCTGATCATGCTTTTTTCCCAAAGAAAGAAAAAAGCTGCAGTTAAAGAAATATAAATTTTCGTAAGAAATTCTTATGATTTTGGAATATTGAAAGTCAGAGATGTTTTTGCTATGATGAAAGAAATTAACAAGCAGGAGGAAAAGGATTTATGAGAAAGTTTATTGGAAAATTCCTTGCAGCAGGACTTTGTGTCGCAATGGCATTATCATCTGTAACTGTCAAAGCAGACAGCGTTGATCAGAAATATCTGGCACTTGGAGCTGACTTAACAGCTTCCCAGAAAAAGAAAGTGTTAGAACTTCTGGATTTAGATGATAATAGCGACTATAAAGTTATTACTGTAACAAATAAAGATGAACATGAATATTTGGACAGCTATCTATCAAGCAGAGTGATCGGAACAAGAGCATTATCTTCTGTGACTGTAGAACAGAAAGATGATGGAAATGGAGTGAATGTCACAACACAGAATATCTCTTACTGCACATCTGGAATGTATCGAAATGCTCTGATCACAGCAGGGATCAAGAATGCCGATGTAAAAGTAGCTGGTCCATTTAAGATTTCTGGAACAGCAGCATTGGTTGGCGTTATGAAAGCCTACGAAGAAATGACAGGAAAGAAGATTCCAGAAAAGAGCAAAGATGCAGCGACAGACGAGTTGATCACAACGGGAGAAGTTGCGGAAAATATCGGTTCTGATGATGCAGAGAAACTGATCGCAGATGTCAAACAGAAAGTTGCAAAAGATAATCTGTCATCTCCATCTGAGATCAAACAGGCGATTGAAGAGTCTGCAAAAGATTTAAATATCAATCTTTCTGATGCAGACCGAGCGAAGATACAGAGTCTGATGGATAAGATTTCAGGACTTGATCTGAATGTGTCTCAGTTAAAATCTCAAGCAAAAGATTTATATGATAAGCTTGGAGGAAGTCAGGGAATCTTTGATAAGATCGCAGCTTTCTTCCAGTCTATTTTCAGCTGGCTGTCTAATTTATTTTCATAAAAGCTTAGGAGCATATAAGAAACGAATATCTCTCCTTATGTAACATAAGATTACATAAGGAGGGATTTTTTTATGGGACAAAATGAAATGATCTTTTACATAGTGGCAGCGGGATGTATGATCTGTCTGATGATCGGAATTGTAAGGAAACCGGCATATTTGCTGGTGCTTTTGCTGCGGGGAGCTTTTTGTGCGGTGATCGTATATGGAATCAGTATTGTTTGTATGCGGAAAGGAATCACAGCACCAGTCAATCTTAATATCTTGTCCATTGGAACAGGTGCACTGTTGGGGCTTCCAGGAATTATTGCGTTGTATGCGGCAGCGGTGTTTTTATTGCAGTAATAATATGATGTAAAGTGCGCTAGTAAAATACTGGATTTTGTATTTCTGTAAAATAATAGAAAAAATACTAGACAAATACTGTAAATAGATGTAAAATGATGGAACATAAAGGAAGGAGGAAAGATGAAGATATGGATTCTATTATTTTTGATCATGGCAGCAATTTATGATTACAGAGATTTCAAGATCCCGAATAAGTTCAATGGGGCAGGAGCGTTGATTACGCTGGTTCTTGCAGGAGTTTCTGGGATGAAGGCAGCAGATATGATGATCGGAGTTTTGGTTGTGCTGATCAGCTGTGGATTATTATTCTATATTGGATGCCTTGGCGGTGGAGATGTGAAGCTGCTGATGGTATGTGCAATATCTATCGGACGGGCAATGCCCCGGTTTCTGATTTTGTCATTTATATGTAACGGTATTTATGCCGTGATCTTTTTATGGAAGAGGAAGAACTTCCATCTGCGATTATTTCGCTTATTTCAATATGTAACACAATGTAAGGATAACAAGAGATTATTGATGTACGAGACAGAGAATGGGGATCTGATGAAAGATGGAATGATACATTTTTCATTTGGGATCCTTGCAGCGTACATGATCTGCCTGTTAGGAGGTGGACTATGAAGGATATTTCAATCGGTATTTATCACAAAGACCATCAGTATGGAAAACGGCTGATGGAATACTTAAATCACCAGAAAGATTTCCCGATGACGGCATCATTTACGTCGGATGAGGAGATGTTTTTTAAACAGGAACAAGAGGGAGATTTTGAATGCCTGGTACTGGCAGAAGAGACGGATTATCATGGAGATTTTCCGGTTTGCCGAATTGGAGCAAATGAATCTATGGGTGGGATGTGTTGCCAGAGTGCAAAAGAGATCGCAGCGGGAATTTATCATTGCCTGAATGTAAGTCCTCAGATTGAAAATGAACGGATTTTTGGAGTATATTCTCCGATTTCAAGACTGGAGATATCGGCATTTGCAAGGAATATGGCAGCTTCGAATGGGTGGATTTATTTTGGAATGCAACCATATGGACACTTTGAAGAAGATGAGACAGATGACCTTTTGTTGTTTTATATCAAAGAACACAAAGAAGATATTGTACTATATTTTATGGAACATCAGAAGAAGTTTGATGGTTGTGTAGGATTTGCGGGAGCTTCATGTTATCTGGATTATCGAGAATTATCTATGCAGGATTATGAGTGGTTTTTGGAGAAATTAAGAGAAACAGGAATTTGTATTATTTTTGATATTGGCATCGCATCACCGCCAGATCTTAAGTTCTTTGGGTTGTTTGACCGGATTTTTCTTCCTCTTATGCGGCAAGATCTGGGGTGTATGGAATATAAGAAGTTTCAAAAACAGATGAAAAAACATGGAGTATGGAAATTGACAAACTGGGAAGAAGTGATGCTTGAGAGCTGGAAGAACAAAGGAGGAAGGGGGCAGTGGCCTTGAAGGAATTGCTGAAACAAAGAGTAATGGAGAAATTGAATTTTTCACAGGAGATTTCTGACGAACATTTAAAAGGTGTGATTCAGGAAGAGATCATGAAAATATCAGAAGAATATCCGTTGCTTTTGTCTGACAAGATTCGCTTGAATCAGGAAGTTTTTTATGCTCTTCGAAGATTGGATATTCTGCAAGATCTGTTAGAAGATGATTCTGTGACGGAGATCATGATCAATGGCTATAAAAATATTTTTATTGAGCGGCAAGGAAAACTGCACCGATATCCTGGGCATTTTTCGGATAATGAAAAATTATATCAGGTAATTCAGCAGGTTGCATCAGGAGCGAACCGTATGGTGAATGAACGAAATCCAATTGTGGATGCGAGACTTAACGATGGTTCGAGAGTAAATATCATTTTGCCGCCGATATCGATCGATGGGGCAACGATGACGATCCGAAAGTTTGCAAAGGAACCGATGACATTAGCATGGCTTTGTGAACGGGAAGCATTTTCGCAAGAAATTGCGAAGTTTTTGAAGATTCTTGTAAGGGCGCGCTATAACATTTTTATCTCGGGTGGAACAGGCAGCGGGAAGACGACGTTGCTCAATGGAATGTCAAATTGTATTCCGAAAGATGAGAGGATCATAACAATTGAGGATTCCGCAGAATTGAAACTTAATGGGATTGATAATCTGGTCCGGTTAGAGATGAGGAATGCGAATGCAGCGGGGGAAAATCAGGTTGATATGAAAGAACTGATCAAAGCGGCATTACGTTCACGGCCAGACCGGATCATCGTCGGAGAAGTGCGAGGCGAAGAAGCCTTGTCTATGTTAAATGCAATGAATACAGGTCACGATGGAAGCATCTCGACAGGACATGCGAACAGCTGTAAAGATATGCTTAAGCGAATCGAAACGATGGTCTTGATGGGAGTCGATATGCCAGTAGAAGCGATCCGTGGGCAGATGGCATCTGCAATCGATGTGATCATTCATCTTGGAAGAAGCTTTGACGGAAGTCGAAAACTGATGGAGATTTCAGAGATTACTGGTATGGCGGCGAGTCAGGTAGCATTACATCCGTTGTTTGAGATGAATGAAGATGATGAACTTACAATGAGATCAGAATTATGTGATCAGAAGAAGTTAAAGGAGTATGGTCAGTATGAAGCATATCAGAAACTTATGGAATCTTTTAAAGCAAGAGATCAGCCTGTGGAAATATGAGAAGCAAGAGTTGGTTAAGGGAATTTGCTATATCGTGATGATCGCATGGCTGTTTTTTGACCGAATTGCATTTGCGATTCTTTTGATTCCATATTTGTTTGTTTTTATGAAACAACAAAGAATTCATAAGGTGCATCGGGAGAAGGAAAAGCTGCGAAAGGAATTCCGTGAAATGATGATTTCTATTGGAAATAGTTTATCTGCAGGATACTCTATTGAAAATGCATTGAAAACAGCAAAAAATGATCTGGAGATGTATGAAGAACACAGTTTGTTGGCAAAAGAACTTCAATTGTTGATAAACAAGCTTAAAATGAACGAACCTGTGGATAATCTGCTCTTTGATATGGCAGAACATGTAGGTCTGGAAGAATTTTATCAGTTTGCACAGGTCATATCAATTGCGAAAAAAAGTGGTGGGAATCTGATTGAGATCACGGAAAATACGATAGAACATTTAAGTCAGGCAATCCAGACAAAAGAAGAGATTCACACGATGATCGCGGCAAAACAAATGGAGAAAAAGATCATGTCTGTCATGCCATATTTTATTCTCCTTTATGTAAGGATTGCAAATCCTGGATATTTCGACATACTGTATGAGAGTTTTGCCGGAGTTTTAGTCGCAGTGATTTCTCTTTTATGTCTGTGGATCGCAGATATATGGGCAGAGAGGGTGACTGAGATTGAAATTTAAGTTTCAATGGATTAATAAGATCGTGGAAAAACTTCCAGAAGAACTCAAAGAAAAAAGAAAAGCAGAGATAGGATCCTGTTTCATAGGAACAAAGAAACAATTAGATGAGAAAGTAAGGAAGAGTCTGTATGAACAGGTGAAGATCATAAGCGTGGCGACTATTATTTTTCTTATCGTTCTTTTTCTGACCATAATCTTTTATTTCAGTCAGGATCGTAGAATTCTGATCACGAGAGATGAAACGGGCGGCGAAGTTACAGAGCAACAGATTCGTATTAAAACAAAAAGCGATGATGATATTTACACCTTGGAGATTCATCCAAAAGGATATACAAAAGCCCAGATCACGCAGGCATTTGACAGAGGAGAAGCTTATTTAAGGAAACATCTTGTGGCGAAAAATAAATCATTAAATGAAGTGGAACGAAATCTTGAAATGCCAGTAAAGATACCTGGGGAAAATATTGCGGTACAATGGCAGAGTGGTGATCCTACAGTTATCGATGAAGAAGGCAATGTGTTTTCGAAGAATGTCAAAAAAGACTATCTGTTGAATCTTGATGCAAGGATGGAATGTCAAGGAGAAGTAAGGATCTTAAAGATTCCTGTCTGTGTAGTTCCTGGGAATTCAGGGAAAAAGGTATCAGAAAAACAAAAGATCATTGCAGATCTTAAGAAATTGGAAGAAAAACATATTACGAAGGAACAGTTTTATCTTCCAGATGTGATCCGGCAGGGCAGACTTTTACCTGCGGAAAATGAAAGTCAGATTCCTGCAATTTTATTTCTTGGGATTGCAGTGATCATATTTTTCTGGTATCACGAAAATGAAAAATATAAGGAACAAAGAATACAGACATTGGAACAATCTATGGCGGAGTATCCACAGATCATAGAACATCTGATCTTATTTCTGGGGACAGGAATGAGTGTGGTGGCTGCATTGGAAGCAGTAGCGACGGAATACGAGAAAGAACAAAGAAGAGGAAACAAAAAAGAAATCTTCGTATATGAACAGATCAAAAAAACATGCAGACAGATTTCATTTGGAGTTCCACAGACAAAAGCATTTGGTGAGATGGGCAAAAAGATTGGGTTGTCTTCTTATCAAAAATTATCTGTTCTGCTCGTACAGAGTATTACAAGAGGTTCAACGGATCTGTTTCTAAGGTTAAAAGAAGAGGAAGAAGGAGCTTTTTTTGAGAAAAAAGAACATGTAAAAAGGAAAGGAGAACAAGCAAGCACAAAACTGCTCGCACCGATGATGGTAATGTTGGTTGTTATTTTAGTATTATTGATGTTTCCAGCACTATCTACATTTTCATAAAAGGTCAGGGGGTAAAACATATGAAAAATTTTCTAAAGCATTTTTTTAAAGATGAATCAGGAATGGGTGTTGTTGAGGTGATTTTGATCATTGTAGTTTTGATCGGACTCGTCATTATTTTCCAGACGCAGATCAAGAAAGTCGTTGATAGCATTTTTAAAACGATCACTAGTAAAACAGGACAAGTCAAATGATCCGGGATGAGCAAGGTAGTATGAGTGCATTTCTTGCAATGTTATTTCTTGTTTTTTTACTGTTGATCAGCGTATGTGTGGAAGGAATCTATATGTATACAGCGAGGGGAAAGGCGATGGGTATTTATATGTCTGGGCTTTCTCATACAAAAGGAAATTATCAGAAAGAGCTTGCGGATATGTATCATATTTATGCGATGGATCCAAGATATCACAAGAAGATCGAAACAGATTTTTCAGACCGCATGAAAGAAAGTCTGGATCAGAATGGAGATCCTTTTCGCTTTCAAACAGGAAGTACAAAAATTTCAGATATACTTGATCTGTCGGCACAAAAAGGAGAAGTTTTGAAATATCAGATTCGGCAGCAGATGCAATATGAAGCAGCAGAGGATATTTTGAAAAACTTGACCAAAAAGATTAGGGCTGGAGAAGACCAGAAAAATGAGTTCTCAGGAATTAAGGATCAGATTCAAAAAGAGGAAGAAGAAACGGAAAATGAAAAAACACTAACATCAGAACCAGTAAAAAAAGATCCGAGAAAAGGATTTATGAAATTGTTAAAAGAAGGCTCGGTCCCATTGATCATGGGAGAGAAAAAAGTGTCAGATCTTCCAATTAATATTGTCTATGGCAAAAAAGACACAACAAAGCAGAGTGCATGGAATTTTATGAACCGAAAAGATGTGGAAAAAGAATTAGATGAATTCGAAAAAACAGCATCAACGGATTCCTTTGCAAGTGAATTACCGGTAGTTTTATATGCAACAAAATATTTTCATTTTCTGACAGATACAACAAAAAAAGACGGGATTAAATATGAGATTGAATACTTGATCGCAGGGAAAGATTCGGAAAAAGAGAATCTTGGAATGGTTTTCTGGAGAATGATTGCACTTAGATTTGTGATGAATGCAGCTTGTGTATATCAAGATCCAGCCAAAGAAAAAGAAGCAGCATTGTTAGCAGCGTCAATTCTTGGAGTTACAGGATTTCCACCAGCAGTTGCGGTTGCAAAGAATCTGTTATTATTAGCACTTGCTTATGGGGAATCAGTGATCGATGTAAGAAATCTTGCAGATGGTAAAAAAATCCCAGCAGTAAAAACATCTTCAGACTGGCAGCTTTCTTTTGCAGGATTGGCAACGTTAAATTGCAAGAGAAAACCTGTGAAACAGGGAATGTCATACGAGGATTATTTGTTATTACTGTTGATATCACAAAAAGATAAACGTCAAAAATATTTCCGAATGATGGATCTGATGGAACAAAATATCCGAAGAAAAGTGCCAGATTTTAAATTGGATCAATGCATTTCTTCTTACAAGATCACGCAGAATCTGAAGTTGAAAAAACTTGGATTTGGTGGAATAATCTTGCCATTCGCAACATATACAGATCTTAAAATGTCTCGATATGCAACGTATTAAAATTTAAATGATCAAAATGAAAGAAAGGGGGCAGAGAAAGATGTTCTCTTGTCAAAAACATTTCTCAAAAGTGAATCCGGTTCAAAATGATAACAATAACAACAAGATCGTCGTAAAAAAATCCAAGAGAGCATCTTCCTCTGCCTCAGATCTTTCTGGAAATGAGGAAGGTGCAATGACATTGGAAGCGAGTCTGATCGTCCCCATTTTTTTGATCGTTCTTTTGATGCTTATAAGTGCAGGAGAGATTTTGATGATCCACCAACAGATTTCTCATGGTGCTTGTGAGGCAGCAAAGAGGGCTGCAGTTAATGAATATCGCATCAGGCAGAAGAAAAAATCTGGAAGTGACTTATCAGGATTTAGTGCCAAGGCAGCTTTTCTGGCAGCGGTAAACCGTAAGTTTTTAGACCATTCGGCTTTGATCGGAGGAAGTGCAGGAGCGGCAGCGGCGTGTAGACTGACATTGACCTCTAAAGGGGAATATATCGTATCTGTGCGTTATTATATTCGCAAAACAATGCCGTTTTTATCAACCCATACAGTATCCTATGAGCAAAGTGTAAGGCAAAAATCCATGACAGGATATGTACCAGATGGAGATGAATTAAAAAAAGGCTATGTCTATATCACACCGCATGAAGCGGTGTACCATAAAGATCTCTCCTGTACACATCTGTCATTGGATATTTCTGTTGACGAAGATGTAGAAAAATATAGAAACAAGCGGACACAATACAAGCCATGTGATAAATGCACCAAGCATGAAAAAGGTGATTTTTCCTGTGTATATATCGCAAAAGAAGGGGAATCTTATCACACGGATCTTGGCTGCAGCGGGTTAAAAAGAACAGTCAAACAAGTAGATCTAAGTACATTAAAGGGGATGAGGCCATGCACGAGATGCGCAAAACAGGGGGATACATGACGGTTGAAATCAGTGCGCTGCTTCCGATCATTTTGATGGTGCTATGGATGTTTTTTAGCTATCTGTTTTATTTTATGAATTGTGGGATCGCACAAGGAATTATGGAAGAAGCAGTGCAGAAAGCGGCAGATGTTAAAATTACAGGGGCAGAGTATGATACGGGAAAGTTGTCGTATCAGAAAGTAAATCAAAAGCTGATCACTGGAAATGTGATATCGTCAAACAAGTCAGGAAATACAAAAGCTGAAAAAGAGATGAAAGAACAATTGCGAAGGCATCTGTTTATGGCAGAAGTCAGTTTGGTTAGAGTATCGACAACACCGCTTAGAGTTTCAGCAAAAATAAAGACAAGATCAGCAGTTGTGGCAGGTGATTTCTTAAGTATGTTTGGAATCTGTTTGTTTGAATATGAAGGAAATGATCAGGCACAGGGAGATTTTGAGATCGATCAGATCAGGAGGTGGAATGCACTTGAAGGAGCAATGGATTAGAGAAGGTTTTTCCAGTTATTATGTTGTTAAAAAAGAACAGAAATTAACATATGAAAAAAATATTCTTTACAATCATACACTTCCGTGTCTTCTTCCATGTGAATTCCGGATCGAAGATGGAGAAGAATATTATTATTATGAAACAGGTATTTACACAAAGTTAAAAGACAGGATTTCTATGCTAGAACCGAAATTGTTTTTTGCGTATCTTTTGGAAGTTTTTGAACAGGTAGCCTCCTATTTGTTAGAGCTGGATCATTTAAAATTAGATTTGGAATCTATGTTTCTGGATAAAGAAAATCGACCAGTTCTTTGTTATCTGCCGGAGTATGAAAAAAAGATTGATGAGCAGCTTCGTGACTTTATAGAAGAATGTATCGAGTATATTTCTGGAGATGATAAAAAGAGGGTTCGTTTTTATTATGAATTTCACAGCTTTCTTATTAAAGAAAAACCGAATATGGAGCAGATGAAAGATTATCTGGAAGTTCGGTCAGAGAAAATGAATGGTGAAATTTTAAGAGAAAAAATAAAAAATGAAGAATCAAAATCAGCACAAAATATGCAGGAGAATCTATCGGATCTTATAAGAGATGAGAAAGATTCTCCTGAAAAAGATGAAATCAAAATTTATGAAAAAACACCGAAAAGAATTTTAATTCTGATCGGGAAAATAATAAGTGTTGTTGGTTGTTTTTGCAGCATATTGGGAATTGTTTATTTTGTATTAAAAATATTTGAATATGGATTTTATTATTTGTTTTTGATCGGATCACTAGTTTCAATCGCAGGTCTTGGTGTCAGTGTGTATGGATGTTATAAATTGTGGAAAAAGAACAAAAATCCAAAAACCTTTGTGGATTCTTGGCAGAAAACAGAAAATGCTGCAGAATTATTGGATGAGAAAACAATTCTGTTAGAGGATGAGGATGACAGGACGGTTCTTTTACTGGAAGAACCGATTGGAAGACTGGTTCCGAAGAATCCAGAACAAAAAGAAATTGTATTAGATGACGATGGATTTGTCATTGGAAGTTCCGCACAAGGAACAGATCATCAATTAGAAGGAACTGGGATCAGTCGGAGACATATAAGATTTTATAAAGAAGATGGAAATGTATGTTGTGAAGATCTCGATTCGACAAATGGTATAAAGATCAATGGTGTAAAATTGAATGGGAAAAAGAATAAAAAAGCAGTATTAAAAGAAGGAGATTGCATAAAGATCGGACTTGAGGAGTTTTATTTTAAACAAGACTAGCCTCTGTGTTATAATAGTAGATACATAAATCAAAGCGGAGGAAATTATGTATCAGAAAATCATAGAATTGTTAAGGATTCATGGATATATGAAAAATGATACCGAAACAGGGCCATGTTATGTAAAGAATATCAATGGAAGAAATAAATGTGTGTTCGTGATATTTGATAAGAACCCGGATGGAAGTAGTATTTTAGAAGAAGATCTATATCATTTGGAAGACCATGCAAGACAGCTGTTTGGTATGGATTGTGCTGTGTTGACGCTTATCTTATCGCAGGATGATAAACCAGTATTTCTTGATCCAAAGGATCAGTTCGATGATCTGTATGGACCATTATCCATAGTATTAGCACAGAATGAGGCAAGTCAAGCAGGGCAAGAATCGGAAATAGAAGTGAAAGATAATAAAAGTGTTAAGGATTTCTGGAAATCGCTCTATCAATATAAAGCAACTCTTCTGATCTTTACAGCTAATTTGATCTGTTTTATTTTGACAGAAACTTATGGAGACAAGATCTATGATTCATTTGCCTGTAATGCATATAGGGTAAAGAAACTGCATGAATATTATAGACTATTTACGTCAAATTATCTGCATTTTGGATGGGATCATTTCTTTAATAATATGGCAGTTTTTTTGATCCTTGGATCTTCTTTGGAGAAAGTAATCGGAAGTGTACGATATGTCATTCTTTATACCGGAGCAGGCATTGCCGGAAGTATCATTTCTGTAGCATATTATAGCATGATAGGGCAAGATGTGTTGTCGGCAGGAGCTTCTGGTGCGATATTTGGATTAGTCGGTGCTCTTGCAGCAATATTTTTATTCTGCAAAGAACAACGACAGAGATTCGATGGATTTGGAATCTTTCTAATGATCGCAGGAAGTCTGTATCATGGATTCCAGAGTGGAACAACCGACAATGCAGCTCATATCGGTGGATGTATTGCTGGATTTATTTTGTCAATGCTTCTGTACGTGTTGGGCAGCTTAATTGCTGCTCATAAGCAGGGAAGATCAGTGTGAAAGTTGTTCCCTGATTCGGTGCAGAATCAATATGGATCTTAATATGAAGATCGCGAGCAATATTTTGTACAACGGATAATCCAATTCCGTTTCCGCCGGGATGGAAGGATACACCACGGTAGAAAGCTCTCGATTGCTGTTCTGTGGTCATTCCGATTCCAGTATCGGATAAATTTAATACAATATGTCCCTGTTCTTTACTTAAGTGGACTGTAATATGTGTAATATGAGGAGATCGGCAGGTCTCCTTTTTTTGTTGGATCGCTTTGACGGCATTGGAGATCAGATTATGAAATAACTGAAAAAGTTTTGATCTTGCACCGTAAACGTAAAAAGCGGTTCCGGGGTCTGCCTGAATAAAGAAGCGAATCTGTTCTTTATGGAGATAATAAGACCAGGAAGAACGGATTTCACTGATCACGCTGATTAGATCGAGTGGTTCCATGGCGGCAGAAGATTCTTCTGCTGGTGCCAGAAACTGATGAATGAAATCAAATAAAGAAGAAAAATCATCTTTCATACGGTTCCAATGGTCATTTCCGGTAAGTGTATCATATGTTTTTTCAATGCACTGAATCTGTCCGTAGATGAGAGTCAGAGAATTGTTTATCTCATGTGAAAACGTAGAAAGTTCTTGTAAATCGTTCATTGTTGGCTCCTCTTGTAATTAAATTTCCTCTTTTATTATCGGAAAAAATAAGATTAAGGGCAAGAAAAAGCGTTCAAAAAAGTTCGATGTTTTCTGTCAAAAAACAATCATTGAAAAAGGATAGATACTCATGGTAAAATATAATGAAGTATGGCTATATGTCATATTTCAAAATAGAAGGGGGCATATGATATGTCTTACATGGCTTTATATAGAAAGTTCCGGCCAACACGTTTCAGTGAAGTAAAAGGTCAGGATCATATTGTGAAGACGCTTGAGAATCAGATGAGGACTGGGCGGATTGGTCATGCATATCTGTTTTGTGGGACAAGAGGTACTGGTAAGACAACAGTAGCCAAGATCCTTGCGAAAGCAGTAAACTGTGAACATCCAGTCGATGGGGAACCATGTGGAGAATGTGAAGTTTGCAAAGCAATCGCAGAAGGAAGTTCCATGAATGTGATCGAGATCGATGCAGCATCCAATAATGGTGTTGATAATATCCGAGAGATCAAGGAACAGGTACAGTATTCACCTGCAACAGGAAAGTACAAAGTTTATATCATCGACGAGGTGCATATGTTGTCTATAGGTGCTTTTAATGCATTGTTAAAGACACTGGAAGAGCCGCCAGAATATGTTATATTTATTCTTGCGACAACAGAAGTTCACAAGATACCGATCACGATCTTATCCAGATGTCAGAGATATGATTTTCATCGTATCACGGCAGCAACGATCAAGAAGCAGCTATCAGATCTGATGGAACAAGAACATGTTGATACAGAAGATAAGGCGTTGGAATATGTGGCACGAATGGCAGACGGTTCCATGCGTGATGCGTTGAGTTTGCTGGATCAGTGTATTGCATTTTATCTCGGTGAGAAATTAACATATGATAATGTTTTGGAAGTGCTGGGAACTGTTGATATTCAAGTGTATAGTGATTTGTTGGATATGATTCTTTCGCAGGATATCAATGGCGTGATGGATCTTCTGGAAGATGTGGCGAGACAGGGAAGAGAATGGTCACAATTTATTACAGATTTCCTATGGTATTTAAGGAATCTGCTCTTAGTCGGTCAAGGAAATGCTGCAGAGGAGGCATTGGAAGTATCAACAGATCAGTTGAAATTGCTGCAGGAGAAAGCACAGCAGGTGGAAGAAAACACACTGATCCGTTATATCAGAATCTTATCCGAATTGTTAGAGCGTATACGTTATGCGACATCCAAGAGAGTCCTTGTGGAAGTTGAGATGATGAAGATGTGCAGGCCACAGATGGAAGCAGACACAAACAGTCTGGCCGACAGGGTGAGACAGTTAGAACAGCAGTTAGAACAGTTGCTACAGTCAGGAATCCCAGTACAGCAGGCGGCACAAGCAGGACAAAATCAAATAGCACTGCAACAGGAAGTAAAATCAGAACAAGATCCTGTCGAACAGTTAAATGAGAAGTTTCCACCAGCAAAAGTTGAGGAACTTATAGAACTTGTGAATCACTGGAGAGATGTCAAACGCAATCTGTCACCACAGATGAAGTATTGTTTACAGAGAGCAACACTTTCGGTCAACGAAGAAGGAACTGCGTTAAGAGTACTGTTCCCAAAAGAAATGAACGTGGAAAGTGGATATTTCTTAGAGGAACCAGAGCGTATTGAACAGCTTAAGCAGGAATTATCAAGACAGTCTGGCAGAGATGTCGAACTGGAAGTTAGTGTGATGAATACAGATAATGATGACAGTGATATGATCAATTTAGACTGCATTCATATGGATGTAAAAATAGAAGATTAAAATGAAACTTATAAAAATGAATTTTCAGGAGGAATGAACAATGGCAAAAAGAAGTGGTGGATTTCCAGGTATGGGTGGAAATATGAATCAGCTGATGAAACAGGCACAGAAGATGCAGAAACAGATGGAGGAAACAACAAAAGCGTTAGAAGAATCCACATATGAAGCAACAGCAGGCGGTGGAGTCGTAAAAGTTGTTGTATCTGGTAAAAAAGAAGTAGTTTCTGTACATTTAGAAGAAGAAGTTGTAGATCCAGATGACGTTGAAATGTTAGAAGATCTGATCGTAGCTGCTACAAATGAAGCACTTCGTAAGATGGAAGAAGATTCTCAGGAGAAGATGGGAAAAGTCACTGGTGGATTAGGAGGAATGGGTGGAGGATTCCCATTCTAGATAGAGTGAGAGACTATGGATTATTACAGTAATCAGATCACACAGTTGATCGAAGAACTTGGGAAACTCCCCGGAATTGGACCTAAATCCGCAGGAAGACTGGCATTTCACATTATCAATATGCCACAGGATCAGGTGCAGAAATTGTCAGATACGATCATTTCCGCAAAGACTAATGTACATTATTGCAAAGAATGTTGTACACTGACAGACAATGAGATCTGTCCGATCTGTGCGAGCGACAAGCGTGATCACAGCACGATCATGGTCGTTGAGAACACGAGGGACTTAATGGCGTATGAGAAAACAGGAAAATACGAAGGTGTTTACCATGTTCTCCATGGAGCAATTTCTCCGATGCTTGGAATTGGTCCAGATGATATTCGTCTGAAAGAGCTAATGGCGAGACTGCAGGGAGATGTCAAAGAATTGATCATAGCAACAAACTCCAGTCTGGAAGGTGAGACAACAGCGATGTATATCAGCAAACTTGTCAAACCAACAGGTATCAAAGTCAGTAAGATCGCAAGCGGAGTTCCGGTTGGAGGAGATCTGGAATATATAGATGAAGTAACGTTACTTCGAGCATTAGAAGGACGTACCGAAATATAAAAATAAAAAAGAAGCTTTGGCTAAAGAAAAATGTTGATCAACGACATAAAACTTAAGTCAAGGCTTCTTTTTACATTATATAAT